>Ga0255134_1000151_pt1 | contig 17036 bp, 14 predicted proteins | sample Law_Law_RepC_8d_FD_188550 | JGI IMG/M metagenome (GOLD analysis project Ga0255134, IMG submission 188550) | Freshwater microbial communities from St. Lawrence River, New York, United States - Law_Law_RepC_8d | ecosystem: Environmental > Aquatic > Freshwater > River | place: USA: New York... | reverse complement strand
GCGGTGGTGGAATGTCCGGCTTTTGCTCTTCAAGCAACACCGCTTCCACAGGCCCTTTGATCTTCTTGACAAATGCACGGGCAAGCCCGGAATTGATCGCCCAGAAAATCAGCAGGTGCAACACCACCACCAGTCCAATGCCCACCAGGTGTTTGCCCGGTTTTCTTTGCCGGCTGGCGTAGTCTTCCATGTGTCGAAATCTCCTTTGCTGCTTTGCAATCGTTTGCATGATACAGGCAAGCCCCCGGTTTGCGACTAGGGTTTTCACCAGTCTACCCGAATCCAATTCAATTGTTGCCAATTCAACACACTAGGGAAAATCCTTAATTTTTCACATTTTCAGGCGAAGCTGCATGGCTCGATCAGGGGAAGGAGGGCAGGGCCAGGGCATGCGGATCGAAAAATCGATTTGCAACCGTTTGCAATGCCGACCATAATTGATCATCCTAAAAAGGTTGAGCTGACTCTTCCTTCAAGGATTCTCAGGCTTGCAAACAGGAAAAGTTCAAATGCAAGCGTTTTCAACCTCATGGAGACATTCTCATGAAAATCCAAAAAGCGTTACGCCCTACACAAGTGGCGTTTGCGGTCGCACTCACTTTGGCAGGAATTCCGCAAGTGCATGCGCAGAGTCTGAACCTGGACGAAGTGGTGGTCACAGCCTCCCCTGCTGGCCGCAGCAAGATGAAGTCCAGCGATTCAGTCACTTCCGTTGGCGAGGAAGCCATCAGCCGCAGCGGTGCAACCAACGCGGCCGAGATCCTGCGCACGGTGCCTGGCATTCGCTCTGAGTCCTCGGGCGGTGAGGGCAACGCCAACGTCACAGTGCGTGGTGCACCGGTGTCAGCCGGCGGTGGCCGTTATGTGCAGTTCCAAGAGGACGGACTGCCTGTTTTGCTGTTCGGCGACATCGCCTTTGGTACAGCCGACCAATTCCTGCGCACCGACTACATGACCGACCGGGTCGAAGTGGTCCGCGGCGGCAGCGCCTCGACGCTGGCCACCAATGCGCCTGGTGCCATCATCAACTTCATCGGCAAGCATGGCCGCGACATGGGCAACTCGGTGGGCTTGACCATGGGCGTGGGATCACGCCTGTCCCGAATCGACTACAACCTGGGCGGCAACCTCAGCCAAGACACCTATTTCAACCTGGGTGGTTTTGTGCGCCAAGGTGAAGGCGGCCCCATCAAGAGCGGTTTCAACTCTCAAGACGGCGGACAATTCAGGGCCAGCCTGACCAAAGAACTGGACAAGGGCAGCTATGTGCGTCTGAACGTGAAGAGCCTGGATGACAAAACACCTTCGCTGATGCCCGTGCCGACACGGCTCGTCAACGGACAGATCCGCACGATTGCTGGCATCGACCCCCGCAACGCGTTCTTCATCAATCCGAACCTGACACGCGATGTCGTGATTGACACAGCGGGCAACCCGCTGAACACCAACCCCGCCAATGGTCTGCATGTTTCGAGCCAGTCCATCGGTCTTGAAGCCAAGTTCAACCTTGACAACGGCTGGACGATCGAAGAGCGTGTTCGCAAGACCAAGAACAATGGCCGCTTCATCGCCATGTTCCCAGCAGACAACGGAAACGACGGCGCAAGCAGCAGTTTCACCGGCACCATGTTCAACACCTCGCTGGACAACATGGACAACATGTTCAACGACATCAAGGCCAGCAAGAGCTTTGATCTGAACGGTGGCAAGTCCGTCTTCACGGCCGGCTTGTTTACCGGTTCGCAAAACCTTGCCCAGACCTGGTACTGGAACCAGTACAGCGTGGGCATGACGGGCCAGAATGCCGCCATCAACCCAGTGCCCAGCAGCAATGGCTGGGATACCTGGGGCGGATGCTGCTCGCGTGTGTATGACGTGAAATACAACGTCACAGCACCTTACGCCGCATTGAGCTGGGACAAGGGCCCGCTGACCCTGGAGGGCAGCGTACGTCAAAACAACATGTCGGCAACCGGTCAGACCATCGCTGGCAACAGCAGCACTGAAAAACTTGATCCTGCCACCATTGACATCATCAACTACAAGATCAACAAGACGGGCGTCTCTGTGGGCGGTAACTACGCGCTCACCAAAGACACCGCTGTCTATGCACGCATCAGCGACGGCTACAACTTCGCAGCAGATCGTCTTTTGTATGGCACGCGTGGCGCACTCAATGGCAAGCCCGTGTCTTTCAACCGGTTGCAACAGCAAGAGGTGGGTGTCAAGCACCGTCAGGGTAACCTGAGCCTGTTTGGTACCTTGTTTGCTGCCAAAACAGACGAATCCAACTACGAAGCCACAACCCGCCGGTTCACCGCCAACAGTTATGACGCCACGGGTGTCGAGCTGGAGTCGAGCTACCGTGTCGGCAACTTCCGAATCAGCGGTGGTGCCACGATTGTGGACGCTGAAATCACCAACTCCAAGTCCGCAGCTGAGATTGGCAAGAAGCCACGCCGTCAAGCCGATGTCGTTTACTCGCTGTCGCCGTCCTACCGGATCGGTGATCTGCAATTGGGCGCGGCTGTGATTGGCTCAGGCAAATCCTTCGGTGATGATGCCAACACCATCACCATGCCTGCCTACAGCATCACCAACTTGTTCGCCAGCTACCGCATCAACAAGAGCACCACGGCTTCTTTCTCGGTCAACAATGCTTTCAACAAGTTGGCCTATACCGAAGTCGAAGGCAGTGGACACGCTGCTCGGGCCTTCCCTGGCCGCACAGCCAGGGTCAACCTGCGCTACGATTTCTGATGACAGAATCCAGGCATCTCTGATGCCTGTGCAGCCCCAAGCCCGGTGCATCGCACCGGGCTTTTTTGTTGGTGCATCCCATCAAAAACCAGCCCCGAGACGACAAGAAAAAACCGGCTGTAAGCCGGTTTTGAAGTGCGGTTGACCAGCCATCAAGCCAGCTGGAAAACCTGTTGATCTGAACCCTCCGTGTAGCGGATGAACCCGGTTTTCCTTGACAGGTCGACTTTCAGTGTGATGCACGCCTCACCTGCCTTCCACTGGAGCTGCAAGTCGCTCGTCCCATCCGGGTCAAGGACTGCAAAGGCACCGCCAAATGCCGCATGGGTATTGCGCAACTTGATCAGGCGAATCAACCGATGCACCACCGGCTTGGCCAGATCTTGAACGACTTCCTCGCGCGAATAGTAGTGGCGGTTGATGTCACGACCGACCTTGGTCTGCTCGAGCAGGGCCATGTCATTTTCACCCGCCAACAGGCCAACGTAATACACCTGCGGGATACCCGGCACAAAAAACTGAATGGCGCGAGCGATCAGATAGGCCGATTCGTCCCGCCCCAGCGCATCAAAAAAGGTGCAATTGACCTGGTAAAGGTCCAGATTCGAAGCGGCAGCGCCCGTGGCCTTGCGGCTTTGGCCTTGGGAGTTGAGATGGATTCGCTCGACAAGTTCATGGAGTTCATCTGGCGGCACCAGGCCAGGGCTGCCCTGCCTGTCAGAAGCATCGGCACCGATGTCGATGATCCCTATGCCATCGTGCGTGTCAAGGACCGTGACGGCATTGTTGGGCCTGTGTGCCAGCCAGTTCAGCAGCGGGCCGTTGCGGCCAAACGCCAGCGCATGGAGCACCAGGGGGGGCAAGGCAAAGTCATAAACCCAGTCCACCTGTTTGGCAATTTCGATCTGGCGCTTGTAATAGGAGTGGATCTCCACCAGCACTTCCAGGCCCAACTCGCGCGCACGCGCGGCAAATTGGCCAATGAACTCGAATGTCTCGGGCATCATGAAGCAGCTGGTGCCGGCTCGCTTGATCGCATAACCCACCGCGTCCAGCCGAACCATGCGCACGTCACTGTCGGAGAGGGACTTCAGGATCGAATCCAGATACGCCTTCCCGGCAGGGTGGTGTACATCGATGTCGATCTGCTGGGGGGTGAAGGTGGACCACAGCAGCCGGCGTTCGCCGTTGGCGAGTGTGGTCACTGCAAACGGCATGCCTGGCCGGGGTCGGTAGACCTTGAGCAAATCCTTTTCGGTGGCCCCGTTGGGAAACACCGAGCTCATCGACAAAAACAGGCCGTCGTATTCGGATGCAGACCCTTTGGCAGAGTAGTCCTGGAACTGCGGAGACTCCGAGGACATGTGGTTCACGATCACATCGGCCATCAGTTCGACATCCTGGGCCAGCGCCTTGATGTGCGACCAATCACCCAAACGCTCATCCACACGGGTGTGGTCAATCGGGTCAAACCCCGCGTCGGCACCATCAATTTTGTGGAAAAAGGGCAGCAGGTGAACACCGCCAAAGACATCTTTCAGCGGGCCGTTCAGCAAATCCTGCAACTGCGTGAGATTGGAGCCACCAAAGCGGTCCACATAGGTAATCAGCTGAACCTTATTTTTCATTGAGATCGAAAGGAATCGTGAATTGCGAAATGGGCAAGCGCTCAGTGCCCGGTGGAACCTGGCGGCAGCGCTGGCGTAGCCGATGGCGCCAGCTTGACACGCAGGGTGGCCAGTGCCGCCAGGATCATCATCACGCCAGCCAGCACCAGCACATGACGAGGGTCTGAGCCCAGCCAGTTTTTGTAGATCAGCGGCAGTGTGAGGCCCTGAATGAGCATCGGAATGACAATGAACATGTTGAAGATGCCCATGTACACGCCGGTTCGCTCGGGGGGAATGCTGCTGGCCAACATCACATAGGGGTTGCCCATGATGCTGGCCCATGCCAGTCCAATGCCCAGCATGGGAATGAAAAGCATGGCCTGTGTTTCGACATGCGGGATGCTGATCATTGCAACGCCAGCCACGCTCAGGCACAGGGCATGGACACGGCCTGCACCGTACTTGCGTGTGAACGGCACCATGGCCAGTGCGGCCACGAAGGCAACAGCGTTGTAGAAGCCGCCGACCTGCCCATTGACCAGAACGGCGTCGCGGAAACCTTCGCTTTTTGCATCCGTTGTATCGAACAGCGACCGGGCGATCGAATAGGTCATGTACTGCCAGTAGCACATCATTGCGTACCACTGGAAGAGTTTCATCCAGACGAGTTGGCGCATGGTCTGGGGCATGTCACGGATGGCATCCATGATTTCCCGCAGCGTGGCACCCACGCTCAGCTTTTTCTGTGCAAGGCTGGCGCGTTGTTCGGGCGTCAAAGGCAGTTCAGGCACCCGCCAAATCGACCAGACCATGGTCGAGATGGACAGCAGGGCGCCAATGACAAAAGAGATCTGGGTGATCTGCGGTATGTGATTGTCCCCAACGGCATTTTTGTTCATGCCCAGCCAGACCAGGATGGAGGGAGCCAGATAGGACAGGGTCTGCGCCAGCCCCGTGAACGCGCTTTGTACAAGATAGCCTTGTGCATGCTGGTCCTTCGGCAAACGGTCGCTCACATACGCCCGGTAGGGTTCCATGGTCACGTTGTTGGCCGCATCCAAAATCCACAGCAAGCTGGCCGCCATCCACAGCGCCGAGCTGTAAGGCATGGCCAACAGGCTGAGCGAACACAGGATGGCACCGATGAGGAAATACGGCGTGCGCCGACCCCAGCGCGATTGGGTTCTGTCGCTCATCGCACCGATGATCGGCTGCACCAGCAGACCCGTCACTGGCCCGGCGAGCCACAGCAGCGGCAAAGACGCCTCATCCGCCCCGAGGTAGCTGTAAATGGGGCTCATGTTGCTTTGCTGCAGACCAAAGCTGAATTGAAGCCCCAGAAAGCCCACGTTCATTTGCACGATCTGGCCAAGACTCAGTCGGGGCGGCTGCGCTAAATGGGGCAACATGGACATGGTGGTGGAAAGGAAAACAGTTAGCGCTGGAATCTACCCCATTATGCAATCGTTTGCAACAGCGGGTTAACCCGCCCCCTGGGATGCCCACCAAAGGGGGTCAGCGCGCCAGCAAGGTCCAAAGCGATGCCACTTGCATGGCGGTGCTTTCACCCTGAACCGCTTGCCACTGGGCCAGCGCTTCGGCTTTCTTGCCGCCTTTGAACAAGGCGATGCCACGCCGCAAGCGGGTTTCTGCTTCGCGGCGCAAGCCACCGGCGGACAAAGCCTTGTCGTAGGCCGCCACGGCAGCCGTCCAGTTTTGCCTGGAGGCATGGGCTTCGGCAATCGCCATCCATGCATTGCCGTCCTTGGCGCTGAGCTCCAACTGGGGCACAGCGCCATCGTCTTCCTGGTTTTTTTTCTTCGCTTCATTCAACAAGCGGGCATGGGCAGGTGCATCCGCCCCCTTGCCCAAAATGCCTTTTTGCATTCCCAGCTCCAGCACGCGCAAGGCCTCGGCGGGCAAGCCTGCCTTGAGTGCCAATTCAGCCATCTCGGTGTATTCGGCGCTTTCTTCCAGGTTGTCGGTTTCTGCCAGCAAGCGATAGGCATCGAGTTCAAAACGGCTGTTGAAACCTGGCAAGTTGGTGAGCCTGACGATCGCATCGGCCCAATAGGCTTTGGACGGGTAGAGCTCGAGCAAACGCCTGAGCACAGAGAAGTAGCCGGCCTGGTCCTTGAGTTGCAGGCTGGCCGCACCCATCAAGCGGAGTTCGACTTCCGGGGTTTTGCGTTGTCGGGCCTGGTCCTGTTGCAAGAAACCCTCCATGTCCTGAATCAGTTTCTGGTGCTCCCCCAGCTGACCCAGGCTTTGCAGCAGTGCTGTGCGCACGGAAGGCTGGCTGCCACCGGCTTGCAGGTATTGCCGGGCCACATGTGCGGTTCGAGCGGGCTCCTTTTTCGCGATGGACGCATGGATGAGCATTTCCTGCAGCGCCAGCCGGTCGGTGGCAGGCACCTCTGTCAACCCGAGCAAGCGCTCGAGCCGCTCCATGGCCAAATCCCATTGCTGGCTGCGCAGGGCAGAGACGGCCTGCAGACGCCAGACAAATTGTTGTTCCACTGGCGTCAAGCCCGGTACCGCCGCAGCCTCAGCGGCCAGGCGAAGGGCCAGATCCAGTTGGTTGTTTTTGAGCGCTTCCTGGGCGGCAACCAGGGGCTTTTGGACGTCGGCGCGCAGTCCGGTCTGGGCATGCGTGTGCGTCAGGGCCAGCACCAGCAGGAACAAGGGCGAAGTCAGTTTGAATGCAATTGATTTCATGGCGGTCCTTTTCAGACGAGATTGTGCGCACAAAGACGCCCCTCGCACAGGCATCCCGCTGAATTGGTAACCCGAATGAAACCGGCAACCCGTGCCTGCCGAGCACCGGTCGGCCATGGCAGGGGCCCTCGAAGACCGGTGACGTCGGTCATCCCGCAGGGCCAAATTCACAAGTCCGTCAAAGATTCTTCAGCCCGCCCAGGCGGGCTTGGGATTACAGTCAGGGCTCCATACCCGAGGTTTTGATTGCCATGAGCGCCGACACCCCTGCCGAGACCCGCGAACTGTCCGCCACCGAACGTGCCCAGCGCCAGCGCGCGGTGGTGCAGGCTCTGGGGCAGGTGTTGCCCGCCGACGCCATCCTCTACACCCCCGAAGACACCACCCCCTACGAGTGCGACGGCCTGACCGCCTACCGCGAGCGCCCCCTGGTGGTGGTGCTGCCCGAGACCGAAGCGCAGGTGCAGGCCGTGCTCAAGGTCTGTCACCAGCTGCAGGTGCCGGTGGTGGCGCGCGGCGCTGGCACCGGCCTGTCCGGCGGCGCCATGCCGCACCGCCTGGGCGTGACGCTGTCGATGGCCCGCTTCAACCAGATCCAGGCCGTGGACCCCATCAGCCGCACGGCGGTGGTGCAGTGCGGGGTGCGCAACCTGGCCATCAGCGAGGCGGCAGCGCCCTATGGCCTGTATTACGCCCCCGACCCGTCCAGCCAGATCGCCTGCACGATTGGCGGCAATGTGGCCGAAAACTCGGGCGGCGTGCACTGCCTCAAATACGGCCTGACGGTGCACAACGTGCTCAAGGTGCGCGGCTTCACCATCGAAGGCGACCCGATTGAATTTGGCAGCGACGCGCTCGACGCCCCCGGCTACGACCTGCTGGCGGTGCTGGTGGGCAGCGAAGGCATGCTGGCCGTGACCACCGAAGTCACCGTCAAGCTGGTGCCCAAGCCGCAACTGGCGCGCTGCATCATGGCCAGCTTTGACGATGTGCGCAAAGCCGGCGACGCGGTGGCCGCCGTGATTGCGGCAGGCATCATCCCGGCGGGGCTGGAGATGATGGACGGTCCCATGACGGTGGCGGTAGAGGATTTCGTGCATGCCGGCTACGACCTGAGTGCCGCGGCCATCTTGCTGTGCGAGAGCGACGGCACCCCCGAAGAGGTGGAAGAAGAGATCGGCCGCATGAGCGAGGTGCTGCGCGGCTGCGGGGCCACCGCCATCACGGTGAGCCGTGACGAAGCGCAGCGCCTGAAGTTCTGGAGCGGCCGCAAAAACGCCTTCCCGGCGTCCGGCCGCATCAGCCCCGACTACATGTGCATGGACTCCACCATCCCGCGCAAGCGCCTGGCCGACATCCTGCAGGCGATTCAAGAGATGGAAGAGAAATACGCCCTCAAATGCCTGAACGTGTTCCACGCGGGCGACGGCAACCTGCACCCGCTGATCCTGTTCGATGCGAACGACCCCGACCAGCTGCGCCGCTGCGAGCTGTTTGGCGCCGACATCCTCGAAACCAGCGTGGCCATGGGCGGCACCGTGACGGGCGAGCACGGTGTGGGCATCGAAAAGGTCAACAGCATGTGCGTGCAGTTCAGCGCCGAAGAAAACGAGCAGATGTTTGCCGTCAAGCGCGCCTTTGACCCGCAAGGCCTGCTCAACCCCGGCAAGGTGATTCCGACCCTCAACCGCTGCGCCGAGTACGGCAAGATGCTGGTGCGGGCGGGGGCGATCAAGCACCCGGAACTTGAACGCTTCTGACCCAGAAGCAGCGCGACCAAGCCTGAGTGAACCTCAGGCTTTTTTTCGCCTATTTGGTTGCGTACGCAACCAAACCCCTGTAAGATCATCCCATGCCCACGCCCCTTGACCGAACGCTGACCTACCGTCTGCACCAGCTTCACAAACTCACCGACTCGGACAGCCAATCGGCCTATCTCGAGCACACGGGCTTGTCGATGAGTGACGGGCGCTGCCTCAGCACCATCGGGACCTTCGAACCTTTGTCGGTCCAGGAGCTGGCCGACAAGGCCAACCTCAACAAGAGCCAGGCCAGCCGCGCCGCCCAGGCGCTGGTCGACCAGCACCTGGTTCTGAAAGAAGATCGCCCCGACGACGGCCGGGGTGTGGTGTTGACCCTGACGCCAGCCGGGCGCCAAGTCTTCCAACGCACCATGGCCATGATCGCGCAGCGCAACCAAGAGATATTTGGCTGCCTGACGACCACAGAACAAGCGACCTTGAGCGCCATGTTCGACCGGTTGATCGCACACGCACGCCCCCGCTGAACACCGCAACAGACACACCCCATGCACACCCCCTCCACCGAAGCCCGCCCTTCGATTTATTACCCGTACGAAGTCTTTCAGCCCTGGTTGGCCTCTGCACATCCCGAACAAGAGCGCAAGAAAGTCGTGATCGTGGGGGCCGGTCCTGCGGGCATGGTGACCGCACTCGAGCTGGCGCGTCACGGCGTGCCCTGCGTGGTGCTGGCGGCCGAGTTGCAGCTGTCACAAGGCAGCCGGGCCATCTGTTTCACCCGCCGCTCGATGGAGATCCTGCAGCAGGTCGGCGTGGCCGAGCGCTTGAGCGCGATCGGTCTGCCCTGGCGTTTTGGCAATTCCTTTTACCGGGGACAGCGCGTGTTCCGCATGGAAGCGCCGCACGACAGCGATGACCGCTTTTTCCCGATCACCAATGTGCAGCAGCAGTTCATGGAAGAGTACCTGCACGACGCCTGCGAGGCCAACCCGCTGATCGACTTTCGCTGGGGCAACAAGGTCACCCGGGTGGACCAGCAAGACGGCCACGCCGTGCTCGAGGTGGACACGCCCGAAGGCCCTTATGCCCTGGAGAGCGATTGGGTGGTCGCCGCTGACGGGGGCCGATCCGGTATCCGCAGTGCCATGAACCTGCAGATGGAGGGCGCGTCCTACGAGGGCTTTTTCGTGATCGCCGACATCCGAATTGACCTGCCTCACCCCACCGAACGCCTGGCCTTTTTCGACCCCGAGTGGAACCCCGGCAACACCATCCTGATGCACCGCGAGCCCCTTGGCATCTGGCGAGTGGATTACCAGCTGCCGCCGGGTGAAACGCCCGAAGAGGCACTGCGCCCCGAGTCGCTCAAGGCCCGCATCGATGCGCAACTGGCCATGATCGGCCATGCCGGCACCCCTTGGGAGATGGACTGGTCTTCGGTCTATTCCGCCCGCACGCTCACCCTGCCCGAATTCGTGCACGGCCGCGTGATCTTCACTGGCGACGCGGCCCACCTGCTGCCGATTTTTGGTGTGCGCGGCGCCAACACCGCGTTTCAGGATGCACAGTCCCTGGGCTGGCATCTGGCTTTTGTGGTGAAAGGCCTGGCGGGCCAAACACTGCTGGCCAACCACAGTGCCGAACGCGTGGGCGCGGCCCGCGAAATCATTGCCGAATCGGGCAAAAGCACCCGCTTCATGGCACCGCCCAGCCGGGGCTTTCGGCTGCTGCGCGATGCGGTGCTGTCGCTGTCGCTGACCCAGGCGTTTGTGCGGCCCTTGTACCACTGGCGCGCATCACGCCCGCACGAATACAGCCACTCCATGCTCAACAGCCCGCGGGACGACAACGCGCTGTTTCAGGCCGGCCCGGCGCACGGGGCGCCGCCGCAGAACGTGCGGCTGGACGACGACGACCATTTGCTCGACCACCTGGGCGGTGGCTTTGATTTGCTGTATTTCACCCATGCGAGCGCCTTGCCCGAGGATGTACAAAGCGCTGTCCAGGCCGCGCGTGCACGAGGCACGCCCCTGAAGGTCACCGCAGTGGGCGCGGCGCAGCCTGTGGCCGGCGCTGACCGGACCCTGCCCGATGCCCAGGGCCGACTGCGCGAGCGGTATGGTGTGCCCGCAAGCGACAGCCTGCATCCCCAGGCGCATGGCGCGGCTTATTTGCTGCGCCCGGACCAGCACATCTGCGCCCGTTGGCTCGCGCTGGATGCCGCAGGATTGCAGGCGGCGCTGGCCCAAGCCTTGCCGCGATGAGGAGAACCCGATGACCGCCCCAGCACTGACCATTGATGGTCTTGAAACCGTGTACGACGCGCTGGCCACAGCGCTGGACCAGGCCGGCCCCGGCAAGACCGAGCTGTTTCTGGTCAAGCTGGCCTTGCTCCAGGCCAACGCGCTGGCCGACCCAGAGCTTTTCCAGCAACAGATTGCCTCGGCCTTGCAAGACCTGTGAGGGCGCTGGCGGGCAGCGCCCCCTTGCAGCCTCACCAGGTGTCGACAGGCAGCGGCCCGGCCAGGGGCAACACCCGAGCCGCCTGCAGTCCCGCGATCAGCCAGTCACGCGTGCTGGCCGGGTCGATCACCGCATCGATCTCCAGGGTGGCCGCCATGTTGATCGCGCTGCCGTTGTCGTACTGCTGCGCCAGCAGCTGGTCAAACAAAGCATCGCGCTCTGGCCCCTCGGGCAAGGCCTGCAGCTCCTTGCGGTAGCCCAGGCGAACCGCGCCCTCCAGCCCCATGCCGCCAAACTCGCCCGTGGGCCAGGCCACGGTGGACAGGGTTTCGTGAAAGCCTCCGCCCGTCATGGCCATCGCCCCCAGACCATAACCCTTGCGCAGCACCACGCTCAGCAGTGGCACCCTCAGGTGCGCCGCGGCCACGAACATCCGCGAGACATGGCGCACCTGGGCCGTGGCTTCGGTGTCCGGCCCGACCATGAAGCCGGGCGTGTCCACCAGACTCACGATGGCCAGGCCATGCGCGTTGCACAGCTGCATGAAGCGCGCGGCCTTGTCGGCGGCATCGGCATCGATCGCGCCGCCCAGGTGCTGCGGGTTGTTGGCCATCAGGCCCACCGGGCGACCCGCGATGCGGGCCAGAGCGGTGTGGATGCCCACGCCAAAACCGCGGCGCAGCAGCAAAACACTGCCTGCGTCGGCGATGCCCTCGATGGCCGCTTGCGTGTCGTACACGCGCAGGCGGTTTTCGGGCACCAGCTGGCGCAGCGCTTGCGCCTCGGGCGCTTGCCCATGCGGCGCAGCGCCCTGAAAAAACGACAGGTAATGCCGCGCTGCGGCCACGGCTTGCGCCTCATCATCGACCAGCACATCGATCACGCCGTTGGCATGCTGCACCTCGCTTGGGCCGATCTGCTCGGGCTTGAACACCCCCAGGCCGCCGCCTTCGACCATGGCCGGGCCGCCCATGCCGATGTTGCTGTCCCGGGTGGCGATGATCACGTCCGCGCAGCCCAGCAAGGCCGCGTTGCCCGCAAAGCAGCGCCCGGCCACCACACCCACCACCGGCACCCGGCCGTTGAGCCGGGCAAATGAAGCAAAGGTGGCCAGGTTCAGGCCCGCCACGATGGCCACATCGACATCGCCCGGCCTGCCACCGCCCCCTTCGGCGAACAAGACCACGGGCAGCTGGTTTTGCAGGGCCACACCCAGCATGCGGTCGGTTTTTTGGTGGTTGCGCATGCCCTGCGTGCCCGCCAGCACGGTGAAGTCGTAAGCCATCACCACCACACGCTGGCCGTTGACGCAGCCGATGCCGGTCACCATGCCATCGGCGGGTGTGTTGCGCATCAAATCGTCGGCGCTGCGGCGGCGGCTCTGGGCGGCCACGGCCAGCGCGCCGTATTCGACAAAGGAGCCCTCGTCGCACAGGTCGGCGATGTTTTCGCGGGCGGTGCGCATGCCCATGGCGTGGCGCTTGGCCACGGCTTCGGGGCGTTGCGCGTCTTGGGTGAAGGCCAGGCGGGCCTGCAGCTTTTGCAGGTCGGCGCGGTCGGTGCCAGGGGATGCAGCGGCAGCGCTCACCGCAGGGGCCTCCTCGGTCAAAGGCATGAGCACAGCCAGCACATCGCCTTCGGCGACCGTCTCGCCCGCCTGAAAGTACAAGGCCTGCACACGCCCGGCCTGGCTCGCGCGGATTTCGTGTTCCATTTTCATGGCTTCCAGAATCACCAGCACGTCGCCTGCGGCCACCTTCGCACCCGGGCTCACGCACCACTGAACCAGTTGCGCTTGAAGAGGGGATGGGATGTTTTGCATCCGGACATTGTGCGGGGGCGCTGAAGCGACACCCGGTCAAGTCCGGGACAACTTAGACTTGTTTTTTTGACCACCGCAGACCCGTGCCATGAACTTTGAACCCCTGATCGAACTCACCCGCAACGGCGTGCCCGAATGCGTCCACATGGGAGCGCTGGCGGTCACCGACACCGAAGGGCGCGTGCTGGCCCAGGTGGGCAACCCGCATTGGCTGTGCTTCACCCGCTCCACCCTCAAGGCCATGCAGGCCCTGCCCCTGGTGCAGTCGGGCGGGGTGGCGCATTTTGGCTTCACGCCGACCGAGCTGGCCTTGATGTGCGCCAGCCACAACGGCGAGGACATGCACGTCGAGCAGGTCAGCGCCATCTTGCGCAAAAGTGGCAGCAGCACCCGGCAGATGCGCTGCGGCTGCCATGTGCCTTACCGGTTCACTTTTTTTGACCGCCCCGTGCCCGAGGGCCTGGCCTACGACGAGCGGCACCACAACTGCAGTGGCAAGCACAGCGGCTTTTTGGCCTATTGCGTGCAGCACGGCTTGTCCACCGAGCGCTACACCGAGGTGGACCACCCGCTGCAGCGGCAAATACGTCAGGCGGTGGCCCATCTGGCAGGTTTGCAAGAGGATGCGCTGGCGCTGGGCATCGACGGTTGTTCAGCCCCCAACTACGCCATGCCCCTGTCGCGCCTGGCCCGCAGCTATGCCCGGCTGGCACGGCCCGAATCGGATGGCCTGTACGGCGCCAGCCTGAAGCAGCTGGGCGAGGCCATGAGCGCCCATCCCGAACTGGTCTCGGGCACCGGCCGCAACGACGCCGATTTCATGCGCGCAGGCCGAGGTGACTGGGTGAGCAAGGTGGGCGCGGACGGCGTGCAGGTGGTGGGCAGCCGGTCAAGGGGCCAAGCCCTGGCCCTCAAGGTCATGGACGGCAACAAAACCGCGCTGTTTGCCGCCACCGTCGAGGCGCTGGACCAGCTGGGCTGGCTCGACGACACGCAACGCACCGAGTTGGCCCCATGGCGCGCGCAGGTGCTGCTGAATGTGGCGGGGGTGCCTGTGGGCGAGCGGCGCAGCGTGTTTCGGCTCAGGCCGGGCCAGGCGGCCTGAACACCAGGCCCGAAGCGTTCAGCGCTGGCCAAAAATCGCCGTACCCACCCGCACCAGGGTGCTGCCCTCGGCGATGGCGGCGTCCATGTCGGCGCTCATGCCCATCGACAGGGTGTCCAAGGCCAGGCCTTGTTGGCACAAAGCCTCCAGCAGGGCCCGGGCACGGGCATGCACGGCGCGCATCTGCGCCGGGGTTTCGGCGGGCTCGGGGATGGTCATCAGCCCACGCAACTGCAAGCGCGGCAAAGCCGCCACGGCCTGCGCCAGTGCGGGCAGCTCTTGCGGGCTCACGCCCGATTTGTTCTCGCCCCCGTCCACATTCACCTGGATGCACACCTGCAAAGGCGCCAGGTGGGCCGGGCGCTGCTCGGACAGGCGCTGGGCGATTTTGAGGCGGTCGATGCTGTGCACCCAGTCAAAGTGCTCGGCCACCAGGCGGGTCTTGTTGCTCTGGATCGGGCCGATGCAATGCCATTGCAGGGGCAAATCGCGCAAGGCGCTGATCTTGTCCACCGCTTCCTGGATGTAGTTTTCGCCAAAGGCGGTCTGCCCTGCGGCATGGGCCTGGCGCACCGCATCGGGCCCCCAGGTTTTGGAGACGGCCAGCAAGGCCACACGCTCCGGCGCGCGTCCGGCGGCCTGGCAAGCGGCCTGAATCTGTGCCCGCACACGGGCCAGGTTGTCGGCAATCGAAGGGTTCATGGCTGGAGCGTACCAAAAGCGCCCCTGTCGCCCAATGGTCAGCGCAAAACACCCGCTGGGCGCCAGAACACCGACAGGCTGCTAAATTCGCTTTTTTCACTCCACCACGAGACCGCCATGAGCCAAATTGCCGCCAAGACCTATGAATCCACACCCGCCCTGAAAGTGGCCTTTTTGGGCTTGGGCGTCATGGGCTACCCCATGGCCGGACACCTGGCGCGTGCCGGGCACCAGGTCACCGTGTACAACCGCAGCGCCGCCAAGGCCGCCGCCTGGGCCGCCGAATGCCCCGGCAACGCCACCGCGCCCACCCCGCGCGAAGCGGCAGCCGGCGCCGACATCGTGTGGTGCTGGGGCCGGATGGCGCTTTTGCCGGCATGAAGTCCGGTGCGGTTTTTGTGGACCACACCACCGCCTCGGCCGAAGTGGCCCGCGAGCTGTATGCGCAAGCCCAACAACAGGGTTTGCATTTTGTGGACGCCCCCGTCTCGGGCGGCCAGGCCGGCGCGCAAAACGGCATGCTGACCGTCATGTGCGGTGGCGATGCGGCGGCTTTTGACCGGGTCAAGCCGGTGGCCATGGCGTTTTCACGCGCCTTCACCTTGCTGGGCGCATCGGGTGCAGGTCAGCTGGCCAAAATGGTCAACCAGATTTGCATCGCAGGTTTGGTGCAGGGCCTGTCCGAGGCCATCGCCTTTGGCCAGCAGGCCGGGCTGGACATGCACCAGGTGCTGGACGTGATCGGCAAGGGTGCCGCCCAAAGCTGGCAGATGGACAACCGGGGCAAGACCATGGCCGACGACAAATTCGAGTTTGGCTTTGCCGTGGATTGGATGCGCAAGGACCTGGGTCTGGTGCTCGACGAGGCCAAGCGCAATGGCGCGCGCCTGCCCGTCACGGCCCTGGTCGACCAGTTTTATGCCGATGTGCAAAAAATGGGCGGCGGCCGCTGGGACACGTCCAGCCTGATCCGTCGCCTGCGCTGAAGGCCTGCCTGGGCCGGCTTGCCCGGTTCAGCGCTTGCTGTTGGTGGGCTGGCTCAGGCGCTTGAGTTCTTCTTCGGAGATTTCGTCAAACACCCGAACCACCTTCGCCACACCGCTCATGGCGCGCACGATGTCGGTGGCGCGCTTGGCTTCGCGGCTGGTGACCCGGCCCATCAAATAAACGGTGTCGCGTTCGGTCACCACCTTCACCGCGTTGGCCTGCAGGTCCTTGGCGTCGATGAATGCGGCCTTGACACGGCTCGTCATCACCGCGTCTTTCGAGCGCTGGGCCAGGGTGCTGGCGGGCATCTGCACCAGGTCGTTCACCACCGACTGGACGTTTTCCTGGCTTTGCGCGATTTTCTCGATGCGCTCTTTTTCGGTGGCGGTGGTGACCTCTCCGGTCAGCAAGACCTTGCGGTTGAAGCTGGTCACATTCAGGTGCACCCGGTCACCCAATTCCTGGCGCACGGCCGCGGCAACTTTGATTTCGATGGCCTGGTCTTCCACCTGGGAGCCCGTGGTGCGGCGGTCCGTGACCATGATGCCGGTGGCGACTGCGCCGCCCACGATCAGGGGCGCGCAGCCTGTCAGACCGGTCACCGCCACGGCCAAAACCGCCCCCGAAAACACCAAAGATTGAAGATTGCGTTTCATTTAAAGAGACTCCTGTTCGCCCAGTAATTGGGTGTCAATGCCATCACACAGACAATGCAGCACCAGTTGCTGCACTTCACTGATGCGTGCGGGCCGCTCGTGCGGCACACACACATGCACATCGGTTTCGCGCAGTTGGCGGGCCAAAGCACCACCCAGGTGCCCGGTCAAGGCCAACACGCTCATTTCACGCTCGTGCGCCGCCTGGGCGGCCTGCACCAGGGCAGGTTCGCCCCCATCGGTGCTGATCAGCACCAGCACATCCCCGGTCTGTCCCAGTGCCAGCACCTGCTTGGCCATGGCCTGGCCATCGCTCCAGCGCGTGGCCATCAAGGCGTCAGAAGACAGGCAGATGGCCGCCAGGCCCGGGCGTTCCCGTTCAAATCCGCCCACCAGCAGGTTCACCAGGTACTGGGCCAAGGCGGTGGACGTGCCCAGCCCACCCACCAGCAC
>Ga0255134_1000132_pt1 | contig 18503 bp, 9 predicted proteins | sample Law_Law_RepC_8d_FD_188550 | JGI IMG/M metagenome (GOLD analysis project Ga0255134, IMG submission 188550) | Freshwater microbial communities from St. Lawrence River, New York, United States - Law_Law_RepC_8d | ecosystem: Environmental > Aquatic > Freshwater > River | place: USA: New York... | reverse complement strand
ACCGCCACCGCCAGTACCGCCACCGCCAGTACCGCCGCCAGAGCTATCTCCGGGCGCGACCACATCTTTCACATCGTCCAGATTGTTCTGGATCAGCGCATTGAGCTTGTCTTCAGAAAATCCATCCGCGAAATTGACCATGCCCATGGCTTGCGCCAAGGCGTTGCTCAAAGCTTCTGCCGATGCGCCGGCCGACAAATCCAGGCTTTCCAGAAACTTCAGCGTGTCCGCAATGCTCGAATTCAAGCTGTTCAGCAGACCATCCGCACCCAGCACCACCAACTGAGCTGCCACAGCTTCCTTGAGGCCATCGATGCCCTTGGACGTGTCGATGGCGTCGATCTTGGCATTCACCGAGGCCAAAGCCGAAGACGCTTGGGCCGAAACGGCCTGCAGCGTCAAGAGAGAGGCCGTGTCCACGCCCCCCGATTCTTTAGCCAATTCGGCCACCGATTCAAACAATTGGCCCAGAACAGAGGCATCGGACAAATTCAGGCTACCGCCCGCGTCGATGCCGTTGAGAAGCTGGCCCAAGGCGCCAGACACCAAGTCCGAAGCCGATCCCGCATTTTCAGATACACCCGAATTCACCAGTGTCTGCGTGATCGTCACCAACACGTTGGCGGTCTGGATCGCAGACAACTGCATGTCCAAGGCCGCTTCTGCGCCCGCGCCACCCGCAGCCACCAAGGCAATCGGATCAACCTGGGTGATCGAGGTCAAGCCAGCATCATCAATCCCGAGCAAAGCGGCCACTTGGGCTTCGGCCGAAGCCATCGACGCCGCAAATTCTTCCGGACTTTGGCTCGATGTGTCCCCCATCGCTGCCGACACCAGGGTGGTCAGCGGGTTGATGACGGCAGCGCCTGCGGGCGCTTTCAGAACGCCTTCAAAGGCCAAGCCCGTTGAAATGTCCGTTCCGCCCAATGCAATGATTGAACCGCCATAACCACCCAAACCCGAAAAAACACCACCAGAGCCCGTGGTCACCGAGTCTTCGCCAGCCCCCAAAACGCCGTCACCATCGAGGTCGCGGAACACGGTGGCGCCCGACACGTAGCCGTCGGCCACCGTACCACCCGCGAGTTTGGTGGCCACGATGTAGTTGTCACTGCTGCTGCCAGCACCCAGATTGCCCGCCAAGTCGGTGTAGTTGGCCGACAAGACGACCAGGTTGCTGACATCTTCCACCGGCGCGTCGGGTGTGAATTTGGCCGTCCACACCAAGGGGTCGTTGGTGCTTCGCACCAGATCCGACAACACACCGTTTTGGGCGGTCAAATCCGACAATTCAAAACCTTTGACCGCTTCACTGAAGGTGATGGTCACCGTGGTGGTTTCACCCACCGTCAAAATCTTGTCGGCCAGCGTGATTTTGGCGGTCGGCCCGGCCACATCGGATCCCTGATCACCAGAGGACGCATTCGATCCCATGGCGCCCGCCACCACCGCCAGGCCTGCCAGCCCACCCAGCACAGCCATGGCAGACACCTCACCCGCGGCTGCCGCAGTGGCCGCACTGGCCGCGGCGGCCGCACCTTCAGCGGCCTGGACAGGCGCCTGGGCGAGCAATGTGGTGAGTTCGGCTTTGACCGACTCTGGCAAAGCCATGCCCACAGAGGGCGCGCCCTGGCCATCCACCGCTGCGGCCGAAGCCACGTTGGTTTCGGAAGCGACGGGTTTGGCGAAAGCCTCAAACGAATGGGCCACCTCTTGTGCCGCCTCGTCGTCCATGGCCAACAGCAACCCATCGGGCACGCCGCTCACCAGGGCCAGGTCGGCCTGGGCTTGCGCATCCAGCGCCAGCAAGGCATCGGACAACAGGCTCTCTTCAGCCTGTTGCGACAGTTCAACGCCATTCAATGGCTCGGCGCTGGTGGGGCTCGCCGCGGTGTCTGCTGGGTCCTGGGACCACGACTTGGCGCTGGCGATCACCTGATCGGCCACCAAGACACCCAACCCCAGGCCCAGAGCCTTGCGATTTTTTGAGCCTGATTTTTCAGGGGGGGTGGATTTGATCATGAGAGAGAAGGTATTTCGGTAATTACCGGAAAATTGTACTGTTAATTCACTCCGAAGACGAGTAATATCGCCCGTGTTGCAAAAAAGAAAAAAATAACAATACAGTTTTTATAACTGTTATTTTTGTCAAACATTGATAGATTTTATAAATTTTCATGAGTATTTTTTGCATCACTGGTCAAGTTGATGAACTTCTGATAAGCGTCGAGACCCATCTTCAGGGTTGCGGCGTGGCCCCCCATGGCCCATTGGCGCGCGATCCCAGTTTTGATCTCATCCAATGGCATCAACGCTGGAGGGATGCCCGGTCGTCGCAGGCCCCCAGCGGCCAAACCCTGAGCGAGCCGGCCCATCGGCCAAGCCGCCTGTGGGAACAACTGGCGATAGACCTGATCGTGGCCAATATGCACAAGGCCCATTGGTCATGGGCCCATGCAGGTTCGGTCGAGCTGCTGGATTTTTGGGCGCAGCTGGACCCCGATATCCGTTTTGTGCTGGTCTGCGAAGACCGCTTGTCTCTGGTTTGCCGCCTGATCGGCTCCGACGCCGCCATCGAGAGCATCCCCGCCCAGCTCTTGCAATGGGAAAAATGCCACCAAAGCATGCTCCGCTTCCACCTCCGAAATCCCCACGCCAGCCTCCTGGTTTGGGGCTCGGCGGTGCAGGATCGCCCACGCGCATGGATGGAACACCTCCAAAAGGCATGGTCTGTCAGCCTGGACTTATCGGGTCTGCCGGCCCCCAAGGCCAGGCCACGGCATGGGTTGCTGGAGCAAATGGCCGGACAGCTGTTGCGCGACCATCCCCAAACGGCCGCGCTGGACTTTGAACTCCAATCGATTCTGGGTGCCTTGGGCGAGCCGGTGGCGAGCGAACCTGCCATGGCCGACCTGGTGGGCGAATACCGGCGGCTGTTGGACCGTTCGGCAGAACACCAGCAAATCGCCCGGGCGCGGCAGGAGATGCAGGCCCTGCAGGCCGCCCATGACCGTGAGCGTCTGAACGCCAGCGCCCAGCAGGACCACTTGCAATCGCTGCTGGCTGCAGAAACACAGGCCAAACAAGCGGCCTTGGCTCAAATCGGCCAAGCGCAACAGGCTCTGGCCCAAGCCCAAGCCCAGCGGGAAAAAGAAAAGGCTGCCAACCAGGACACACGCCAAAAGCTGGCCGATGAACACCAGGCGCATCTGGCGGTGCAAAAACGGTGCGAAACCGAGACAGCCGCCAAACACGATGCGCTGCGTCAGATCAAGAACCTGCAGCAAGAAGCCGATTTGCTGTTGCAGCAACTGCACCAAGTGCAGGAAGAGTTGGCCCAACAATTTTCAGAACAGCAAAGCCTGCAAAAAGACTGCCAAGCCGAAACACAGGCCAAACAAGCGGCCTTGACGCAACTCGGCCAGGCGCAAAAGACCCTGGCCCAAGCCCAAGCCCAGTTGGAAAAAGAAAAGGCTGCCCACCAGGCCACACGCCAAAAGCTGGCCGATGAACACCAGGCGCATCTGGCGGTGCAAAAACGGTGCGAAACCGAGACAGCCGCCAAACAGGACGCGCTGCGTCAGATCAAGAACCTGCAGGAAGAAACCGATTTGCTGTTGCAACAACTGCACCAAGTGCAGGAAGAACTGGAAAGCTATTTCCTGAAACACCAGGAAAAGCAACACGAGGTCAAGCGGCTGCAAGACCGCTGGCTTCGTGCTGTCCAAAAGCACCCCGCACTGCAGGACTTTGAGGTCATGGACCTCTTGTCTGAATCGTCGGCCGACCACACGGCCCATTGGCGAGTGCACCAATTGAATGTCTTGGGGCAAACCGTGGGCCCCTTCGAGTTCAAAACATTCATTGAAAAAGGCGTTGCGGGTTTTGTTTTTGGCCAGGACGCGCGCGGCCAGTCGCCCATCAAGCGCTGGCCCGCCGCTGCCGCACAAGACAAAGAGCTGCAGATCATTCCGGTCAAGGGCACGGGCGACCCCAAAAAACGATCCGCCACCATCTTGCAACTCGGCAGCTCCGATTGGCACATGGTCAGGCAGTTGACCGACACGCTGGCCCAGGCCCTGGCCACGGGGGTATTGACCCCCCAGCACACCGATGCCGGCGCTTGGGTCAATGCCTTGAACGCCCAAAAGCAAATACTCGACAAAGTGCCGACCCTCATGCGCTTTGATGCCGTGAAATTTCTGGGGCAGAAAAACACCACGGCCAAAAGCGTCCTGGCACTGCAACTGCACAACACCGACGTGCAAGGCCTGAGAGCCGAACAGTTTGAATTTCAGCTGCAGTTGAATTTTTCAGCCCAAGCCAACTTGAGTTCTGCGCACCTGATTTTTGAGCAACCCACCCAAGGCGTACCCCTGGCGCAATGGCACAGCAACGTCAAGAATTCCAGCGGCCAAGCCGTCATGGCCCTGCAAATCAGCCCCTCAGGATGGGCGCCCGCCACCTGGCACCGCTTGAGCCTGCAAGACCAACAATGGGTGCAGGCCTTGGTGTCCCTGCTGCCCATTTTGTGGGCCACGCTGCAGGCCCAATCGGTCAAACCCGAAAAAGGCTGGGCCACCTTGGCCAGCGCTGCCACCGAACTGCGCAGCTGGTCACAACTGCCTGTGGCCGCCGCGGTCGAAGACGCTGCCCAGGTCCTGAAAAAAGAAGTGACCCGTTTGACCTTCCCTGAGCCCGTGGCCAGTAAAGCCCGCTCGTCCAGAAAAGCGGCGCCTGCCAGTCAGCGCAAAACAAGGCCAGTGGTGGCCAAAAAGACCGCCCCCACACCGGCCAAGTCGGTTGGACACAAGAAAAAGCCTGCCCCAGCCCCCGTGAAATCGAAGGCAACGCCCAGGCCGCGGGCCAAGGCCGCCCAGGCCAGCAAGCCCAAGAGAGGTGGCCAGTGAGCGCTTCATCGGACAGCACATGGCCTCAGAGCCATGCGGTCATCGCCCGCATGCTGCGTGCCCTGTACCCCCCGCAAATCTTGGTCCATGCAGGCTGGGGCAATGGCCTGGGCGAGTTGACGCAATGGACCCAGTGGGCCGTGCCGCACGCCTGGGTCATTGAAGCGGAAGAAAGCAAAGCCTCTGCCAGTCGGGTTCAGGCCCAAGCCCATGCCACTGCTTGGCACACATTGCACGCCACACTGGCGCATGAGAGTGGCTCGAAAAACTACCACCTGCTCAGCAACCCCAGTGAAAACGGTTTGCTCCCCGCCGAGGCGTTGGCGCAGGTGTGGCCTCACCTGCAGGCCTTGCAGACCCAATCGGTCACCACCACCACCCTGGATGCACTCGCGCCCCAATTCACGGCGTTGCTGGAAACATCGGACCCAGCAGCCTGCCTGTGGTTGATTGTGGATTGTCTGTCTGCTGCCGACATTCTGGCGGCTGCGACACACACCTTGAAGCAGGCGCATGTGCTGTGTGCCAGGCATCAACTCAAAGACCGCGCTTCTTTGGGTGCACACATGCATGCCTTGGGCTGGGTAGAGGTGGCTTGGGTCGAGAGCAACCACCCTGCTGTCGGTCATGCCTGGTTCACCCTGGACCCTCTCCAGCAGCAAAAATCCGTGGCGTTGACGACGCGTGAACTCCAAATGCGCTTGACTGCCGAATCAGAGGCCAAGCAATCCTTGCAGGAACAGCTTCTTTTGGCGGATTCACGGCACACGGCCGAACTTGCGGCCAAGCACGAGGCGCTGGCCGAGCGGGATGCGCTGGCCCAGACCTGCGCCTCTGAAGCCCAGGCCAAAGAGTTGGCACTGGCCGAGCGGGATGCGCTGGCCCAGACCTGCGCCTCTGAAGCCCAGGCCAAAGAGTTGGCACTGGCCGAGCGCGATGCGCTGGCCCAGACCCAAACCGTGTTGCAAGCCCAGCTGGAGGCGGTGGAACAAGCCATCGCCGAGTGGCAAGCCCAACTGGGCTTCAACAGCCAGGCGCAATCGGACCTGCACGGCCAACTCGGGGCCATCACCCAGGCTCAAGCCGATCTGCAAATCGAACTCGACAACGCCGCCCAGCAGCAAGCGCAACTGGCGGCCGAGCGCGATGCGCTGGCCCAAGCCAAAGACACCGAAACAGCAGCCAAGCACGAGGCGCTGGCCGAGCGCGATGCACTGGCCCAGACCTGCGCCTCTGAAGCCCAGGCCAAAGAGTTGGCACTGGCCGAGCGCGATGCGCTGGCCCAGACCCAAACCGTGTTGCAAGCCCAGCTGGAGGCGGTGGAACAAGCCATGGCCGAGTGGCAAGCCCAGCTGGGCTTCAACAGCCAGGCGCAATCGGACCTGCACGGCCAACTCGGGGCCATCACCCAGGCCCAAGCCGATCTGCAAATCGAACTCGACAACGCCGCCCGGCAGCAAGCGCAACTGGCGGCCGAGCGCGATGCGCTGGCCCAGACCTGCGCCACTGAAGCCCAGGCCAAAGAGTTGGCACTGGCCGAGCGCGATGCCTTGGCGCAGGCCAAAGGGGCATTGCAGACTCAGCTGGAAGCATTGACCACAGACCGCGCCGATCTGCAAGCCCAGCTGGCCCAGCGCGACAAGTCGCACGATGAACTGCAAAGCCAACTGGATGCAGTGACCCAGGCGAGGTCTGAGCTGCAAGCCCAGCTCGAAGCGATCACCCAGGCCCAGTCCCATCTGCAAAGCAAGCTGGACAACATCGCCCGACAGCAAACCCAACTGGCGGCCGAGCGCGATGCCTTGGCCAAGGCCCAAGAAGCCGAGACCGCTGCCAAAAACAAAGCCATCACCGAAAGGGATGCCTTGGCCAAAGAGAAACAGTCCGAAGCCGCCAAACACAAAGAAAGCCAAGAGCGACTTCAACAACTGGAATCGGCCCACCAGGACTTGCAAAAACGACAGCACCTGCAACACGAAGAGCTGGTGAAAGCCGAAGCTCAGATTGAATTGATCAAAGACCTTTTGTTGCGCGAGCAAGGCATTTGAGAGCGCTGGGGATGTTCAAAGCATTGGGTCACTGGTTGAAGCGGCGTTGGGGTGGGTCAACACCTGACCAGCCGGGCATGGCCATGCAGGCAAGCACCGAATCAGACAGCCAAATGGCCGAGGCGATGGATGCGATCGATGCAGCAAGCCCTCTGGTCCCCTACGACGAGAACCTGCTCGACCGCGCCCGCACGCAGTGGCAGTTTGGCGACTGGCACAGTTTGGCCAGCCTGGACCGCGACAACCTGCAACACCACCCCGAGCGCGCCAAGCTTGTTTTGCTGGCAGCGGCTGGACGGCTGCAGTTGGGCCAGACGGCCGAAGCCCGGCAATACCTGCGCCTTGCCCAGGACTGGGGGTGCGGCAGACAACTCATCAGCCAGGTCTTGATTTCGGGGGTCCACAACAGCATTGCCATGGCGGCTGCTGTGGGTGCGCAAGAGCATCGCGCGGCACTGCACTTTGAACAGGCGATGCGGGTGGGATCACCTGGCAGTGACGTGAAATTGTTGACCCAGGCGCGCGCTGTTCATCAACTCCAGCATCGCCATCCAAACGGTGTGTCCATCAGTGGCAATTTCGCGGTCCTCCAAGCCGCAGGCCAACCATTCCATGCAAGCCAAGAAGAAAGCCCGCTGCACAAGTTCAATGAGCAAGCATTGAGAAAAGCTTGGGTTCAGGGACGATGGGAATATTTGGCCAAGCTGGACAACGCCGATCTGGTGCATTACGCCAACCGCATGCTGATCGCGCTGCTGGCAGCCAGCGGTCACCAGCAACTTGAAGACAGTGAAGGCGTCAAGCGCTGCGCTCGCCTGGCGCAATCCTGGGGCGCTGCGCCCGAGTTGCTGCAAAGCTATCTCGCCGCGGGTATCCGCAACACCATGGGCATTTCAGAAGTGATCAGGGGCGATCTGAAACTGGCCGCCAAACATTTCAGCGCCACCCTGAACGTGGGCGATGGCATCCGTCCAGACCCCACTGACATTGAAGAACGGGTGGTTTTCCAGATCAAAAAAATAAAAAACATCCATCTGGACAACGTGCTCACCGACATCAAAACCTATCTCAGCCATTCACATCAAAGGGAAAAATGAAATATTTTGAAAATAAAACTGTCGCCGTCACCGGTTGTTGTGGCACGGTGGGCAGCGAACTGGTCCGTCAGTTGCTTGAAGAGTTCAATGTGGGTGAACTGGTGGGGTTGGACAACAACGAAACCGAGATGTTCTTTTTGCAGCAACGCTTCAAGAACACGCCCAATGCCAAGTTTTTTCTGTCCAGCATCCGTGACCGCGAACGTTTGGTTGAACTGTTCAGCGGTGTGGACATTGTTTTCCATTCGGCCGCCTACAAGCATGTGATTCTCTGTGAGCATTCCCCGTTTGATGCTGTGCAAACCAACATCAATGGGGTGAAAAATGTGATCGAGGCCGCCAAAGAGTGCGGTGTGGAGCGGGTGATCTTCACCAGCTCTGACAAAGCGGTCAATCCAACGAATGTGATGGGCACCACCAAGCTCATGGGCGAGCGCCTCATGACAGCCGCCAACTGCGCCGGCAAGGACCACAACACCATTTATTCGTCGACCCGGTTTGGCAACGTGCTCGGCTCCAGGGGGTCGGTGATTCCGATCTTCAAGGAGCAAATCAAGAAAGGTGGCCCGCTCACCTTGACCGACCGAAACATGACGCGCTTCATCATGAGCATCAAAGAGGCGACCAGTCTGGTGATCGAGTCCTGCAAGATCGCCAAGGGGGGCGAAATCTTTGTGACCAAGATGCCGGTCATCCGCATTGAAGACCTGGCACAGGTCATGATCCAGCAATTGGCCCCTCTGTACGGTCACAAACCCGAAGCCATCGAGATCACCACCATCGGCTCCAAACCGGGTGAGAAGCTTTATGAAGAGCTGATGAGCGAGGAGGAAACCGGCCGAACGCTGGAGCTGCAAGACTATTTTGCTGTGCTCCCGTCGTACCGCAGCCTGTACAGGCAGATCAGCTACGAATACGAAGAGGTGGTCTCCGATTCGGTGGACAACCCCTACCACTCGGGCAACGAGCCCGCCTTGTCCCAGGCGGAACTGACCGACTTCTTGAACCACAACGGGCTGCTTGAAGAGGCCGTGCCGCAAGGCCACCCGGCCGAGCGTTTTTGAGCCCCCATTCAGCACCATTTTTTAAGGAATCAACCATGAAACACGTCTTGATTTTGGGTGGCGATGGCTACCTGGGTTGGCCCACCGCCATGTATTTTTCACAGCGCGGCTATGCCGTGACGGTGGTCGACAATTACTTTCGCCGAAACGTGTGCACCAGCATCGATGTCGGCATGCTGTATGCGGTGCCCACTTTGCAAGAGCGTGCCCGCATCTGGCACGAAAAAACCGGGCATGAAATCAAGGTGGTCATCGGTGATTTGGCGGACGCCGAGGTCATGCGTGGCCTGTTTGATGGACGCGCCAAGTACGCGTGGGCCTTGAACCCTGCATTCACAGGCGTTCCAGACACCGTGGTCCACTATGCCGAGCAGCCATCGGCACCGTATTCCCTGATGGATTACAAGACCGCCAACTTCACCCTGTCCAACAACCTGCTGGTCACCAACAACCTGATGTTTGCGGTGCGTGACTTTGCCCGCGACACCCACATCATCAAGCTGGGCACCATGGGTGAATACGGCACCCCCAACATCGACATTGAGGAAGGCTGGCTCGAGATCGAGCACAAAGGCCGCAAGGGCAAATTCTTGTTCCCCCGCCAGGCCTCATCGCTCTACCACACCACCAAAATCATGGACACCGATTTGTTCTGGTTTGGCGTGCGCATGTGGAACCTGCGTGTCACCGACTTGATGCAAGGCCCCGTGTACGGTCTGGAAACGGAAGAGTCGGCGATTGACCCTCGCCTGAAAACCATTTTCAACTACGACGAGGTGTTTGGCACCGTGGTCAACCGCTTCATCGCTCAGGCGGTTGTCGGCTACCCGCTGACGGTGTACGGCAAAGGCGGCCAGACCCGGGGTTACCTCAACATCAAGGACACCATGCAGTGTGTTCACATGTCCGAGCAAAAGCCCGCCAAGGCCGGAGAGTTGCGCATTTTCAATCAGATCATGGAAACCTTCAGCGTCAACCAACTGGCTGAACTGACCGCCCAGGCTGGCCATGCACTGGGCTACCAGGTGGAAATCAAATGCATTGACAACCCCCGCAAAGAGGCGGAAGAGCACTACTACAACCCCACCTACCAGGGCCTGATCGAACTGGGCGTGGAACCCCACTACCTGACCCCCGAGGTGATGACCGGCATGTTCAAGCTGGTGGCCGAACACCAGAGCAACATCCGCAAAGACGTCATCTTCCGCGGCGTGCGCTGGTAATCACCGGTGTGGACATGACCAGCGATTTGGCTTTGGCGCACTTCAAGCGAGCGCGTGAACATTACGTGTCGCGTCGTTTTGAGCTGGCCCAGCAAGACATCAGGAAGTTCCGGCAAAGCGTTGACCACCGAAAGTTCGATGCATCCGATCGACGCACTGTGAGCGACCCCCAAATCAGCGTGGTCATCGTCAGCCATCAAGCAGGGCCGCACCTGCTCAGCTGCTTGCAATCGGTCTTGGCGCAGTCAGGCCCCAGTTTTGAGGTGATCCTGGTGGACAACGGGGGCCATGAGCGCGTTCGGGGGGAACTGGCCGAACTGCCCTTGTTGACTGTCCAGGCCCCGATGAACCTGCTGCCCTCTGAGGGGCGCAACATCGGGGCGCATTTTGCACGCGGTGATTTGATTGTTTTTCTGGATGACGACGCGGTGATGGTGCAGGGCTACCTCGCCAACGGTTTGGCCGCCATGCAGGACGACAGCCTCATGGGATTGCGCGGACAAGCTGTCAGCAAAACCCCCCACAAGACAGCCCCTCCTCATTACAGCCTGGGACAAAAGCCAACGCAGGCGGAGTTCAATCTGGAGGGCAATATGTTGATCCGCAAAACCGTGTTGGACGCTGTGGGCGGATTTGACGCATTGATGTTTGGCCATGAAGGCAAGGAACTGACCCAGCGGTGCAAGCGGCAGTTTCCTGGCATGGTGATCCAGTACAGGCCCGAACTCTGCATTGCACACGATTTTGCAGAAATGGATTTACTGGAAGCCAAGCGCGAGCGCCAGTCTCTGGGGCAGGACTATTTGAAATTTTTGCAAAGTAAGCACATGAATCCGGGCATATCCATACTGGTACGGGCGGGTGATGACCTTGCAGCAGCCCATGATTTTCTTGAGTCATTGGTCAAACACAACAGCTACAAGCCGATTGAAGTTTTGCTGATCGCCAACGATGCACAACATTCATTGCAAATCATCCGGAACTATTTAACGAAGTTCATTGTCCGGATTATTGCCCCGAGTGATAACAGCCTGAGTTGGATTGCGGCAAAGGCTCGCCATGAACATATCCTCTTGATCGATTTGCCCACGAATTTGAAGAAAGATGTTCTGGAAGATTGGGTGCGGAATCAAAAATCCCATATGAAATCTTCCTTGCTGTGCAAAAAGAGTGAACTCGGCCCTCTTGCAGGCATTGAGATCAATATCCCGTTATCCAAGCTGTCCAATAAGATTGCTCGAGCCAAGACTGCCTTGGCATCGTCGACGACTGCAGAAACAATCTCTCCAGACCCCGAGCCCGCCAAGCCAGAAGCAAGTCAAGCACCCAAGAATGTGGTGTGGCCCAGAGCAGGCAAGACCGCTTCGGCGCTCAAGGTATTGGTTGTTTCGCCGCGGCAACTGGGCATATTGGGTACGCCTGGCACGTATCTTTTTGTCGAGGCGCTGGCCCACTGGGTGGATTTGGTGGTCCTGTGCAACAGCGATGGCAAACCCAGCGAAAAGACGCCACAGGTGCACACACCCTCGGCCAATCTGAGGGTGATTGAGGCTTCATTTTCCAAAGGCATCGACCGTGAACTGCGCACCCTGACTGAATCGTTCACGCCAGACATCGTCCACATCATGGTCTGGCAAAAGTGGCCCGATCTGGCCAAAGCCATGCGTCAATTTGCACCGGGTGCCAAATTTGTTCTTGACATCAAAACGCCACTTCTTGCAGAGGGCTCTGTGCGTGAGCAGGTTCAATCTTCAGGGAATGCCCACAGACATCTCATTGACCTGGTCATGACCCGGCAAATCGGCGAAGAAAAAACATGGATTCCTGACAATGAAAAACCGGTGAGCGAATACCCTCTTGCGATCGATATCGGTCAAATTGATGGTTCTGATGTTCTGCGCAACACCAGACCACTCAAGTGTGTTTACATTGGCAGCATCCACCCCAAACGCGAAATTGAAAGACTTTTGTGGTTGCTATCCAATACGGATCCCGCTTTACGCCATGCGGTGAAGCTGGACATTTACGGCGCAGGTGGATCTGCGCAGGATTTGCTGCAACTTGCCCATCAATACCAGTTGGACGGTCAAGTCCGCGTCCTTGATCCGATTCCACAACAAGTCCTGTTTCCCAAACTGAAGGAATACGACATCGGCATTGCCTGGGTTCCTTGGGGCGAATACGACTTGTCACCTTCTCTCAAGTTTCTGGAATACGCCGCCAGCCGCTTGACCATCATTGCCACAGACACTTTTGCCCACAAGAGGAACGTGGAAGAGGGGTTTGAGGCGCACCTTTTTGACAACACCCCCTCTGGTTTGGGCCGCGCTCTTTCTGAAGCCCATGAGCAAATTCATCGACAGAGGATGTTGGATAAAAATTATTTGCTCGCCTGCACAAGGGACTGGAACATCATCAGCCAGCATTACTTCACCTATGCTTATCGACGACTGATGCTCGATGATGCCTCAGCCGAGTCCATTAAAAATTCGCTGTCCTCGGTGTTCAACCAAATCACTGAAATGCCCGAGTTTGTCATTCGTCACCCTTTTGTCCAGAAGAAGCTTGAGTTAATCAGGGAAAAAAGAAATGACTACAAATTCTTCTAAGTGCATTGCGATTTTTGCAGCCGGCAATCTTTTCAATATCGGTGGCATTCAGCGTTCATACTCACTGTTGACCAAGCACTTGGTCAATTCCGGGCACAGGGTGATTCTTTTGGGTTGGAATGATTCGGGTGACAGCCGAGACAAGCTTGCTTACCCCATCGATGAGCAAGTCGAAGTCCTGTTCATTCCGCAGGGGCGTTCGACCAAGAACCTCAGACGCATCGTTCAATTGCTCAGCCCATACCCGCTGGACGTCATCTTGATTGTGAACAGCGGCTATCAAGCTTTGTATCTGAGCATGATTGCTTTGGAGCTGGATACACCCTATGTTGTTTCACTTCGCGGCAGCATGGAGTATTGCTTGCGGTATCTGTGGCCAACCAGATTCACGATGGAACTGCTTTTCCAGGCGTCTGATGCAGCGCATGTGCTGATGCCTTCTTACAAGGTTTTCTTCCCCCCAGAGTTACAGCAAAAAATCACTGTGATTCCAAGCCAGATTGAGCCGGCCAGTGATCTCGCACAAACCGCTCGTCCGGATGCCAAGGGTCACTACTATGTTCTTTATTCAGGCCGTTTGTCATTCGAAAAGAGGGTGCATCTTCTCATCGACGCTTTCACCCGCATTTGTCACCAGTATGAAAATTGGTCCGTTCTGATCGTCGGCAATGGCCCTTTGAAGGCGGACTTGGTCGCACAAGTCAACGCCAGTGGTGTGCCAGACCGATTCATCTTTCGCGAAGCGAAAAACACCGAAGAGATGTACGCCATTTATCCGCATGCGCATCTCAAAGTCCTGCCGTCCGAACAGGAAGGGTGTCCAATGGCCTTGCGCGAAGCGATGGCCCATGGCTTGCCTGTGATCTCCTATGCGGAGTGTTCGGGCGCCAATGAAATCATCAGCGACGGTCTTGATGGCTTGTTGATTTCAGACCAACCCGACAGGGTCACCTCGCTGTCTGAGGCGCTCACCCGGCTGATGAGCAACCCTGATTTGAGGGTGGCACTGGGCAATGCCGCGATCAATACCGCGGCCCGGTATGTCCCGGACCCCATCAATCGGGATTGGGAAAAACTTCTTGTCAATGCATGCCAACCGGGTCGACTGGGGCACGAAATGAGCGCATCTGTTGTTGAATCAAGGCAGAGGTCACGTGCGGTGCTTCGCCATTTTTTGGCGGCCGATGACTACTCACCCCCCTGCCAATTCAAAATGGATGAGGCTTTATTGGTGAAGAAAATTTTTTCATATGCGCTTCTTTATGGAAAAAATCTTTTCAACACCAAAGCCTATCTGGAGGCTTATTTTGACGTCAAAGTATCCGGAGAAGATCCGCTCTTGCATTACCTGACAGTCGGTCATCGCTTGGGACACAATCCATCGCCTTTATTTGATACCCGTCAATATCGCAAAAAATACATGCTGGGCCTCAGTGAGGATATGGACCCTTTGTCGCATTACTACCTGAGTGGTCGATTTGAAGGGGCCAGACCGATTCCCGTGGAGGGTGGTGATTTGGAAAATATTTCAGATGTGAATGCCCTCCAATCCGACGACGAGATCGCATCCATCCTGCTGGAAGATCTCCATTCATTGCGCTTGAGCGACTAATTTATCCGGGAATATTTGGACATGACACCCTCGTCACTTTTAATCACAGGCGGTTGCGGTTTTATCGGTACTTCGCTGATTCAACATGTGTTGCGACTTCATCCGGATATCCAGATTCGGGTTCTGGACAATCTGATGACCGGCACCCGGCAGGACCTTGCTGAGGTTGCCCGCTTCCACGAAGGAAGCGTCGGCAGTTTGAGTCTGCGTGCCCACTCGATCGAGTTGGTCCAAGGCGATATCCGTGATGCCGCATTGCTTCAGGCGTGCGCCGAGGGGGTGGACTGCATTGTTCATTTGGCCGCCAACACGGGGGTGGGGCCCTCGGTGGAGGCGCCTCGTCTGGACATGGAGTCCAACGTCATCGGAACGTTCAATGCCCTGGAGGCGGCGCGTTTACAGGGCGTCAAAAAGTTCATTTTTGCCTCTTCAGGCGCCCCTGCCGGCGAGGTGGAGCCGCCGATCCACGAGGAGTTGCCACCGCACCCGGTTTCTCCTTATGGCGCCAGCAAGTTGGCGGGTGAAGGCTATTGCTCCGCCTACTTTCGGACATTCGGCATCGGCACCGTGTGTCTGCGGTTTGGCAATGTCTACGGACCCCGTTCCAAGAAAAAGTCGAGTGTTGTCGCCAAGTTCATTCGCCAAGCCTTGCAGGGCGAACCCTGTGTCATTTATGGCGATGGCACACAGACGCGGGACTTTCTGTACATCGATGATTTGGTGCGTGCTGTCGTGCTCGCCATGGACAAACCTGTGGGTGGCGAGACATTTCAGATTGCCACGGGGATGGAGAGAACTGTGGGAGAGGTGGCCACCGTCATCGTTGAAGCGCTTGGCAGGCGTGGTGTCGCCATGCGGGTCGAGCACGATTCACCGCGCCTGGGCGATGTCATGCGCAACTATTCCGACACGAGCAAGGCGGCACGTTTGTTGAACTGGAAGCCCGAAATGGGGGTGCCGGACGGCGTTGAGCGCACTTTGGATTGGTTTCTTGCACAGAAATAAAGCAGCTCATGAACAACGATACACGACGGATGGTCATCGTTATCGGCGCCGGCCGGTCTGGAACGTCCATGCTGATGCAAATTCTGGTGGGCATGGGCATGCAGGTTTCTGGCAACCTCATACCGGCAAACATCAGCAATCCGGAAGGGTTTTTCGAGGATATGGACATCAAGGAGATTCAGGCAGATCTCTATGCCTGTCTCCATGTGCCTTCTGTGGTGCTGCCCTTGCCCGAGGGTTGGCTGAGTTCGGACTGCGTCAAAAAGGCCAAGTCCAACTTGAGTGACGTTGTGCAGCGCTTGCTGGATGAGCATCCCGGCATTTTGGGCATCAAAGACCCCCGAATCTCCACGTTCCTGCCCCTGTGGACGCGTGTGTTCAATCCCATGCGCATCGTGCCCAGTTTCATTGTGGCGGTGCGCGAACCACAAAGTGTGATTTCTTCCTTTATCCGTCAGTACAACGACCCCGGCCATGTTGCCGAGTTGGTCTGGCTGTTGCGCACGTTGGAGGCCATCGAGAACACCGCCGCCGATTGCTTTGTGGCGCACTACGAAGATTGGTTCGACCAGCCCTTACCGCTGGCCCAGGGCCTGCTGCACTACACCGGTCTGGACGCGCATTTCCAAGGCGATCTCAAGGCCGTGCTGGCGCAAAAGGTCAAGCCCAACCTCAACCGTGCCAGCCAAGACGATTACGAGGTTCAAAACCCTTATGTCCACAAGCTGTACGCGGCGCTGCAGCAATGCCGTGGCGCGGATTTTGACCGCGAGCGTTTGATGGCCGTGGTGAAGGAATGCCGCCAGGCGATGGAGGGCTTCAAGGGTTGGCACCAGCTGGCGCACCAGGCCAACAGGAAGTTGGCCGACCACCAGAATCGGCTTGAAAAGCTCACTGCCGAAGCCGCGAAGGTCAAGACCCTGGAGGCCCGCATCCGTGAACTGGAGGCCGAAAAATCACACAACGAGCAATGGGTCCAGCAGGTGCAAAAGCTCGAGCGGCAGTTTGATCAGATGATGGCCATCAAACTGGACGCCTCCTGAGGCTCTCCAACAGCCCAAGCACAGCCCGCAACGCTCAGGGTGAGCCCGTCAGTTGACCACCCGGCGGGCCAATTCCCGCGTGATCTCTGCCACGCCATGGGCAGCGGTGTCGGCCACGTAGTCGGGCGCGTCCGGTGCCTCATAGGGGCTGTTGACGCCGGTCATGTTGGGGATCTTGCCGGCGCGGGCTTGCTTGTACAGCCCTTTGACGTCGCGCTGCTCACAGGTTTCAAGCGAGGTGTTCACATACACCTCGATGAAGTGGTCGCGACCAATCAAACTGCGCGCCATCTCCCGCTCGCGTTGGAAGGGGGAGATGAAGGCGGTCATGACCACCAGGCCGGCGTCCATCATCAATTTGGCCACTTCGGCAATTCGCCGGATGTTTTCCACACGGTCGGCTTCGGTGAAGCCCAGGTCTTTGTTCAGGCCCTGGCGCACGTTGTCGCCATCGAGCAGGTAGGTGCGCAGGCCCTGGCTGTGCAATTGCACTTCCAGGGCGTTGGCCAGGGTGGATTTGCCCGAGCCCGAAAGCCCCGTGAACCAGATGACTTTGCCCGGGTGCCCGTTCAAGCGCTCCCGGTCGGCACGCGCAATGGTCAAGGCTTGCTGATGCACGTTGTGCGCGCGGCGCAGGCTGTGGCGGATCATGCCCGCGGCCAGTGTGGCATGGGTGAAGCGGTCCACCAAAATGAAACTGCCCAAGGCTTTGGCCTTGTCATAGGTGTCAAACACCACGGGCTTGGCGGTGGCGATGTTGCACACGCTGATGTCGTTCAGGCCCAGTTGCTGGCAGGCCTCGTGCGCCAGGGTGTGGATGTCGATGCGGTGTTTGATCTTGGTGATCGATGCCGACACCCACTGGCTGGCCAATTTCAGGTCGTAGTTGCGGCCCACCAGGCCTGGGTCCTGGTGCATCCAGACGAGGGTGGCTTCAAATTGGTCGGTCATCTCCAGCGGGGACTGGCTGAGCGATAGGATGTCGCCCCGTGAGGCGTCGATCTCCCTGTCCAGGCACAGGGTGATGGCCTCACCGGCGTGGGCCGCCTGCAGTGAGCCGTCCATGGTGACGATGTCGGCCACCCGGGCCAGTTGGCCGGAGGCCGTGACCCGAATCTCGTCCCCCACCTGCACGCGCCCATGGGCCAGGGTGCCGCACAAGCCCCGGAAACTGGCGTGGGGCCGGTTCACCCATTGCACAGGAAACACCATGCGCTCACTGTCGCAGGCGCTGCTGTCCACGGTCTCCAGATAGGTCATCAAGGTGGGGCCGGTGTACCAAGGGGTGTTGGCGCTGCGCTGGGTGATGTTGTCACCCCGCAGGGCGCTGATGGGGATGGCGGTCACGGATTGGAAACCCAGTGTGGCGGCAAACCCTGCAAAAGCCGCTTGGATGTCGCGGAAAGTTTGGACCTCAAAGCCGATCAAATCCATCTTGTTGATGGCCAGGGCCACATGGCGTATGCCCATGAGTGCGCACAACACCGCGTGCCGACGCGTCTGGGCGAGCAAGCCGGCTCTGGCGTCGATCAGCAAAATGGCCGCGTCCGCGGTCGAGGCTCCGGTCACCATGTTGCGGGTGTATTGCGCATGGCCGGGGGTGTCGGCCACGATGAATTTGCGCTTGGAGGTGGCAAAAAAGCGGTAGGCCACATCGATGGTGATGCCTTGCTCGCGTTCGGCGGCCAGGCCATCGACCAACAAGGCAAAGTCGATTTCCTGACCTTGGGTTCCGTATTTCCTGGACTCGATGTGCAGGGCGGCCAACTGGTCGTCGAACAATTGCTGGGCTTCCCAAAGCAGGCGCCCGATCAGGGTGCTTTTGCCATCGTCCACACTGCCACAGGTGATGAAGCGCAACAGGTCTTGCCCTTGTTGCTCGGCCAGAAAAG
>Ga0255134_1000130_pt1 | contig 18544 bp, 11 predicted proteins | sample Law_Law_RepC_8d_FD_188550 | JGI IMG/M metagenome (GOLD analysis project Ga0255134, IMG submission 188550) | Freshwater microbial communities from St. Lawrence River, New York, United States - Law_Law_RepC_8d | ecosystem: Environmental > Aquatic > Freshwater > River | place: USA: New York... | reverse complement strand
GTCTTGTAATATTTGCTGTGAAAATTTTAAAAGCACTCGTCCTAAGATTTGCTGTCAATATTGCGAATTTGAAGCATGCAGGACTTGTTGCGAAAAATACATTTTATCAGAAGAAATTCCAAAATGTATGATGCCAGGATGTGGAAAAGAATGGGCTAGAAAATTTATAAAAGAAAAATTCACTAATACCTTTTTAACAAATGATTATAAACAACATATAGAAACTATTTTATTTGATAAAGAGAAAGCATTATTGCCAGCAACACAACCATTAGTTGAAGAAAAAAAACGAAGAGAAAATATTAGAAAAGAAATGCGCAATATTGACAATCTTATATACGATTTACAAAAGCAAAAAAGAACACTTGAATTTAGTCTTTACAGAAATGAAAATGAAACAAAAGTTGATGAAAAAGCACGGACTTTTGTTCGCCAATGTCCTGCGGATGGATGTCGCGGATTCCTAAGTACTCAGTGGAAGTGTGGTCTTTGTGAAAAATGGACTTGCTCGGATTGTCATGAGCTAAAAGGTGTTAATCGCGATTGCGATCATACTTGTGACCCTAATTCTGTAGAAACAGCAAAATTATTATCATCAGATTCTAAACCGTGTCCTAAATGTCAATCATTGATATTTAAAATCGAGGGTTGCGATCAAATGTGGTGCACACAATGCCGAACTGCGTTTAGTTGGAAAACCGGAAAATTAGAAACAAGAATTCATAATCCTCATTATTATGAATGGCAACGTAAAAATAATGGAGGAGTCGCACCAAGAAACCCTGGCGATATTGAATGTGGGCGAGAATTAAACCATAACTTGTCACAAAATATTATGACTTTATTAAGAAGTCATCATAGCAGTTTGTATAAAGTTGAACGTGACAATCGTGGAAGAAGTTATTATGAATATGACAGTAAAATTATGCTTATTGATAATATTATTCGTAAGATGATTCATAATACTCATGTTGAATTACGAACTTTTCAAACCGACCACTTTGAAAAAAATCAAGATTTAAGAATTAGATATTTAGAAGATTTAATTAATGAAGAGGAATTTAAAAATCTTATTCAACGAGCTGATAAAAAAAATAGAAAAAATACGGAAATAGCACAAATTATAACACTTTGTAATACCGCAATAACTGATATTATTTATAGATTTTATGATTATTTAAAAAAATGTAAACCTAATGAATATAATTTAAATACATTTATAGATGAAATTAATGAAATTCGAAATTATTGTAATAATATTTTGCGTGATATTTCTTTTACATATAGCAGTGTTCAATACAAATTTGATACAGATTTTACCTTCAAGACAACTGAAAAAGAAAAAAAAATAAAAGAAGACAAAAAAGTCAAAGCCACAGAAATAGACGCGGTAGGTATTGAAGAAAAAAATAATATTTTGACAAAAAACACATCCACCAGCAAAAAAACAAATATAATAATACTAGATGATGATGATGAAAATGTTGTTCTGTCAAAAAAGGCATAAAAATAACGAAATGTTACGTATTTTATATTATCTGTTTCTTATATAATTTAACATTTATTTATTAAATTTAATTTTGAATTTTATCTATTGTTACAACTTTTGCTATTTTTTTTACTATTTTATCTGCTTTTTCAGCATCATTATCACCTGACCCTCCCATTGCCTCAACAACAATATGATTATATTGATCACTCTTTTTGGAATCGCTATAAATACAATCTGGATATTTTGCCTTCCATTCAGGTAAAGCACAAATATTCTTATGAGAAATGTATTTGATAGCCTTTTTAATTTTCTTATTTTCAGGGTCTTCTTTTTCCCATACGTTTGCGTCTTTAACATACAAGGATTCTCTCTTTGGGTCACTACAATGAACTGGTCTCATGTTTTCCTCTAGAGCATTCAAATGCTTAATAATAAGCTTAGATATTCCATTAACATATCCCAATTCACCTATGCTTTCAACATCGGATAGCTGAATTTTAATCGAATCAACAAAATCCATAATATTCATCGCATTCTTACAAGTTTCATTTAAAAAGAAATTTAAATTAAATGATTTATTATTTGAATTATTATTGTTAATAGTATTATTTGTATTACTAACTGTTCCATTTTTGATTACTTCTAACATTTGTTTTTGAAGTTCATTGTTTTGTTGTATTAGTGTAAGAATTAAATTTTTATCAGATAAATCTATATCAATATTTTTATCTATTTTGGGTTCTTCATTTATAGTTTCTTTTATAAAATCACATTTTTTCTTATGTACGGATAAACTTTGACGATGAATATATTCCTTACCACAATCGCATATAAACTTGCTTGAGTTTTTTGAGTTTTCTGTGTCAATATTTGTCAACATTTTATGTTTACGGGTTGAAATATGTCTATTATAATCATTTTTATTACAGCATTTAAAATCACAAATAATACATTCAAATTTTTTTGAGTTTTTTTGAGTAAAATTTGTCAACATTTGTCAATATATATATGTTGACATAAAAAACTCCTAAATACTTTTTAAAACAAATAATAAAAAATTATGCTAACAAAATATTTTTTTTGTAAAAAGTCGACAGACGTTAATTTTTCATTATGCAGCAAAAACATGTTTTTTACAAAAGTCCTTGTCCACTTTTCAAAAATGGACATTTTTTTTGTCCATTTTTAATTTTTCGATTCACTTTCTGAGACATAAATATGTGATTTTCCAAAATTTCTTTAAGCTACTTTAAAATAATATATTTTTCTTAAAATGAACTTAAAGAACAAAAAAATAAAAATAAAAATAAAAATAAAAATAAAAAATATATTATATGGATTCATACGGCTTTATAATAACAAGGCATGTTAATTCAGAAAAAACTAACAAATATTGGAACAAATGTGTTAGATGTATTAGATATTTTTATCCTTTAAAAAAAATAATTATTATAGATGATAATAGCAATCCAATTTTTGTGAATGCTGATTTAGAATATAATAATATTGAAATAGTTCAATCAGAATTTAACGGAAGAGGGGAATTATTACCGTATTATTATTATTTTAAAAATAATTATTTTAAAAATGCTATAATAATACATGATAGTGTATTTTTTCATAAAAGGATAAATTTTGAAAGATTAATTGGTACAAATGTTTTACCATTATGGCATTTCAAAGCTGATAAAGAAAATATTAATAACACATTATTAATATCTAATAAATTAAAAAATAATTTAGAAATTCAAAAAAAACTTACTTTAAATGACAATGTTTTAGGATTAAATCATCAACAATGGTTTGGTTGTTTTGGTGTTCAGTGTTTTATTAATTATAATTTTTTAAAATATATAGAACAAAAATATAATTTATTTAATCTTTTACATATTGTAAAAAATAGAAAAGATAGATGCTCGTTAGAGAGAATATTTGGAGCAATTTTTTTTACTGAAGAAAATCATAATTTAACCAAACTTAAATCTGTATTTGGTGATATAAATAATCATCAAAAATGGAAATATACATTTGATGATTATCAAAATGATATTAAAAATAAAAAAATCGCAAAGCCTATAGTAAAAGTTTTTACCGGACGTTAAAAATATATATAAATAAAATATAAATAAATAATATAAAATGAATAAATTATTTATTTGTTTTCATGCGTTTTTATTACTATTTATTTTTTTAGTAGGTGGATTAAATAAATTTATAAATTTTCAAGATACAGTTAATTCTTTAAAAACTCAAATAAATTCAATTGAATTAAACCCTATATTTATTGTTTCAGTTATCATTACTATTATATATTTTTATATTATTTTGAACGTGCAAATATATAATAAAAATAATAATTTGTATTTATTTTTATTGACAATAATAATTATTACTATGGTAGGAATACCATTTTTAGTGTTCCTTAAAAAATATTTAAAACAATCACATAAACTGATTTCACTTTTATATAATATAACCATTTGGGGAGTAATAATATTATTATTTTTTGGTAGTTTACTTATATTATATTCATTATACACAAATATGTATCAAGATTACGCATATTCCGCAACAATTGGTCTAGCAACATTTACTGCGATGACTATTTTAATTTTTCATTTCCCAACAAATAAATCGGAGTTTATTTCATTTGTGAAAAACCTTTCTATTTTTGGAGGATTAATGATATTATCTCAAGAATTTATTGTTTAAACGCAAATTATTTATAAACTATTTTATAAATATTTTTAATTATATTTTTTATTTAAAATTCTGGATTATCTGTAAAAACCTGTGGAGCTGATACAGCTTCACCCGCAATTTCTAAAACAGGTTTTATTTGTTCCATAATAAAATAACCAAAAATTACACAAAAATATACTAATAATGTATCTCTTACTAATAATTTTAATGGTTTATTTTCACTATCAACAAATCTCATTTCAATAAATTTTGAAATAAGAAAAATTACTGATATTACAGTAGCAATTATAAATATATTATCCATTTAAAATACTAAAGCATATTCTTATTTATATTTTTACGCAATTTATTCCAAAACTTCTATATCATCAATTAATAAATCAGGTAAAATTTCTAATTTAGGTTCATCCATTATATGAACGTCAAAATCTGATAATGAAACAGACTGGTCCGAAATATTTAATCTAATGTTGTCGTCATCATCATCGTCATCATCTTCTAATTTACGTTGCTCTGCTCTTTGTTTATTAAGTAGTTCTAAATGTTCGATAGATTTTGGGGAATTAACAGAAGATTCAATATTATTTGTATCACGAATGTAATCTGTATCATTAAATTTTATTTTTGATTCGTATTGCTGAGTATTATTTACAATCATATTTTTTGATTCGTTACTATTTCCTCCATCTAATACTGGTTTTGGTCCTTCCTCTATATATTCTTCTTTAATTTCTTCAGAAACGTCTTCTTCTACAGTTTCATCCATATAAGCCTTTAAGATTGCTTCAACAGGAATACTTTCGCGAATTGTATTCAAAATACATTCTTGAACTATTATTTCTAATTCTCTATTATGTTTTTGCGTTTGGAGCGGAGGAATATTTATTTCAAATAAATATGTATTTTTATATACCTTTCTAGCTACATTAATATAAATTTTATGAATAAAATCATCTAGTTTTGGTATATTAATATCTATTTTTTTCTGCTTTTGACCAACACGCATAGCGGTTAAAACCTTTAGCTGTATTATATGAACGCAAGTTACTAAATCTTCTAAATAAACACAATGTGATTTATCACATATGCGTTTTTTTTCAGTCTCTATTATTGTTGGATTCCATTTTGGAACTCTTGAAACAAAATTTTGAAATGTCATTAAATATTTATCCATTTCTCTGTTTGCTTTACATAATTTTATTGCTTCATCTAATATAGATTTGTAACCATCAATAATGAGTGGAGTTAAAATAGTTACTAATCTGGCACTCCACTCATTTTTACTTTCATGTAAGGAACTTAGGTTAAAATCATCCATCAATATTAATAGTATATTTTTTAATAATTAATTATTAACTTATTAATTATTAACTTATTATTTATTAATAATATTTCTAAAATTTAAATAAATGATATGTTTTCTAATGATATTTCAGAATTTAAAAATAAAAAATTTAAAATAAAAAGAATAATTAATTTTTCATTCCTAAATTCTTTTCTTACTTTGTTAAATGCAATCAATAGTTCATATCTTTTTTCATCTTTAATTAACAATTCTATAAATTTTGGCATCTCCACCAAAGTAATAATATCTGTACCACTATACCCTTTTTCGTATAACTTTGTAGAAAAATCCATTAATTCTTCTACTGTTATTTTCTTGTTTATTGATTTTAATAGTTCCTTTTTTAACCATTCTAATCTAGTTATTTTAATATCTTTCATATTGAATGTTTGTTTCAAGTTGTATTCATATAAATTTATTATTTTATCATCATGTATTGGTTCTGATATGTATATTTCACAAAATCTAGATAGAATAGGTTTTAATAATTTATATTTATCTTCAACTATTATAAAAAATCTAGTATTATGACTGAAAAGTTCTATACATCTTCTTAGTGCTGATTGTGCATCCATCGTTAATTTATCAGCATTTAAAAGAACTATGCTTTTGAAAATATCTCCACCATTTGAATTAATATGTGTTTTTGCAAAGAATTTTAATTCATCTCGAATAAATTTTATACCTTTTCCGTGAGCGCAATTAACATACATAACAAGTGATTTTATCTTCTCTCTATCATTATCGTAAATACTATGAATAAAATCATTTACAATTGTTCTCTTACCACTTCCAGAAGACCCATGAAATATTATGTTTGGAATTTTATGGATAGATTTAAAATATTCTAACTTTTCTTTTACTGATTGATGAATATTTAATATTGACATTTATAGCTTATTAATATTAAAATATTGTTTTTATATTTTAATATTACGTATTAATAAAAATTTTATATTATTTTAAACTGAATTAGTTAAACTATGTGTGTAAGGATTATTTTTGAAAGCATTCAAAATATCTGGTTGAATTCGGTCACAACCAGCACATTCATTATAATATTGTGGAACATTGATTTTTCCGTAAATTTCCTTTGATGGTGGCATTGCTATAACAGATGCAGGTGCGTTTACTCTGTAATTATATCTATCAGAATCTTGCCTATAAATATTAACATTCATTTGTTGATTAAACATTTGGGTTCCACCAGGATTTGGTCTATTCGCAATAGTAGAAGACTTTATGTCATTATTATGTTGTCTATATGCTGCTTCATAACTCATATCACCATATTGTGCGGCTGCTCCACCAGCACTACCAATATAACTACAACTAGTAGTATCTCTCTGGGTTTGTTCTCCAGGACTAGCATTATTAACATACATTCCTTCTTTTTGATTATTAATATAGAAATTAGGAGAATATAATGTAGTTTCTTTTACAGTTGTATTTGTTGTGTCATTAGGATTAACAACATAACTTTGAGGAACAGATGATGTAGCCTCACCATAAATTCGAACATTATTAGTAGTTTCTTCCTTTCTAGATGGTCTTAAAATATCCATTAATGGAGCAATTACAGCTCCAATAGCTCCGCCAAAACCACTTCTTAAGGTGTCAGGTTGTTTCATTGTTGACCTATTATTGGAATAATTTGTATGACTTTTTAAAAAATTATCACCATCTGTGCTAGGACCTCGACCAACAGCAGATGATAATGGAACATCTTTAGTAGGCATTTGATGTCTTTTTGATGGCTCAAATGCGGTAGGAGCTTGGCCTGCTTGTCTATCTGAATTACCAGCAGGACCTTTGTAATCTGTTAAAATATCATTACGTCTTATTACACCCATTTCTTCAATAGGTCTTAAGCGCTCTGCTTTTTCACTTCCAGTAGTAGTTAACCAACGGTCTTGAGTATTAATATAAAATGTATCTGGTGTTTGTTTTTCTACACGACCTATTAAACCTAAATTTTTAATTGCTGCGTTTGCTGGACCTTCATGATTTATTAATTTATATTCTAATTTTGGATTTGTATCAACTCTTAATTCATCTACTGTTTTTGGTAGCCAAGCATCTCGTGATTCCATACCAGAGTTAAAACCACCACTGCCGGTTGTAGTAAAACCTTGATTTAAACCAGGACCAACATTTTCTGTAGCAAAAGGTTTCACATTATTATTTCTCATACCAGGATTAACACGGGATTGAAAAAAATCACTTTGATTAGGAGCACCATAAGCCCATTGAACGTTATCTTCCGGTTTAAATAATGGTGCTTGCTCTATTTTTTTTATTACTTGTGAACCAGAACCATTCATATTATCTAAAACAGTTTCCGCAATATTCATGTCATATGTGTAACCTTTTATTTTTCCACCATTAAATGGAACCATATTATTATGCTTAAATTGACTTGAATCTAAATAATTTCCACTAATAGAATAAATTTGTTGAGGATTTTGCCCTACTGGTTTTCCTTCATTTACACGATTCTCATAATTATTTTGGTTAAAATATTTATCTGTTGCGATATTAGGATTAGGATATTCTTGTACTGTATCTACTAATTGATTTATATTAGAAACAGGATAATTTTGAGGAGGCACAACTGTATTTGGTAAATAATTTGTTTTTTTTCCCATATTCGTAAAATTTTCTTGTTTCATTTTTATACGATTTTCATTCCTTAAAGATTCTTTATTTTGTGGAGTTTGATTTTGATTTGATATTACATACATTCCTCCTAATGCGATTAAAGGGATAGCTAATTCCATTATATATATTAAACATTATATTTTTAATCTAATAATAATCTTAAATAATAATCTTAAATAATAAACTATAGTAATTATTATTTAATATTTCAAAATTTATACTGATTTATACTGATTTACAAGAATTATTTTGAGTTCCGATATTTGGTCCACCAATGTAATTGCTTTTTATTATATTTGTAGGCAATCTATCATTTGCGTCATTAATAATACAATCTCTCTTTGGAGTAAAATAATCTTTTTCTAAAATTCTAGTATTTAAATTATTTAAAAAAGGCATACATGTATTTTCTTGTGGATTTAGTGGTGGATAATACCAGTCAACTTGTTCTTTATCACGATACCACCATGCAGGATTTGTTGTTCTTGATTGTCCGGTTGTTAAATTATTGCAAGATGGGTATTGTATAGCTTCATTTGGAACATTGTAGCTTTGGTAGTTATCTTTTCCTAAACAATCTCTACTAAGATTTCTATTTACACCTAGAAGGTCACTTTCTAAATTAATTGTATTTGTTCTTAAGTTAGCTCCCCATTTTTGTATTCTTATAAAAGGGTCTTCCATATAAGCAGGATTAGAACCATTTCCTGGCACATTCATTATCCATCTTCCAGGGTCGGTAGATTGTTGTATTTGTTTTTTTGTTCTGCAAGGGTCATAATTAAATCTAGTAAATGACATTTTATATAATTATATATATAAATTTAAATATTTAAATATTTAAATTTATTTTGATTTTGTTATTAACTTCCTAATAAAATACTCCAAAAAAATCCTTGTGAAGTGTGATATGTTAATGTTAATCTTGCGGTACTAAATTTACTTATAATACCAGTCGCATTAAAACCTCCAATTGACCTACTTAAAAATGGTATTCCGTCGTCTGCGGTTACATTAATATCTCCACCAGATACATTACAAATATAACAAGACCAACCTTCACCATTCGCACTTAAAGGATTAAAATAGTCATTTCTTGGATACATTCGCACATCAACATCAGTCGTAATAAAATTACAATATGCTTCTGCGTGATTACCAATAGTATCGTTTATTTGGTCGTTATTTCCCATTTGACCTCCATATACGGAAAAATAACGATGAGGTGTATTATATTCCAAAGTATTACCATTACCAACACCATTTATATCACCCGCTTTAAAAACTCCCGTTGGAATATCTACTATTACAGAACCAGCATTTGATAAAAGTGTAATATTGTCGTCTGCGGTAATGTTAATGAAATCATTATTAGCGGTCATTTGGATATAATCCCCAGCAACCAAATTGAAACCGACGCCAGTATTCATATTTGTATTATCGCTTGAATTGAGAATTAATTGATTACTTGAAGTAATGGTTAAATCACTACCCCCTGTATTTGAAATAACACTTGGAACAGTAGGTGCTGTAAAAGTTAATGAATGATTGTCTAATGTAGAGTTATTATCCTCACTATTATCACTAAAAAATAAACGACCACCATTAATATCACCAAAAATGTGAGCGTCCCCAGTTAAAAATGCTACACTATTAGGTGTAATGGTTGTTCTTATAGGGTCGCCAAAACCATTAAGGTCAGTAATATTAATTTCATTATTTGTTACGCTATTTCTATAACCTCCTGTTAAACCGTCTGATAAAAAAATTTGTGTGGTATTGGTTGGATCCAAATTTATAGAAGCTACTCCAATAGTAGGATTGTCTAAATACATTTTTTTTGTTCTTAACGATCCCCCGTTTTCTACCCATATTCCATCTAATCCTGTAGGTAAAGTAAAACTAGATGTTTGTGGTGTCAAAGCTAAATAAGTTGGGTCAATTCCGCCTTGAACGTATAATGCTCCATATACCATAACATCACCTGTATAGCCGATTCCTGTATAGCCAGGACCTGTTGGGCCTTGGTAAGTACTTACAACCCAAGGCGTTCCGCCTGTTGGTCCTGTTACACCTTGTAATCCCGTTGGTCCTGTTACACCTTGTAATCCAGTTGCTCCAGTTGCTCCAGTTGCTCCAGTCGCTCCTGTTGGTCCAGGATGTTTAATTAATGAATACATTGGACCAATGGTACTTCCAGAACTACCTGTTGTTCCACCTAAAAATGCTTGAGCTATTAAATCAAATGAATCGTCAGATAATTGACCTGTAGGTCCTACAAGCCAACCTATTGAACCAGTTGAACCCGTTGTTCCAACTGGTCCTGAACCACCTTTATAAAAAGCAGTAAATGGCGTTGCGAATCCTTGATTTGTTGCGATAACGCCTAATTGCGTGCTAATTGGTTTACTTCCTACATATAATGAGTTGTTGCTGAAGTATCCATGCTGAAATGGATATGCTGTAGAACCAAGTGATATATTAGGATTACCAGGTTCAGGTAAAATATCGCATCCTGTATAAATAATCGGACCTGTTAACCCGGTAGGACCAACTGTTCTAAACAAGGATGTTTGATAGTATAAAGCGTCAGTATCGTTATAAACAACCATATTTCCATAACCAGTTAATCCTAATTCAATTCCTTTTCCCGTAGCACCAGTTGGTCCTGTTGGTCCTGTTACACCACCACCTGACCCTGCTGGACCTGTTGGTCCCGTAATTCCTCCTCCTGAACCAGCTGGACCAGTTGGTCCTTGACTTCCTGTAGGGCCACGTGGTCCTAAACCTCTTAATTGACAACATCGTTTTGAAGCTAAATAATTTGAATAACTACTCATAATTATATAATATATAATATTATATAATATTCTATTCTATGACCTATACATTATTAACCAATATTGATTTGGTGGATTTAAATTTTGATAATTAATTAAAATAACAGATTTAAATCTGTTTGTTAATGTAAATGTTGTTGTAATAGCACCTGTTTGAGTATCTAAAAAATAATAACCTGTTCCAGTTGTATCAAGAACTACTGGAGAAGATACATAAATATATAAATAATAACCCAAATAACTCATAGAAACACTACTAGCTCCACCAGTTGAAGTAAATTCTCCACCAAAATATGTATATGGATACGCATCTAAAATTGTGTTTACTGTATTATTTGTTCCATAATTTCCAAAAGAATCTAAAATTTGTTGAAACCCTGTACTAAAATTAGTTAAATCTACTTTTGATATACGATTTAATTGTATTGACCCACCGGAAGTTTGCGTAAAAACACCACCAACATATAAATTCGTATAAGGACTTCTACAGCTTAAACCATAAACAGAATTATCTAATCCTATATCACTACTAGGCAGTGTAATTATCTGAGTCCATGTATTTATTATTGGGTCCCATACACCAATATAATTTAATGTAAGCGAACTATTATTTGTTGCTGTAAAATCTCCTCCTACATATAATAATGAACCGTTTGTAGCTAGTGCTCTAACTGGTTGATTTAAGCCTATTTCTCCTATTCCAGAATTATCATAAATTAAAGGATACCATGCTTCATTTACTGTGCTCCATTTGGCAATATAATTAAGTTGCGTGTATGAACCATAAACATTTGTCAAATTTGAAGCTGTAAATTCACCACCAACATAAAGGTCTAAACCTATAGAAGCAAGCGCATAAACAATATTATCTAGACCAGGACCATGTTTGTATCGTAAATTAAACCATTTAGCTCCACCATCAAAATATCCTATGTTATTTGCGTTTTGTTCTCCATTTACACCATCATAACCAATTAAATTAAAATTTCCACCCATATAAGTATTATTATTAAAACTCGCATTATGATAAATTGAATATACGGTACCATTTGTTCCATTATTAGTTCCTGGTGATGCTCCAATAAAATTCCAAGAACCATTCCATATTACAGCATTATAAAATGGTCCAGAATTTGTTATAGTACCATCATAATCTGCTCCTGTAAATGAACCTCCTATGTAATATTCACCAGTACTTGTATCATAACATATTGAACGAACCTGACCGTTTACCCCATTTCCAACACCTCCTGTTAGTTGATTCCATCCTCCATTCCAAAATGCTATATAATAAGCAGATGTACCTACTATTCCAGTATAATCTACTAGTGTAAAATTTCCACCTACATAAATTCTAGAACCATCTGAAGCAATCGCATTTACTGAACCACTAGTCCCATTTCCACCTCCACCTCCTGTTAATTGATTCCATGTTCCATTCCAAAATGCTATATAATTTACCGCAGTATTAATTCCTACATCAACAAATTTAAAATCGCCTCCTACAAATAATCTACTTCCATCATAATATAAAGCATGAACAGCATCACTAGTTCCATTTTGTGTTGAACTAGTTCCAATGTATCCCCAAGAGCTACCATTCCATGTAGCTAAACGATAAACATTAGGATTATTAGAAGTTGCACCATTATAATCAGTTCCGATAAAATCACCACCAATATAAAATGTTCCTGAACCATCAGAAATAATTGTATAAACTGGCCCATTTGTTCCATTTTCTGTAGTAGGTGAAAATGTTCCTACGCCTTTCCACACATAATTAGTTGTATCCCAAAAAGCTATATTATAAAAATCTTTTCCTGAAACTTTTAAAAATTCACCACCAATATATATTTTTTGATTTGGAAATGCGCCATCAATTAATATTGTATATACAATTCCATCTACTCCATTTTGCAAAGTTCCTGAACCTGAACTATAATCTTGTAATGGCTCCCAAACTTCATTATTAATATCATACCTAGCAATATTATTTGCTTGTTGTCCTCCTGCACTTTGAAAGTCACCACCTGCATAAATATATTGAGAACCATCATAAGCAAGTGAATATACTATTCCATTTACACCATACGTAATACCTAGTAAAGGATTAAATGTATCATTAATAGAATTATATTTTGTAATGCGTTGTAAATCTACGCCATTATTATCACTTTTAAAATTACCACCAGCATAAATATTTGTGCCTAATCTTGTTATTGCTCTTACACTACTATCTAACCCAGGTTGTGGACCATTACCAAAACCAACCGGATACCATACATTAGTAGAAATAGTATAAAAGCTGATATTATATAATAATACTCCGTTTCCGCTAAATTGAAAATCACCTCCTGCCCATAGTCTTTGTGTAATTGAGTTATAGTAAAGAGAACGAACCGTATTATTAAGACCTTTTTCTAATTGAAAATCATTATTATTGTTATCTATACCCATTACATGATTCTGTGGAGTAGTAAAATCTCCACCAACATAAATATTTACACCATCTGTTTCTAAAGCAAAAACAAAAGTATTTGTATTATTATTAATTGGTGAAGGAAAATATCCTGGTGCAGAACCGGTTGAATCATTAATATATGTTACTTGTTGGTCTGGAAATAAACCTGGTGAAACTGTGTACGTCGGTGTATTTACATATATTACACCTGGATTATAATAACCTGTTGGACCTGTATCTCCTTGGATTCCTTGTGGACCTGTATATCCAGTTGGTCCTGTTACACCTTGGATTCCTTGTGGCCCAGTATAGCCTGTTGGTCCTGTTGGTCCTGTTACACCTTGGATTCCTTGTGGCCCAGTATATCCAGTTGGACCTGTATCACCTTGGATTCCTTGTGGCCCAGTATAGCCTGTTGGGCCTTGTAAACCTGTTGCTCCTGTTACTCCACCACCTGACCCTGCTGGACCTGTTGGTCCAGTTGGTCCTCCTGATGGTCCAGTTGGTCCTGTTGGTCCTCCTGAAGGTCCAGTTGGACCAGTATATCCGTATGGTCCTATTGCTCCTTTTGCTCCAGTTGGACCAGTTGGACCTATTGGTCCTAGACCTCTTAAATCACAACAACGTTTAGAACCTAAATAATTTGAGTAACTATTCATAATATAATATACTAAAATATTTATTATATTATATTTAAACAGTTTGTTTATTAATAATTTTTTCAATAGTAGGAAAAAATGTCATTTCATTTAATATTCGTTGTTTTTCCTTACGTATAATATCAATTCTTTGAGACCACAAATCTTCTTCAATTGCTTTTTTAATAATTTGATATGAATTTTCAAAATCATTTACATCTAATAATACAAATGCTCTTGAATCAACATAATCAGTTACATTAGGGCAACCATAATAAAAACATAAACATTCACAAAATATAGGATTCCATAGTTTTTCAGTAATATAATTTCTTTCAAAACTATTTTCCATCATAAAATAATACTTATATGTTTTATATCCTTTGCTGGAAACATGATGAGGTAGTTGACCTTTATAATTAATAAAATTAAAATCATTTGTTTGTCCATAAATATCTATTGGTAAATCTCCTTTTTGTTCTAAATATTTTAATAAATCTATACGTAAAATATGACCTTCATCGATATATTTATTACTCATTATAGATGATATTGAATTATTTGTTTTTTCAAAATTAACAGAATTATTCAAGTCAGCTAGTGTTAATTCAGTATAATTTTCAGCTAGATTACAATGTTCTGTGTTTCTACCCATTACTTCTAAAAACTTAGTAGGGTCTGGTAGAGCCCATTCACCCCAAGTTTTAACACCCCAAGGCTTATTCATATCATAAATCCAAGGTTCCATTTGGAATACAATTGTTTTACTAGGGTCAAAATATTCATTTTTACCAGGATAATTAATAATAACATAATAGTCAATTTCTTCTTTGATATTAGTCCAAGTTAATTCAAAATTATTCCATCTAAATCCTTCTTCACACATATTAGACCATTGTTTACACAATTGTTCTGAAGAACACCACCAACATAACATTTTAATACGAATACTATTATTTATATTTTTACTAGAATTATAAGATACACAAGCAGGACCATAATAATATAATTTATAATTTGAATAAATATCTTGAATTATTTCTTCTAATTTTTTTTTTGTAATATATCCACATTTTTTATTGACTCTATTATTCCAATCTATACTTTCTTGTGTAAAATCTTTCATATCATCTATTAATATTACATGATTTATATGATAATATGTTTTTATTGACATTAATTCAAATACAATTGGAGAACAATAATCTTTGGCACAAGCAGTATCTAAACTTGAATAATGACCATCTAACCAAAATGTAATACCTTTTTTAATATTTTGAATTAAATTTGGTAAAATTATTCCTGAATCACCTAAATGCAAATGAACATAAGAATAATTCTTAAATTTTTCTTTACAAATATTATAATATTTTTCCGATAATTCAATGCTATGTATTTCTTTAAATCCTAAATTTATAGCTGCTTGAATACCATCACCCATATAAGCACCAGTTTCGATAAAAACATCGTTCATAATTTTTATGTCATTTTCATATATTTTTTCAATAGTATGTTTTTTTATATTTTGTAAACTATAATAATATTCCTTTTTAACATATAAACCATCATATTCACCAAAATATTGAGATTCTTTTAAATCATCTATATTTATTGTATTTTTAAAAAAACCTAGTGTATTAAAACCAATACAATTCTTATCATTAAACGCAATTTTCATTTTTTCTTTTAATGTTTTATTATTATAATATATGTCATTGCCATGATGGTCTAATTTTGGAATAAAAATAAACTGTTTGTGTAAATCTAAAAATTTTTTATCATTTTTAATAAGATTTGAAAAATCTAATCCGTCATATATATTTTGGATATCAGAGTCAATTTTTTTACCTCCTTCATTCCATTCTGAAAATACCAAATGTGGTTGACATTCATATGATTGTAAATTATTTATAATTTTATTAAGGTAATCTATACCATGTTTAATTCCATTATTTTCAATATAATTTACTAATATTTTGGCACCATTTTTATTTATTGAATAAGTAAAAAATCCACCAATATATAATTTTTTATTTAATGTTGTTACTTTAATTGTTTCTAGTAAATTATTATCATATAAGTAAATTCATCTTTCAATGTGTCAATTTTTGTTTTAAAATTAGAGCAAAGAGAGAAATCATCTTCCATAATTAAATAATAATCATTATTCTTATCTGTTAATAATTGTTTCCATAAGTTGTAATGACTCAAAGCACAACCTATAACACCTTTTCTATTTCCAAAATCATTTTCTTTAAATAAATCAAATATTTCTTGTGTAGGTTCTATTTTTTCTCCATCTACAGCGTTAATAAATTCATAATGGTCTTTATTTATACCAGCATCGGTTAATTGCTTTATAGTTTCCTCCTTCCTATCTGGTCTGCGTTCTAAATTTATAATTTTAAATTTTACATTATTTGAAATATTAGTAACTTTATTAATTTCTTCTTCATTTTCTTCAATATGTAAAATAATATTTTCTTTTTTAGGTTCTTCTTTATTAAATTGGTTTTCATTATTTAATTCATAAGCATTTTTTATATTTTTCGTATTTTGGTCACTTGTTAGTCTACCAATATGACTATTAGTAATTTTATTAAAAAAGGCAGATGTATATCCTAATTCGCTCCATTTCTTAGCGTAATCCATTTCAAAAAAAGTATTTTCAGAATCATAATTACCTATTTCTAAAATTGTTTTTACATCTATTAATGAAGGACGAAAACTATAATGAGGCCAATAATGACAATTTTGGTAATTAAAAGTCCCTTTTATATGTTTATGTAAAACAATATTATTATAATTGCTATTTACAATATGCCCCTTTATATTATAATTTTCTATTGTTTCTCCATAATTTCTATTAAACAATATTTGTTTAACATTATTGCTTTTACATAATTCACTATTTATTGCGTTAATTGACTCTTCAATATAATTCATTTTATTATGAAATAAAAAATCATCCTCCATATGTATCCAATAAGTAGGTTTTAGTTCATTTAATTTATCCCAGATAATATTCATACTTTTTCTGTGTCCTTTCTCTTCTATTGTTTTCATATAATAATTTATCCAAGGATATGATAATTCCATATTATTCCTATCTGTTTCTGATGAATTATCATCTACACAAAACCAATAGTCAACCTTATTAATATCTAACCAATGATTTAATATAGAATTTACAGTATGTTTGAATAAATCAAATCTTTTACAAGTTGTAAATGTTAACATAATTTTTGGTTTTTTCTTATTTTCAAATGAAAATGTTGAATATCTTGCCAATGATTTTCTATTTTTTTCAAACAAAGTATTCCAAATTAAAAATATATTTTTATCTATTTCATCATAATTTTTAGAAATGTCATTTATTATTGAATCTACAGAGTAAAAAAGGTCTAAAACATTACTATCTTTATCTGATTTTAAAATATCTATATAAAAAATATAATTCAATATAGTTCTTTTTAATAAATTTAGTGGCAATAATTTGTTTAATAAGATTCTTTTACAACATTCGTGACCACTTTCTTTATCATTAACATAATAAGATGAAATTGAATTATTATATTCTAGTTTATCTTCATATAATGTTTGAAATAAAAATAGTTTTCCTTCTAATTTTTTGTTATAATTTTTGAATTTATGATATAAAGCATTTACCAATAAGTGTTGGCTGTCATTTCTTAAAAAATCAACAGCATTTGAAATACCTTCAATCCTCTCTGAGTCGTATTCAATGGTTTTATACCAATATTTTAACGCATTTTTAGGTTCATTTTTTATCATATACAATTCGCCAATAGTAAAACAACTATGAAATTTTTCTTGTAACCACATATTTAAATCAAGACATTTTTTATACCATTCAATTGCATCATCTATATATTCTGGTCCAGAATCTTTATAACTTTGGGCGCAATAAAACGCATAACGACAAGACAAATCATAATCATTTTCTAATACATCATAATGTGCCTTTTTTAGTATATTTGCGTCATCAATATATTTATTAGGATTTTTACTTCTATTACCTGATCTTCCTGAAATAATATAATAATCACCATACAAATTTTTATCTTCAGAAACTTCATCTATATTTGATAAATATTCATGTAAAACTCCCTTAAAACACCATCTTTTTCTATTATTAAATAATAATGGTCTATAATATACAAAATCTTTACCAAACTTAAGTGTGTATTTATCAGAATTATACACATCAGGTAATTTAAAATTCCCTACTATTTCATCATCCGCGTCAAAAATAAATATGAAATCAGATTTATTGTAGGCAGCTTTCAATGCTTCTGACCTATTATAACCAAAATCTTTCCATACATGTTCGACTAATTCTCCGTTAATATTTTTTTCTTTAAAAAAATCTTTTATTAATTC
>Ga0255134_1000111_pt1 | contig 20961 bp, 17 predicted proteins | sample Law_Law_RepC_8d_FD_188550 | JGI IMG/M metagenome (GOLD analysis project Ga0255134, IMG submission 188550) | Freshwater microbial communities from St. Lawrence River, New York, United States - Law_Law_RepC_8d | ecosystem: Environmental > Aquatic > Freshwater > River | place: USA: New York... | reverse complement strand
GCTATGACCCCCCGCTACCCCCAGCCTTTTACAGGCCTCCCCATCTCCTCCGCCCCAAAGAACGGATCCAAGATCCTCGTCTGGTGGATGAACTCCTGGCGATCCGCCTACTATGATCCCGATCGCTACACCCGGCCCTCGAAACCCAGATGGGTGATCGAGGGAGCACGGAAACGAGACTGCACTCTCTTTCCTCCGGAGCAATGGTACCCCCTCCCTCCAGACCTCGAACGCAAACCTCAGATCCCACCTCTCTATGAATATCCTTCTGCAGATTAGCCCCTTCCACCTCACGTCTTACGACTACGCGGCACTCATTGCCATAGCCTGTGTAGCACTTGTCATCATCACCAACCACAAAAACCGCTTCTGACACATGAACCAATCCGACACAAAACCATTCGAGTCCGATGACTCGGAAAACGCCATCATCTCGAAAGCCCTGCGGGACTTAGGAGAATACTTCGACACCGTTCAGCTCTTTGTTTCCCGTTACGACTCAGATGTCGGAGCAACAGCGAGCAAGGTTGCGGGTACAGGGAACATCTACGCCCGCATGGGGCAAGTGGGTCACTGGCTCGACACGACGACTGTCAGTGCGCTTGGGGAAGGGGGCCCCGACGCATGAAACCCTGGCTTACAATACGGACAGACGGCCCGACGATGTACATCAGCGACCACACAGGGCGCGCGTTGCAGACGTCGGATGTTGAGAAGCCCTTCGGAGACTTTATCCAAGGGATCCCCCGGACAGTGACTCCGCTGGGGCCTTTTGTTGAGGACGACGCCCTCCGCGTGTACTTCCTGGGGGAGTGGACCGACCCCTACAGCGGGGACAAAAAGCCTGAATGGCGGCTGCAACACAAGGGAGAGCACACTCGGTTCGCCGGGCTAACTGATGACCCGAAGCATGGCAGCCAGGAATTCCGCCACTGCGGCGAAATCGCACAGCTCGACCACCTCATCATCATGCGCCTGTACCCAGACTGGCAGCCGTCTCTGACTCTTCCATATCAACCCTGATCTAACACTATGCACAACGAAACCTCCAGCGGACTCTCATTCTCGAGTCTCCTTACTCTAGTATTCATCGTTTTGAAACTCTGTAACGTGATCGCATGGTCCTGGTGGTGGGTACTGTCCCCACTCTGGATCGCCGCGCTCATCGTCACCACCCTTCTCATCATCATGTTCGCAATCTCTAAATAACACAACTCTATGAAAAACCCAGTAATCACTAAATACGTCATCGTCGATACAAGCTCCATGGCCATTGTATCCAGGCATCGCACTCTGATGTCCGCCGTCAAGAAACAAGTGCTCACGCAGAAGTTCATCGCCCGGAACAATGGGCGCAAAGTGCTGGAGAAGGTGTCGCCTATCACGGTCATGTTTGAGCCCAAGCCTGGACAGCTCAACGTGGTGCCCGAAGGCATCCGTGAATACATGTCCCTCGTCAAGTCTGTGGCTGCTGTCCTGTAACACACATGAAACTACCCTCAATCCCAAGCCCGGCAGAATGGGACAAGATGTCGGTTCAATCCAAAGCAGCTCACCTTGCAGCCGTGACCCATGTCCGGGGACTCAAGCTCTCGTGGGCTGAAGAGCGGCTCATTGCAGCCCATGCCTTTGGAGAACAGCGTCCATCGGACATCTTTGCCACGACCACCCTTGACGGGATCCGTCAGAACCACTACCACCAACTCTATCTATGAAAAAGCACCTTCTGCTACTACTCGCGCTGTCTGCTCTGCCTGCAGCAGCCCAGCGGCCATACACTCTTGGCAGTGATGGCCCTGGGGGCGTCTGCTACTTCGATGGGCAGGCATGGCACTGCGTGCCCCAGTCCGTACCTGAGCCCGCAAGCCCTGCAGTCCTGCTCACAATCGCTGGAGCTTTCCTAGTCAACCAACGTCGCCGTACCTATGCACGTTGAACTCGTAGGCCATTACGGTGGCACCATCCAAGAAATCACCCGCCCCGAACAGCAATGAGTGACCAACCGAAACACACGCCGGGACCGTGGTTCGCAAAACGCGCCGGGGATGGCAGATATTTTGAGTGGTACGTCGGGCGCGACGGCGGAAACTGCTCCATCGCCGAAGACATCACCGACCCGGTGACACGCGACCCGTCTGAAGCCAACGCCCACCTCATCGCCGCCGCACCGGACCTGCTCGAGGCGTTGAAGGCTATTATTTCTGACGACATGGAAGACCAAAAAACCGCGCAGGAATTTGGCGGGTTTGTTTTGCCGGACGAGTTGCGCACCGCAGCCCGCGCCGCCATCGCCAAGGCAGAAGGGAGGGACGCATGAAGTACATCGAACTCGCCGCAGAAGAGATCCGCAATATCATCACAGGGAAGACGGCGTAGCCTTTATCAAAAACGCACAATGAATACAGTTGAATTGATCGGATATTACGGTGGCGACAGAGCCCATGCTCTTGCAGCCTGGACCTCGACATCCCGAGATCTGCCCAGTGAAAAGAGAGGCAGGATTCCAGCTCTTCTGAAGATGCTGGCTGAGGCCGGGCACCACACCCCGTTCGAGCGGTCGACCCTCCACTTCCTCGTCAGAGTCGAGACGGCAACCCATATCCAGATGCTCAAGCACAGGATCGGGGTATCCATCAACGGAGAGTCCGCGAGGTACAAGGAGCTCAAGACTCCTACGTTCCATGTTCCTGAAGACTGGACAGCGCGTCAGCGTATCCGGCTCATGAAACACAATGCAGCTTCCCTCAAGCTGTATCAACGCACGCTGAAGGAGCTGACGCCACTCATCGGCCGACAACGGGCAAAGGAGAGCTCACGCTTCTTCCTGCCGTACTCAAACGAGCTGACGCTCGACGTCTCCTTCAACTGGAGAAGCTTCGCCCACTTCTACGGGCTTCGGGCATCTGACCACGCGCAGAGGGAGATCTCTCAAGTGGCAGTAGCCATGCTCGACCTTGTACGGGGAATCAAAGGCTCCCCGTTCAAGCACACGATCGCTGCCTTTGGATACTAAACACCCATATGACCAAAGACAGAATGAGAAAAATAGACAAGGAAGTAGAACCCCTTGTTGGCGAGATACTGCCCCTACTGGATGCCATCAAACACAAGCTGCCGATCATCGGGGGAACCTTGTACGCCCGATCACCTACACGGTCTTTACGGGCTGTATTGAAACACCTGGAGGAGTCGACCATCCTTATGGAGGATCTTGAGCGCTCCTTTTTCCAACCACAATCCACCCAACACAACCACAAAACAAATCTATGACACCCCAAGACAAAGCCCGCGAACTTGCAGCCCTGTACACGTCAGTTGCCAACGGGAGGGAGCTCCAATACGACTGGAGCAGCCCATCTGATGCAGACAGACGTTGGCAAACCCCAGGGAACCACAGCCCTCTGATGAGCAGTGACCTCTCCCGCTGGAGGATCAAACCCGAACCCAGAACCGTGTATCTGGCTTACAAGTCGGGGAACCGCGCGCTCTTCATTCCCGAGGAGCAGGCAGAAGAGTACAGGGCAGATGGATGCACTGTTTCCAAGTGGACGGAGGTGCTTGAGTGAACTCCTCCCTCCTTGAACGTTGCATCTACGTAGCTCTGGGCATTGCCGTCTCCCTGTGCTGGTTGGCCCTGTTCGGGCACTTCTGCTGCACCTTCGCGCCATGAGTGCTCCCTACGCATCAACAGGCGTCCGCGAAGCCAAGGCCGCGACAAGTTGGAAGATGACTGCCTCCAAGCAATGCCCCGTGTGCTTCGGGGTCTTCTACCCGGCACCCAATGCCAAGAAGCACTTGTGGGAGCGCAGGACGTACTGCTGCTGCACCTGTGCATCCTTAGCTACAGCCAAACGACGTTATGGCCATTGAAACACTGGATAAATCTGCAGCATGGGAGGGGGTTATTCGTAGCATCCGCTCGGCTTACCTGGCGGGAGCCACCGCAGGAGGTCCATCCAAAGACCTGGCCGTGCGCTCGGTGATCCTTGAGGCGTTCCAGGGGGAACTCCTCAAAGTCATCGAGTACATGGACCCGGCGTCGGTTCAATTCGTCGTGGCTGCCATGAAGAAGGCAGCAGAGCTCGGGTTATCTCATGCCCGTGCTTGCAACTCGTCGCTTCATATGCGATGACAAAGATCAGGCCAACCGGACAAGTGGTCTTTAATGAGGTCGGGGGCTTTCTTTGCACTTGGTTTCTCCCCGTTGTATGGTGAATGTTTGTTTGCTCAGTTCTTGTCGTTCTCTCAACATCCGGCACAATGAACCGAGGGAAATTTTCCCAAAGAAAAACCCGTAAGGAGAGGTTTCTCCTTACGGGTTTGGATTGACAACGGTGCTCTTAGCAGGAGCAGGACTTACCACCTTTGCCGCCTTTGCCACCTTTGGAACCGCCGCCTTTGCCACCGAACATGGGCTTACTTTTCATAGTGCTGATATCAGGGTTTTGGGGTTGGGAGTCGAGGAAGTTTTACGGGCTCGGGCTGCTAAGTCTTTTCGCCCTGCAGCCAGGATCCGAGCCTCAAGTCCAATGTTGTTCACGACCTTGAGCCATCGGCTCATGGAACACGTGAGGAGCTCTGGAGGCATGGACAGAGCTCGGCAGATTGACTGAATCGAGGCTCCTTTAAGAGATAGCTCATCGGACTCGGCACGGTGAATCGCGTCAGCCGAGACTCCAGCCTTCGCCGCCAGGGCATCCTGCGTATACGCTACAGGCTTATGGGTCTTGTGGATAGCCAGGCGCATGTACGCGATACGGGTACCAGGAGTCGCGCAGCCCTCAGGGCGGATCAGGACACCCTTTGACGTGAATGGTTCAGATTTACCAGTTGGCATTGTATCCGCGGGTATCGACGTGAACGAAGGATGGGTACTTGCCGATTCCTCCTTTGAAGAGGAAGTCTCCACCGTTGCCCGGTAGCTTGAACTTCTTCCCTCGCAGCCCTACGGCGATCTTCCAGAGGGCTGTTGCCGAAAGCGTTGCGCATTGGATATCCACAGCCACGTTCCTCATATGGAAGGAAGCAGACTCGCCTCCAACAGCCCGGTTGTAGGCAGGAGAGCGATAAGCGCTCGTGATGGTGACGGGGGAACCTGCACGCTCGCGGATTTCGTCGATGACTAGAAGAGTTGGGATGATGTTCGTCCACAGCCCTTCTGGGGGCACCCCATTTTTCACTCCATTCCGCGTGCGGTCGGCGTAGAGGGCGAACTCTTTTCCTGAAAAATGCCTCAGACCAAGACGGTCGATGAAGGCAGCGTACTCTTGTTGTGCTTCAGTCATGGGACCATGAGTAGCCCTATTACTTGACCGGGTCAATGAGAACAGGAGCCTTAGCGCCCTTTTTACCACCGATCGTGTAGCGAGCAGACATGGGAATTCCATAGACCTCGCGCTTGAGCTCAAAGGACATTTCCGTCGAAACGAGCTCCGGAAGAACTGATGTGCATGACGTCAGGGATCCCGACGCCAGGGCGAGCACCGACAAAAAGAAGAACCCTTTCACCTGCGCACCCCCGTCTTGTCTGCGTCTTTAGCGAAAAAGCCAGTGAGCGTCGAGCCCAGGGCTGCAAGCGCCACGAACACGATTTCAAGGCTCAGGGGCTGGCCATCGGCTACAGTGATCAGGTGCTGGGCAATCGCCCCTATGGCTCCTGCTGCAGTCAACACGCTCGAGAAGAAGGTCTTCTTGGACGCGATAAAGGGTTTGAGGTTCATACTGGACCAGTACCCCATGAATCAAGGCGAGTCAACTCCCGGCTCGGAGTAGACGTGCCCGTCGTCGAGCCTTGCGGCGACCAGATCCCGAAGATCTCGGAGAGCTTGGCGACCTGTGCAGAGAGCTTCCGGTTGTCTGCCCAGAGCTTGGTGACCGCGCCGGACAGTATCGTCAGGACTGCGAGGATTACGGCGTCGGAGATGTTCATGTCGGGTTGAGTGTGATGGTGCCGTCGCCGTGAACGGTGTATGGAACTGGCGGGGTGTATTCCTCCGGCGTCATGCTGGCGATTGGTCGCCCGCTATGCACCCCCAGCACAAACTCCACGCCGTCTCCACCTCGCTGGAAAATATCAAGGGCATTGGTCCCTAGTTTGGCGAGAATCTGTTCCGGTGTTGCGTCAGGAGAATGCCAGAGCCGTTGGAAACACCACTGGTGTGCGTTTACGAAATCGATCCCGGCCTGAGTTACACGCTGCCTGATCTCGCGGGCGGCGCGTTCATCTGGCGCTTCTGTGGGAACTTCGACGGTTGGAAGGAGTATGTCTGGCATAAGGTTAGGCTTGGACTATTTCTTTGACGCGGACTTCTGCAAGCCAGTAGACCTGGTAGACCCCGATCCGAACTGTCCCCGCAGTCATGTCGGTGGTGATATTCACGGCAACACCTCCCCGTGTAACGGATACCTTGAAGGTAGATCCGCTAGCGTCTCTGACGTAATACGCACTAAATTCCCAAAGACCTGAGCCGCCCGCCCGTGCCGTGAAAATGATCGGATCTCCATCGACCGCAGCATATCCGGGAACGGTGATGACGTCTGTTGCAGCAGATGCCGTAACGCCGCTGTATGTGACAGGGGCCGGGCTTCCAGTTACCAGTGGTCGGATGGTGCCAGTGCTTGAATCCACAGTTACATCTACCGCCCACGAAGCCGCTCCCGCGCTCTTAATGTCAGGGGTCGGGGTCTGCACTGTATCGACTAGAATAGAAGGCCAGCCAGTGCCGCCGAGGCGCGTAGCCAGCACACGGCGATGAAAAAACGCGGAATCCTGCCCTAGCCCCGACCGGGCTACGATCTCGAAGTCTGCTACGACAGTTTGGTTGGCCGCCAGATACAATCGGTTCGATGTATTGATCGCGGTAAAGGCATTTGGTGCCGCGCCATCAAGGGTTAGCTCCTGCTGTGCGGCGGTAGTCGTTGTGCGGCGCATCGTCAGGCTGCCTCGCTGTGCGTCTCCGACAAGCGCGAATCTTCCATTTGCAAATGCATGCATCCCCCACCTGTTGGCTACTGCGTACAGTCCGAAGGCTACGCCGTTGACTGCGGATACGTAAGAAAGCTGCCCTCCGATCACTGCGCCGTCAGATCCCGTACTGGTGACCGCGTTGCCAAATCCTCCCAGACAAACAGACCGTACCGCTGATGCCTGGTTGGAACCTCCACCAATAACCGCCGAGTCAGCGCTGGATGCAGTGTTTGATGTGCCCGTTACTGCGGATGCGTTTCCTGACGCCGTGTTAGATTGCCCGGACAAAACGGAGGCGTAATAGTTGCTCGCGGTGTTGTTGTCGCCGTTGAGGATGGTTGACGAGGTGCCAGACGCGGTATTACTGTGGCCGTTGAGAATAACAGATCTTTGGCCGATGGCAACGGATCCGACTGCGGATCTTGATCGCTGAAAATCGACAGCACTGTCGCCGCGTGAGATCCCTCCCAGCAGCGTCCCATCCGGCTTCGGCCCGAGGATAAACGCGCCAGTCCCTTTGGGTGTGATGACGACTGCGCTGTTAGCCGCCGGATCGACGTTTCGGATCGCGACGTTTTGCTGCGTGCTGGCGGTTTCGTCGTCGATGACGATGGCAGAACCTTGAGTGGTTGCGCCGCCAGTTCCGCTGGCACGCAGAACCGCTTTATCCACCGATCCCGATACGACAGCTTGAGCGAATGTGGCATCTGCCCGCAGAAAATTAACTGTCCCGCCGCCGGAAGACGGTGCCAGCCCTTTCAGTGATGGCGTGAGCACCGGAAGAATAGCCGCTGCTTGCGCAGGCGTCATGTCCACTGGAGACTGCGACGTCCCAGTGGTAGGATTTCCTTTGAACGTGCTAGGCGCGACCTCTGCCAAGTTTCCGTTGCTGACCGCCTCTGCGGCAATCTGCGCCGTGTTTACCTGACCCAGAGTGGCGAGTGCCCCGAGCCCAAGGTCAGTCCTGAAGTCCTCCGCAGACCTCGCCGTTACAGTGTTCGCCGCGTTCACGCGCAGGAACGTGATCGCTCCTGGGTTGGCCAGCTGCATGAGGTTTTGGCCAACAGTCGTCGACCCTGAGATGGTGGAAGGAGTTATGTTCGACCAGGCCCCGTTCCCGTTCAGAAAAATAGTCGAACCCCCCGGAGACCCAGGCACCAGCCCTTTGCTCGTCCCGGAAAAAGAATCAAGGATCGACGTGGCTTCGGCAGCCGTCAGATCAATGGGCGTGCCTCCTACAAGAGACCCCTTGATGGTGGACGACAGCATCGATGCGAGCTTGGCATTGCTGACGACCCCGTTGTCGATCGTCCATGTCGCCCCGGATGCGGTAACCGTAATGTCCCCCTTGTCTCCGTCAGTAACCCCGGCACCTTCTCCGCCGCTTGGGGCCGAGTTGACCCAGAGGGTGCCGTTCCACGTCAGTACATGGCCCGTCGAAGGCGTCGAGATCGCGACGTTGTGCAGTTCTTCGAGCTCGAACCCGTTCTGAACTCTGACGAAAATCTCCGTGACGTTGGGGCCAGTGATCCTTGTCACGTAGCCCATGAAGACCATGTGGTTAGGTGCAGAGGGTTTGGCTGCCACTCCAAAGACCACCCCGCCAGCCGTAGCCGGGGAAAGCCACACAGGATCCCCTTCTACGGCGGATCCTTTTGCGATCGACACATCCACATGCCCCTCGGTTACAACGTACCCGAATGCATTGTGTGCGAGCGCTTGAGATACGAACCCAAGGGTTTTCGAGCTCGTGGACTCTCCCGAAGCGATGGCTTTGCGGATAAGCTTGTTGCCTCCGTTTGCCCCGTAGATGTAGACAGCCTGCCCCAGCGTCACGCCCCCCGTCTCATCGCACTTCACCCGGATCTCCATGCGGTCGGGAGCACCGTTGACGTTAGCCGTCAGGGCGAATACTCCATCCTCATCCGCTGCCTGATGCGTGCGATCGCCTGTCAGATTGTCCGTCCGGATCCCCAGCAGCTCTGCACCTGATCCGAGCGAAAGCTCCCCGGGAATAGTCATGTCCCCGGCGTCGGTCACCTCTACCACTGAACTCTGAACCGTGTTCCCTGAAACCCCGTCCCAGCGCACAAGTCGGTTGTCTACGACGACCCCAGGATCGCGCACGTATCTCGCGTCCCCCGCAGCCTGAGTCAGGTAGACGGTACCGGGAGGCGTGGGCGTAGGAGGGTCGGTCGGGAAGCCATCGTCCGTAAAGGTAATGTAGCCTGCGGCTCTGACAATGCGCTCGCCGCCTGGGTACGCATGAAACGCGAGCCAGTATTCCCCGGCCGCTGTAATGTTAGCGATGTCGGCCGCGCTCAGGTCAAAAATAGCGTGGGGCCCTTTGGACTTGCCATCATTGGCTGTTTCAGAGGATACCTCATCGTACCACAGAAGGGGATCGTCTACAGGCTGCCGCGAAGCATCCAGCGAGTGGATCGAGATCGAGTACGTGGGAGTCGCAGCAAGAGCCGCCGCAGTGTCCTCGGGGGCAGCGCAGGCAAGTTCAAAGCGCACCGGAGCATGCAGCCAGAGCTTGGGAAGATGCTCAAGGCGACCTGTTGCCGGGGTCTTCCCCCTCGATACAATGCGCAGAATATGAGGGTCCATCGTGACGTTGCGTATAGTGGCTCTTTACGAGTGGGCAGTCAACCCGCTAATGATGGAGGTTGCCCGTTGGCGCTTATCAGCTTAGTCTGCGCCAGCCATGGCTTCCACCCCAGTATACACCGTCCGGACCTACAGCGCGTTCAGAACAGCCCTCGCACGAACCCCGGCTACACGCATCACTCTCGGGGCATCCATCGCGATTGCTGAACCCGTTACCATTCCCGAGCGCCATACGGTCGTAACAGGGGCCCATGGTTTTGTTCAACAGGGTGCGGGAACTATTCTATTTGATGGGACACTCGAATGCGAGCACCGCCAAGTATTCTACGGATTCACACCGGGACAGATCACCGGGAACTTCCGCAAAGACGTATTGCGCCCTGTCTGGTGGGGCGCGTACGCCCGTCTCACCACATATCCTTCGGTAGGAGACACGACGTCCCGCGACGACATACCCATCAACTGCGCGATCCAGACGACCCCTCCGAGCATGCCCGGGAACACCATCGAGCTCGATGCTGGCTCATACTACGTAGCACGGCCCCTCGATATGGCGGGGCGGAACTGCGAGCTGAGAGGAATGGGTGCCGGGCGTACACTCCTCGTTGCAACGTCTGGGTGGACTGCAGACACCTGGAGGGACGATGCCTACTACGGGACTGCGGCTCACTCGGCAATGATCTGGATTGGGAGCGCATCGCCCGGCACATCTCAGTCCTTCAACGCGAACGTGCGTGGGCTGGGGCTCAACGCGACGTACGCATGCACTGCAAACCCAACCAAGTTCGTCAGCGGGATCTCGACCTATGGGTGGATCGAGGAGAATTCTGTTATCCGTAACATCTCGATCAGCAACTTTTCGGGTTACGGGATTGGAAAGATCTCCCACCCGACAATTTCCGCGCAGCAAGCCATCATCAACGGTCTGTCGATCAAGGACTTCTGGATCACGGCCGGGATGCATGCGTACTCTGTCCCCATCGCCATTGGCCAGTATTCAACGGTCGCGAGCATCACATCAGGAACCATCGACATGCGGACAGATGGGAGCCGCCCGATCGTTGATACAGGAATCTGGGCTCAGGGAGCCCATACCACGATTGACAACGTCCATATCGAGGCAGTGAGAACAGGAGTCATGGTCCGGGGTTCCAACTCCCAGAATCAGGCGATCATCCTGCGGGGGGTGGACATGACGGGGGGCTACGACAGCGACATGACTGCTGGTGGAGCCATTGTCACGAATACCCGGCTGGCGGACGTGGCTGCAGGAGATTACTCGTCCGTGTACAACTGGAGCACTCTACTCCTCATCGACGGGGCGGTAAACGGGACCTTCGGGGCAGCCAACGTCCGGACAAACACGAACCTTCCTTCCCATATGCGGGTACAGGCAGAGGCGCTTTCGGTCGGCAACGTGAAGTATCTGGTCCGCGACCCGATCATGGGAGCCTCGATTGCTTCCTGGGGGACAGTCCAATCTAACGCGCACTCGGGGATGATGGGGAGGTACTACCGTTCAAGCCCCTTCCGGCCGTACCCGGACAACGGAGCTTACTACTACTCCGTGTCCGGGGCCGTCGGCACATTCCCATCTGATGGCAAGGTGTACCGGGAAATCCTTATCTGAGCGACTGTACCCCGTACTGTTCAACAAGCTCGCTGGCCTTGCGCACCCGGTCATCGCCCCCTTCTTTCTGAGCCATCCGCGCAGCGCGTTCGAGCGTCGTCTGGCCAGGCTTCCACCCACTCAAGACTCCCTTCTCGAGTTCTGCCAGACGGGCAAAGCCTAGGCCTTTACCTTCTTCACGGATGATCTTGTTGGCGTCAGCTGCGGGGATGAACACGGCAGCCGAGCTCATCTTCTGGTACAGATCAAGGTACAAACGGCGCATGTCGTTCATGCCTTCCTCGTAGGTATCTTCGAGCTTCCCAATGTCATCAGCCCGGCCGTTGGTAAGGAGACGGCGGTACCTGTCCATCGTATCACTGTCCTGCGCCGCAACTGACCGGGCAGTCTTGGCCAGGACGTCCCTGATGTCTGTCTCATTGATCTTGAGACCTGTAACCATGGACACGGCTTCGGTCCACCCGCGCTCGGTTCCGGCTGCGTAGTAGGCCTTGCTCATGTCCTTGAGCGTCATGGGAACGAGGGGGGCGGCAACAGCTCCTGCAACCTTCAACAGTTTCTCCCCGAACGAAGCATTCTTCGTCCTGAAGTCGTCGGCCGTCAGCGCGTCAAAGGCATTGGAGATCGGGATTTGGGGACTAAGGACAGTCTTGAGCACCTTGTCGATGGAGGCTTTCATCGCGTCGGAGAAGTCCGTACCCGACTCAAAAGCCCGGGGATGGAAGAACGGAGTCGCGACGTCAGTGATCGTGGACCATGGAGTCATCCAGGACACGTCAGCCCACACGGGGTTGTCACCCCGCATGCCGAGAAGTGCGATAGAGCGGTACTTGTAGAAGTCCTTGTTGAGGAAGTCCTGCAGCGCACGGCTTTGGTCTGAATTGAGCTCGAACACCGGGCGGATCTTCTTGTCCTCATCTCCAAAGCCAAGTTGGTAGATAGCCCAGACGATTGCACTCAGAGTCGTGCCAACGAACGTGCTCCACCCGATGGCGGTTGCTCCATACGCGATAGCCGTCTTGGCTGCACGGTCCCGGGTTTCGGGAACCGCGCGATCCTGCTGGAAGGTCTTGAAGGCCTTGTAAGGCTGGCTCCAGATTGCGGCAGGCCATGAGATGAAGGGAGCCGATGCCAATCCAAGCTTCTGGCGCTTGAAGGCGTTGACGACTTCAGGCAGGCGGTTGTAGTACGGGATCTTGGAGAACGTGGCTTCGGCCGAAACGACTTCCATGAGCAAGAGAGCTTTAGCTTTTTCGTCAGAGCCAACCTCAGCGATGTTGGACGGAGTCAGAAGTGCCTTGTCCCCGTAGACCTGAATAATGCGCCGGGCTGCCTTGTCCGTCATCACGGGAAGCCCTTTCTCGATCTTGACTCCAAACTCCTCAAGCCTCGCAGCGTACTCCAGCTCGAAGAGGATCTTCTTGAAGTAGTCGTCAGAGCCACGGTGGACTTCAGTCATGAAGCGGTCGATCGTCTTGAAGACTTCAGCAAACGGCACTGCGGCGGTCGAAACCGTAGCGGCAGAAGCGTTGTACTGGGAGAGAACACGGGAGATGGCTGCCCCGTAGTCTTTACCCGCTACCTTGCGCATTTCTTCCCGGAACACGGCTGCATCGGACCCGCCAACGATGCCTCTCTTGACGTACATGTCCGTGAAATCGGCCATGGCTTTCTCCAGGCCCACGGCTTCGATGCGGTCCTTGAGCCGAGCGTTTCCAAGGGCACCGAATTGCTTGAATAAGGCTGAGGCCTTGTTATCCCCGGACAGTCCTGACTTGCGCCACACTGGAATCGAGATGTGCCCGGAAGCAGGGATGAAGGCAATCGAGCTCAGGAAGTTCCTGGCCTGCCCGCGGAGGTTCCACACCGTGAAAGACTTCATGGTGATTCCAAGGAGCTCAGCATACCCATTGAGGATAGCGTTCGTCCCGCCCCCGCCTTCAAGGTCCCGCATGGCCTCGACAGTGATTGGGGGACCGTAGAACCCTTGCAAAGGTCCAAAGGCAGCCTTGTTGATCATCGTCGTGGCCGGGATGAACAGTTCGAGTCCGTACTTCGTAGCGTCAGCAGGATCGTGTGTGATGAACATGGTACGCTTGAGCCGGGTGAGCTCAGCGTCCTCCTCTGATGTCAGGGGCTTGGCAGATGAGATCTTGTTCTGGAGCTCTCCAATTCGGGCATCACGTTCGTTCTGGCGCGTCTGAAGCTCCACACGTACCCCGTCGAGGTACACGTAGTTGGCGTAGTACACGCCCATCTCGAGAGCTGTGCGTGCAGCCACTGCTACATTGTCCTTGTACTCTCCAAGCAGCGTACGGAGCTCAGGAGGCACGTTCATCCGCTCCATCAGAATCGAGCCATTGAGAAGGCCGGGCATTCCAACGCCTCCGACTCCTCCCCGGTTCATGTGCTTCTGGATGATGTCTTCGAGCTCCAGCATCAGGCCCGCGTTGTCGAGCTTGCTCGCGAGGTCTTTGGCTGCGCGCTCGATTTCCTGATTCGTGGCTCCACGCATCCGGGACTTGAGATCGGCCGCGAACTTTGTTGCACGGGCATTGCGGATCCAAGTCAGGCCTGCATTGCGCACCTTCACGGCTTCCGGGTCTGCGCCCCAGAGCCACGAGGCGTAGGCAGGGTTGTCATGGATCTCGTAGTAACGTGACAGGTGAATGCCGAATCGGGCATTGTAGTGAGCCCTGATCCGGGAATCCGCTCCCGTGGTAGCCTGAATCTTTTGGGACAGGTCGTTCAAGTGGTTGCGGAGATTCTGAGCAGCTTCGAGGACTGGTACGAGGTTGTCTGCCCGTAGACGTTGTGCAGCCTCAGCCTGTTTCTGGACAAAGGCCTGGGTAGCAGTGCGCTCGGCTTCGAGGATGGCATCCTGATACGCCGTCTCGATGCGGGCATAGCTGACATTGGCTTCAGTAGCGATGGAGACAAGCTCAGTGGCGCGGTTTGCAGCCGTCATCTGATCCGCGAGCTTGCGGCGCTGGGCCACACCAAAGGCAGTACGGCGGCGTTCGCGGGAACGCTCTTTCTCGGCGGCTTGCGCAGCTTGTTCGTCACGCAGGGTATCAATAGTTCCAAGCACCGTGTCAACGTCTGCAGCCTGGCGCTTTTGCTGCGCCGTCATGTCCTTGCTGTTGAGCCCGGCCCTGTTCATGCGGCTGGTCAGAGCCGAAAAGAGGGTTTCAGACAGAGTCACAGCTCGCTGCACGTTGTTCTCAAGCTCCTTCTGGACCTTGTAAAGATCGCCCCACTTGCCTTTCTCGCTGACCCAGCGGGACATGTTGGTGATCCCGAGGGCGGCTTCCACTTCCTTGTTGCGGGTGACCTTGTCCTTTCCAATCGACAACAGGCTTGAGACGATAGGGATCGTGCGACGGGAGCTGCGGGCACGCGTATAGAGGACCCGCATTTTGTTATCGTCCGCGCGCCCTCCAGGAACAGCGTCCCGGTTCCTGGGTTCCAAGACAGCGTCTTTGACGAAAACCCGCGGCCCGATCATGATGGCTTCGGATCCCCCCACAACAGCCTGCTTGCTCCGTACGTCTACGAAGTAACTGGAGCGGATCGGATTGTACCCAACCTCTGTCCATACATTTGCGTCAGTAATGTCGGCAGGAACCTGCGAAATGCTCTGGTAGATTCCCTTGACAGTAGCTAGTGGAGTCTTCCCACTTCCAGCTGCGATCATAGAGGCGTCTCCCTTCCCCGAGATGGCGCGGGTCATGAATGTCGGGTTCAGCACCTTGGCAATTCCAATAAACGACACCCCATCACCTACCCGGGTTGCTCCTTCAGGCACTGCTTCGTGCACCGTTATGGCATACACCGCGTCTCCTGCCTCCGCTGAAGCATTATAGGTAGGGATGTCAATGCGGAACTCATATACTGTTCCTTCGGGTACTGCTGCGCCAATCCGGGACAGCTTTTCGGGCGTCGGCGTAGGCTTCGACATCTCCATGTACTTCCGGATACTGGTATGGGATGGGGTTTCCTCGGGGCCTTTGACAACGAAAGGATCGACAAGCTCTGCAGCATCGGCGTATTCGCCTGCCGATATCTGGCCTTCACGCATGCGCCGGGCGAGCACTGCAAGCCACGGGTTGCGCAAGAATGCCTGTCTGTCGACCTTGTCGTAGACCACTTTCTCCGACGCACTTAGCGTGTCGTATGTCAGATTGAACCTCCTGATGAGTTCATCAGGGGTGGCGGCGCGCTCGCGAGCACGAGTCCCAAGCATCCCCTTAGCCTCGCCCTCGACAGCGGGAGAAATAGCAGGATCGAACAGGAGGAAGGCTCCATTGAGGACCGAAGCGTTTGCAGGACGCACGTCTGCAAGGATCCTTGTGAATCCTGCAGCGTCCACGATGCTAAAGGCATTCGACGTAGCGTCTCTAGCAAAGTCTTCCGAATACAAGCGGCCCGCAGGAATCTTACGGGCTCCCGTGACCTCCATCCACTCTTCAATGACTCCTGCGTCTTCGCTTGGGGAATAGGACTGCCCGCGCACGTCTTTCTGAACAGTGATCAGGGCTCCGAAGTCAGTGAAGCCAACGACTTCGTGATCGACGATCCCGGGCACCGCCGTGTGCATCTCGTTGAGCTCTTGCCACAAAGGGGAACGCCCAAGGCCATCAGTCAGGTTGAAGAGGACTTCTCCTTCTTCCGGCGCGGCCGTAGGAGGAGCCACGTCAAAGGAGAACCCTGTATCCGAACCCATGCGCTGTGGGAGCTTGATCTTGTACACAAGTCCTTGAGCCTTGTCCCGGAAAGCCAGAGCCTCGGACCCGGCAGACATGAACTCGAGCCGGGCTGCCGAGAGCTTCCTCCCCATGGCGAACCTGTTGACAGCCTTACGGGCAGCCTCGCTCACGACGTTGCTGAACTGTGCAGCGTCGTCCTTGTACGTGGCCATCTGCTGGCGAACGGGAAGGATCTCCGCTGCGTCGAGTCCTGCTTCCTTGAGGACCGCAGCAAGGCGTGGGATCATCATGCCTCTGGAGTCGGCTGTGGCAGTAGGGTTCACTGCAGCTTCCTTCAGGGCCTCAAGCCGGGAAGCCAGGTCCCAGAGTTCAGGCATCCCCGTCAGAGTCGCCAGACTTTTGCCTGAGATCTCCGCGTAGTTGGAACGGAGTGTTGAGCGTGCAGCTTCAAGTGCAGGGCGAGAGGCTTCCGGCACAAGGGAGAGGACCTTGGCAGGGTCTTTGGCCGTCATGAGCTTCCATGTCAGTGTGTCTGGCGAAGCTGCTCCTGCAACGCTAGTAAAGATATTCCTCGCAGCCGACAGCGCGTTCGTCGTTGCGTGGAACTTGGAATCAATGCGCAGGGCCCGGGGAGTGAAGAACCCGGGAGTCGAAGCAATGCGGCTCTTGACCGTGATGCCTAGCGGCAAGAATGCTTTCAGCGAGGCCTCGCGAATCCCAGGAGCCGTCTGCATGTCGTAGATCTCCGTGACGGATTTTCCGGCAACGTCTCCTCCACTCTCAGTCAGGACGGCCAAGGCGTGAGACAAGTCAGCAGCCCTTGCCCCCTCACTAGCGTTGCCACTTGAAATCAGACGGCGGAGGTCTTCATTGAGCAACCACGTCAGAGCCATGCGCGTGGGGCGGCCAGCGTAGATGGCATCGTCCAGCGTGAATGGAGACTGGTGAGATGCTCCTGTGAATACTGCGTACATGTCCTCGGTATCCTGAATATCGTCTTCGGGCAACGAGTCACGAAGAGCCTGAGGCAGGCGACGGACTGGGGATTCACGACGCCGGGTTCCAAGCACCCGAGGGGTCGTGCCCCTTTCCAAAAGTGTCTCTCTGGCCCTGTAGCTCACGAAATAGTCCGGGTTACCCGCTAGTTTTTCAAGCGCACTTGCCGGGGTTGATAAGTGTCGAATTACTGCGAAGAGGACGGCCGATTCCTCGTCCCCCGCAAGTCTTTCAAGCGCGCTGGCCGGGGTCGATGGGTGTCGGGACACTGCATAGCGAATGGAAGAGGCCTCGTCTCCTGCCAGTTTTTCGAGCGCACTTGCCGGGGTTAATGGATTTTCTGCTACCTTCATCCGCGTGTACGTGTCCGGGATGTCCACTAGTTTTTCGAGCGCGCTGGCCGGGGCTGATGGGTTTAGGGCTACTTGCTTCCGCACATACTCTTCCGGGTCATCCGCTAGTAAGTCGAGCGCGCTGGCCGGGGTTAAGGGGTTTTTAGCTACTTCACGGCGGACTGTCGGGTCCTCGTTTCCTGCCAGTTTTTCAAGCGCGCTGGCCGGGGCTGATGGGTTTCGGGCTACTTGCTTCTGCACATACTCGTCTATGTCCTCCACTAGTTTTTCAAGCGCGCTGGCTGGGGTCGATGGATTTTGGGCTACGTCAGCGCGAACTGTCGAGTTCTCGTCTCCTGCCAGTTTTTCAAGCACACTTGCCGGGGCTGATGGATTTTCTGCTACGGAAGCGCGCACGTATCCGCGTTGGTCCTCCGCCAGTTTTACAAGCGCGCTGGCCGGGGCTGATGAATTTTGGGCTACGGCAACGCGCACGTCCGATCTGCTGTCTCCTGCCAGTTTTACAAGCACGCTGGCCGGGGTGGACGGGTTATAGGCTACTTCATAGCGCACGGCCTGCGACGGGTCTTCAGAAAGGTCTGTTAGAACACCTGCGGGAGTCAGTGGATGCCTGGCGGCTTTTTTAACACGAGGGATATCCCCGGACATTGCTGCGCGTTCGAGGAACGCCGCGCTATCAAGGCCCAACGAAGACATGTAATCCTTCAATCGGGCAACATCTTCCTGAGTCGTCTCGAACAACGGAGTGCTTCCGTACCTTTGGTGCCTCCTGTCGGTATCCCACACGAACTCGCCAGTCTGCGCGTCCACATACAACAGGTCTTCGTCGATCGTACCGCCGTTTCTGGACGCCATGAACCGCCTTTTTCTGTCGATATCTGCCAGTATATCCTCCGTCCCGCGCAATCCGATTTCCTCCGCTTTTGCCACAGCGATCTCTCCTTCCCCGTCGCGCAGGTTCTGGTCTCCAAAGCTCCCACTGATTTCGTTGATGCCCCCGTCGGAGTGGTGTATGGCCACGCGGGCGCGCCCGTCATCATCGAAGAATATCTCAAACCCGCCTCGGCTCAAGTACCCGGACGCTGCCCCGGCTCCGATACACCACCGACCAGCCGCCCCGGCAGTGTCTGCCTCCAGGGCTTTTGCGTCGCTTCCCTGCGCGTATGATACCCACCCCCGGCGGTCTGTCTTTCGGCCGCCTGCTTTGTCGGCTTTCGCAAAATCTTCGACTGCCGCTTCGTACGCTTTGTCGGGCCTGGTGCCCTGACGTATGCCGCGCACAGCACCCGCTGCGATGGCCGCATTGAACGCGCTGCCGATGTGCTCGTTCCCCGGATCAATCTTCTGGCTCCTGAGTCCACCCGGAAGCACATTGCCTTGGGCGTCTTCCGACTGCGCCAGCCAGTCGATTCTCTTCCGTAACAACACTCCGACCACCGCCGCAGCTTCCACAGGGCGGTATCCTGGATTCCCGTCGAAGTACGTCAGCGCCTCGGACACTTTGTCCTTGCGCAGATTTGTGAGTACCGTGTTGGCCTCCCGGGAGGACTGCCCGGTCGACTCGACGACCCGATCAAGCGCCGTCCGCAGATATTCAGACGCCAGAGCATCTGAAGAATCCTTGTTTTTCTGATTTGCCCGGTCGTACTCGTCCACCCACGAAGCATTCTGATTCAGGAAGGCCAGGTCCGAAGTGTCTGAGGTCCCGCGCACTCTGTTTGCCAGCGAGTAACGGTCCCCGGAATCCTTCGCGGCTCCGTCTTCCGTTGTAGACAAGTTGATTGCGTCCACGATCTCTGGCATCACCCGGCGCAGGACAAAGACTTCATGCCGGGCAACGGCCACCATGCGGGCAGCCAGTTCTTCAGGGTTCTCGTGCCTGCTCCCTGTAATCTTTTTCCACAGCGACGCCACTGCGTCCGTAAACTTCTTCCACGCGGATTTGCCTGCGGCATTTCTGCGAACGAGCTCCAGCGCACGCACCTGACGTTCTTCATCGACTTCTTCCGCGCTGTACAGCGCAGTGACTTCGGCATCGATGGTCCTCCGCTCGTCATCTGTCAGGGAAGCCCACAGACGGGTGAATGTTTCCCGGTATGCCGTGTCCCTGTAGAGCCAGTGCCCGAGCTCGTGCTCAGTCTTCCAAACACGTTCTACAGGGGACAGCTCAGAGGAAAGAGAGATCTGGTCTCCCCGCAGCCGGGCAGCTGGTATCCGTGTACGGGTTCCAAGAACCTGGGGAGCCGTGCCCCAGAAAGCAGCATGCTCGTCTTCTATGACCCCCTGGATCTGCTCTTGAGCTTCAAGGATGTCGTCCTCTGTAGCAAAGCCTGCGGCCATGCGGTTCGCGGCTCCCTGGGACAAGGTTACAGTGAAGGGAGCGCGGGTACCAGGAGTCGTGATCCTGCGGTACTGCATGAAGCGCCGCTTGGATATAGCCGTGATCGCAACCTTGTCCTCGACGTTCCCGTCGAGGACGAGGATGTAGTTGCCAAGGTCCGCCATGAAGAAGCCGACGTGCCCTGCAGTTCCAGTGTCAATGCTATTGTCCTTCTCGTTGCGTTTGTTGAACACGACAACATCTCCAACCTGTGGAGTATCTACACGCTTCCCGGTCGACAGGAACTGGCTCGCGAAGACGTTGTGCGTGGGAGCCCCTGCCTTTGTAAGGGCGTAGCTTACGGACATCGCGCACCACGGGATCTCGTCCTGAGATCCACGGATCCCGCCATGGCGGAAGATTGGAGCGAGGAGGCGGTTGGGTCCCGTAGCGCGGGTGCCTTCCTTCTGTCCCATGAGGGACGTGAGGGATTTCATTGCAGGCGTCAGAGGCGTTGCCTCAAGGGCCATCGCGTTGACCTCATCTCCAAACTGAACGTAGTGGGTCTTCTGGAAGTCGACCTTGTTAAGCGCGGCAGTGGCTCCTGTGCGGAAGCCTTGGCTGAACTCGACATCAGTGATCTCAGGAGCAGGACGGGTCTCGGTAGATGGATAGGCGTTAGGCTGGGTTACTGCCCCAACAGATACAGAGGCAGCCACCAACTCATCCTGCGTGAGTTCTTCCTGAAGTTGAGCTGCTGTGGGGTTGCCTTCGGCAGCCGTGTCCGGGGACAGCGGGCCCATGTACATGGATGCAGCGAGCCCGATAGCAGCTACCGCCTTCAGCCCGTTCCACATGGTCCTGGCGAAGCGCCCCATGGCAGCCCCTAGCCTGCGCTTGACTGCCGCGCTCCAGGCTCCGAATTCCTTGTACACGGCTGCGAGGGCTACTGAGGCTGCCGCCGTACGGGGAGCGGCTTCTGTGATGTCTTCGACGGACGCATCATCGGGCAGGGAAGCAAGGTTCCCGGCTTCCTCGATCCTGGTAACGGGAGCGAGGGAGGCTACAGCCTCGTCTTCAGCCTTGGCCTCGCGTTCGAGTTCAGTCGCCTCTACCTCAACAATTACCTGAGAGAAGTCTCTGGAGAAGCCTGCGGCAGCTACTGCCCTATCGATTGCCTGACCAAAGACTGACGTGAACTCCCGCGTGCGGTAGAGAGGGGGTACACTGAAGTTGGCAACCTTGCGCACGACGGCTAGAGGAGCGGGGGCTGCTGGCGCGATAACGGGAGCAACAATTGGCCCAGGACGCCGGGCAGAGACAGGGCGTACTTCTCCCTGAGCCGCGAGCAAGTCACGGAGAACGCTGTAGTC
>Ga0255134_1000094_pt1 | contig 22869 bp, 12 predicted proteins | sample Law_Law_RepC_8d_FD_188550 | JGI IMG/M metagenome (GOLD analysis project Ga0255134, IMG submission 188550) | Freshwater microbial communities from St. Lawrence River, New York, United States - Law_Law_RepC_8d | ecosystem: Environmental > Aquatic > Freshwater > River | place: USA: New York... | reverse complement strand
CTACAATTCTTGTCACTACATTCGCTGAACTTGTTATTTCAACATCGTAAACATACCTACCGGGCTCAATATTAGCAGTTTGATTTGCTGTTAACTGTAAGCCAACTGTACCACTCATTCCACCAAGAGATACTGAAAATGATCTAGAGTTAGATGATGAGTAAGTTTTTCTCATCTGAGATGCACCGGTATAACCGGTTAGATTAATGGCACCACCATCCACATCAGTCAATGCAATTGATGTATTAAAGTTAGTGCCTTGATCTATAATTAAATTAGCCTTTGTTGCCATTTTTTAACTCTTCTATTTCTTGTTTTAGTTCTACAATAGCAGCAAATGCAAGAGCCGATAACTTCTCATAATCTACTGCAAGAGTGCCATCCGTTCTCGTTCTTACTGCAAGTGGGAATGCTTTTTCTACATCCTGAGCAATGACACCAAAGTCATTCTTAACAACAAAGTATCCATCTTCACCACCACGTTCATCAATATAATCCTGAGTCCAGCTAAATGTCTTACCACCAATCTGTGATACAATATCAACTGCACCCTTAATATCTTCAACATTCTCTTTGAATTTTATGTCCGAAGGTGCAAACGCTGTAATATTATTTAGAGCTCTAATTTCACCGGAAGTACCCAATGTTGCACCACCAACTGATAGTGACTTAATTGATGTGTTAGCGTTTGTTGCTAGGATCTGCTCTCTACCAATCGCTGTGACTACTGTTGAGTTTGCAATACGTAACTCTTCAAAAGTAACATAAGAGTTAACAGTAGTGGTACCTAATCTTACACCTGAGGTGAAATCAATATTACCAATATGAGTTGCATTAGCTGAATAGTAACCTGTTGCGTTAGCTACACCAGTACTGTACATACCTGTTGCATTGGCTAAGAATGTTGTATGGTTCTTAATTGATGATGATGTGATTACAGTATTAACTGAGCTATTACCAAGTCGTATAGCATTAGTATCCATACTTGCACCATTGGTGGCTGCAATAGCAGATACTGTAAATGATGTGGATGTATTAACAGCACCAACTACTTGCAACGCACCACTCAAATAGTTCCGTACCTCATTATTACAGAAAATACCAAATCTATTTGTTACTCTTGTGTTATTGGTTGGGTAATCACCATATAACAAGTAGCCATTGGTTACTGTCATTGACGCACCTGGTTCAATAGTACTATGATAACCAAATGCATTACCGATATTACCAGTACTTGAACCTACAATCAGTGACTTGCTGCCATACGCTACGTTAATTATACCAGTACTAACTGCTCCAACTGCTGTGTACGTACCATATGCAGCATCAACAGTATTAGCTGCTGTACCACCAGCTTGGTTATATGCAGAGAAATAACCACCAAACGCCGTTGTTGTTCTCGCATTTGCACCAACCGTATTTGCATTGAAGACCTGACCTATGGAACCATAGTGTGTTGAATTAAGGTTTGCACCAGCAGAATTTCTATTCTGCGAGTTATTGAAAGCCTGATCATACCCACCCACAACGTATCGAGCAGCTGCGTGAGCTACGTTGGAATTATGAACAATAGTCCAATTTCCACCCCAGTCATTGTCTGTTGTATATGCTTTAATGATATTCAATGCATATGTCGATGGCGTAGAGTTACCAATACCAACTGCACCAGATGTCGTATTACCAATAATCAACGTGGTAGCATTTGCGGTAATATTACCAAGTGCAATATTCAATCCATTTGCATTTAAGTTACCAGTTGCGTTTGCATAACCGGCAATTGTTGTGTTGCCTGCACCTAAAGCACCATTGAATGTCAATGCACCAGTAACGGTTACAGCGTTACTGAAGGTAGCAGCACCTGTTACAGCTAATGTATTTGAGAATGTTGCAGCACCTGTTAAATTCAAAGTATTGCTAAATGTGACCGCACGTGTTACAGATAACGTGCTACCAAATGTAACAGCACCAGTTGCAGATAACGTGTTACTAAATGTAACAGCACCGGTTGCAGATAGCGTGTTGCTAAATGTAGCTACATTGTTAAATGTAGCTACTCCGGTTATCAATGAGTTACCTGATACAATCAGGTTACCTGAAATATTTGTGTATGTGTTGACCGTAAGATGTGCACCAATACTCAATAGTCCAGTTACATTAGCAGATCCAGTTACTTGTAATGCCACTGTAGGAGCAGTATTATTGATACCAACTCTATTATTAACAGCATCAACAAAGAATGTACCAGCGTCGATGTTTACATTACCAGCCAAAGTATGTGATGTACCACTGATAGTCACATTACCACCAAGAGTTACATTGTTAGCTAATGTAGTGTTACCAACAACATTCAACATACCAGACAGGTAGTTGTTTGATTCACCCTGCATGTAGATACCAAACTTATTAGTTGTGTTTGAACCGGTGTGTGAACCAAAGTATAGATAACCCGTTGTAATTGTACCTAATGTATTACTTTCAACTGTTGAAGAAACACCATACGCTGTTGATATGTTACCTGTGACGGTTGAGTTAGCAACTTGAACTAAAGAATTCAAACCAGTTGCAGTAGAAATTACACCTCTACCCCATGATCTTGCTACAGCAGTTACAGCGGCTGCGCTGCTAACAGTATTAGCAGTCGTACCACCTGCAGCATTTCTAGATTCAAAGTATCCAGCACCTAACAAGGTCAATCTTGAGTTCTCAGTACCCATCTCAGTATTAGCATTTTTTGCTATTACTACTGTACCGTACAAATCATTACCAGGATTACCGTTTGTTGAGTTAGCACTCAAAGTATTTGCAAAAGCCTGGATATATTGTGAGTAGTGCTGTCTTGCAGCAGTCATTGTTGCATTGTTGTATACTGTACTGATCGATGAGCCGTAGCTAGTTGCATCAGATGCGTATGTCTTGTAGATTGATAATCCTGTGTTAGTTAGGAATGTTGTGTTACCAATCGTGATCACGCCAGATATATTATTACCAATCTTCAACGTTGTTGAGTTAGCAGTCATGTTACCAAGAGCAATTATAACTTGATTGGCGTATACATTTGTTGTCGAGGTAATGTCGGAATTAAAAATAATAGGTAAATTGAATGTAACACCGTTAGAGAATGTTACGTTACCCGTAACCGATAAGGTATTACTTAATGTTGTAGCACCAGCAACAGATAATGTGTTACTTAATGTGACACCACCAGTTACAGCCAATGTATTGGTAAATGCAGATGCACCAGCTACAGATAAGGTATTACCAAAAGTTACTTGACCTGTGTACTGTGTAGTACCAGTAAATGCTGTAGTACCACCAATTGAGAGTGAACCACCAATTGTAGTGTTACCAGCAATTATGAGGTTGTTACCAATAGCAGTTAGACCTGTTACACCGAGTCCACCTCTTACTGTTAGTAGTTTAGGAGTAATAAAATGACCAGGTTGAGCTGTTGCAGCAATTGATGATAGATTGATTGCTGTACCACCAGGAGTAGCTGCTAGCTGAATATGTGATGCATTAGCTGTGATTATATAATAATCAGTATTATTAGCAAGACCACCAATAACAGTGTTACCTGTTCCTACTGAGTATGTTACAATATCATTGTTGGAGATATTAGTAGTATCACCAGCAGATATAAATCCTTTTATGGAGCTGTTACCAACCAGTACTGATGATGCATTACCAGAGAATGTAAGTGTAGTAGTATTGGATACTAATAACCGGTTAACAAACGAGATACCACCATTAACTCTTAGGCTACTATTAGCTACAACTGCACCGTTTACTGTTAACGTACTATTTGCTGTTATAGGAGGTGCTAAAATTACAGATGCGGCTCCAGATGTAACTTCGAAGTTACCCAAACTCTTTAGCCCACCATTAAAGAACACTTGACTATTACGGAAGTTGATAGCTGTGCTTGTTACGTCAAAATCACCAACAGTACTGACGAGCCCCTGGGTCGTTATACTTGCTGCATTTATATTATTAGCAAAATTAGCAGTTCTATTGACTTGTAAAGTTAACAGTGTTGTATTGGATGCAGCAGCCAGTGTACCTCTCACCTGAGCGCCTGGAGCCACTAGGAAATGACCTGGCTGTGAGCTGGTAGGTACTGATGTTAGGTTTACAGCTGCATTGGATGATGCATTGACCAACTGAATAGCTGTTGAGTTGGTAGTCAGTATATAATAAGCTGCACCATTAGTTAAACCACCAATAGCTGTGTTTCCTGTATTTGCAATATATGTAACTAGATCATTATTAGAATATGAACCAGTTCTTGCACCCATCAGCAAGAAACCATTAGCAGTGCTATTACCAATTAGCACTGTTGTTGTATTACCATTGAATGTCTGTGCACCACCACCAGAAGAAACACCTGAACTGCCACCACCAATTGAGCCTGTAACAACAACATTACCTGCAATAATTAAATCTCCACCAACTTGTAGGTTCGCTCCCACGTTAGCCATACCGGAAATCTTAGCATCACCAGCAACTTCCAAAGCTACTGATGGTGATGCAGTATTAACACCTAATCTATTTGTTGATGCGTCTAGTACAAAACTACCCGAGTCAAAAATAACGTTTCCAGCAACAGAAAGAGTACTGCCAAGAGATACTGCACCGACAATATTAGCTGTGTTACTGAATGTAACATTGCCTACTACTGCTAAAGTGTTACTCAATACAACATTACCAGTTACTGCTAGCGTATTACTAAATGTAACATTACCAACAGCTGATACACTATTACTGAATGCTACACCACCAGTATACTGAACAGTGCCTGTGAAAGCTGTGTTACCTGCAACAGTAAGCACACCACCAACTGTTGTGTTACCTGTTATGTTTGCTTGACCTGTAACGTGCAGAGCAACGCCAGGAGCCGTGTTGTTTATACCAACTCTGTTATTGACGGAATCAACATATAGTGTTCCGGAGTCGATGTTAACATTGCCTCCAACAACATGCGAAGTACCACTAATGGTTACATTACCAGATATATTTGCTAACCCACTAATAGTAGCGTTACCAGAAGCAGTAATAGATTGCGTACCTATCCCAGTAGTAGTGATTGTTGTATTAACAGTTGAGTTACCAACCGATACATTACTCGTCACAAAGAGAACATTACTTGTAGTTAGTGTACCACCCCTTAGACCAAGGGTACCAGATCCACTTACAACAACACTGTTTGATACAAACGTACCATTAATTACAGCATTACCAGTTGTAATACTACCAGCAGTATTTGCTACAGCAGTAACAGTGTATGTGGAGTATCCATATAACAGAGTGTTGGTTTTATCAACCCAGTTTTGGAATGAATCTGTTACGATATTTACATTAGATGTTTGGATTGCCATTGTTCTCTCTTCGTATTAAAACTGATAACATACTCTTGATATCATCAAGATCGCCTTTTAGGTTATCAATTTGACCTTGCAAATCGTTGTGGTTTTTTTGTTGAGCTCGTTGCTGCTTATAGAGACTGTAGGCCTCCGCATTTGTATTTATTAGTGCGTGATTACTACTATCTCTATTAAAACTACCATCATCAGTTTTTATAATCATACAGACACCGCTAAAGCCCTTATATCTTTAATTTTAGGAATATTCTGAGTATTATCTGACAATAATACAATTTTTATACAAAATATTTTATATGTGCTGTAAGCTGATCTTGATGTATCATAATACTGTACTACGGAGCTATCAGCCCAATACTTGAATGCAGTAAGTGGCTGTGTAACTTTCTCTACGGTTAAACCAGTAGTAGTTGTATTTGAATAAGGACCAGTGTTACTTGTTAACTGTAATGACGTACTATTTGTAACAGCATTTACTACATTAATTTCGTAATCAGTATTTGTATCGGTGTTCACAATTTTGATTAAATCACCAACAACAAGATCAGTATTAAATGTTGTAGAGGATCCTGTTATAGTATTGTTGCTGTTCGTAGCTGCGACACCAGTTAATCTTGTTGCAGGAGGTGTCTTAGGTAATGAATACTCATACTCAAGGTAATCCTCCTCATCTGCTAGATCACTGAATAAACTAGTTTCTGTAGTCTGATCCAATAGAGTCCATTCTTTAGAATCAAACTGACCACCATCATCGTTACTCAATATTTTAGTATAAACTAAAACACTAGTACCCGCAGGCTTGTATGCAGTCACATAAAACTTCATATCCTCTGCATCGAGACCGTCAGCTAGAACAACACGCTTGGATATATATTTCACTTCTGCATTACCATACTTGGTATTTTCATCTGCGCTGGAATTATTAATCCTGTTTTGTAGTAATACAACACTAGCTGGTGTTAGATCTATAACAGGGCTTACTTTATCTGATGTTGATGGTCTACCTAAAGTAGCTGTAATCCGTAAAGATTTATTACCACTATGGTTAGCTATCTCATTACTTCTTGATCTCATTTCCAACTCAACGTCATTTTTATTAGATACTCCAAATCCAATATTTCCTGTACTAAAAGAATTAGAAGTAGTAGCTGCGTTCTGGGACAAATCAATACTTGCTGATGAAGGTGTTAATGTAGATGCATGAACTTCTAGGAAGTTATAAGCATAATCATCTATGGAACTAATCACGGCTGTTGCATCTGATTTAGATCCTACTATAGTTTTTGTTGCCTGGAACAAAAAGGAAGCATTAGCTGCTGTTGAGCTATCAATAACGATTGTGTCATCATTACCAATCTCAGCTACACGGCCAGTTACAGCTTTCTGTATATTTAAATATGTAGTAGAACCATCAGCTAATCGTTCAGGCCAGTCTTTTAGTAACAGAAGTGATGATGTCACCCCAAGTACCATATTAACCTGAAAATGTTCTGTAACTCCGTGATGAGCCACACCAGACGCCGCTGTTGCTAAAGGAGCATCTATAGTGAGTTGAGTAGTGTTTGCAATAGCAGTTACTTCACGGACACTATTACCAATAAGTAAATAATCACCTACACTATACTCGGTTGTGAAACTTGTTCCAGAACCAGTGATTGTTGTAGGTGCACTATTTGATACGGTGCCGGTCTTTAAGACCTTATCAGTACCATATACCATTAGCACATTTTCACCACGAGTCAGCAATGCCGTCAGTGATGATGATGTGACTACAAATGGCGATGATACGTTACTTGTTAGATTAGCAGATGTAATGAATGTATTAGACTTCTGAGCAATCAACTCACCACCTTCAAAACTACCTTCAGTATTTGATAAAGTAAAGAACTCATAGTTTTTATTCTCCAGCACTATAGTTCCGGATGAAGGTGTAAATTTAGCGTAGTATAAATTAAATTTAAGATCCTCTGTTTGTACTGGGGTCCATACTTTATCATTCGATGAAATAAACAATACTCCAACACCAAAGTCACCATTATCAATCTTGTTACTAGATACATCTGGCTGACCTGGTACTGCAGTCCATACAGCGTAATCAGGTGAGTTTTGATCTGGGAGAATTGCAATACAGTAGTCTATGTTATTTCTAATAAACACAGGGGTATCTAAAACAACAGTAGTTGCTACTTGTCCCGTATTGCTTACATTTACATCGTCAGCAGAAATAAACTTGTTAGAAAGGATTATAGGGGTAGGTACACCATTTAGAGTTTCACGGATTTGAACTGCTATACCAGCGGTCGTACTTTTACTCTTAAAGAATAAGTCTAACTTGGTTATATAACACCCATCACCGCTATCATTGAAGTTTAAATTAAAGGTCTGTGCAAGAGGGTCCCATCTTATAACACGCTGTGTTGTAGTTGTCGTTACATCAATAGTTGTCTGGTATACAGCTGGAAATGATGCAGGGGCTTTGGTAATCATCGAGAGATTTGTCATCTCTTTCTTGAAGTTGTAAGCATTGTAAGGGGCAGTTACCCTTGATACTGCGCTATCTGAACTTTCATAACTATCTGTATCAACAATTAAAACTTCACGCTGACCAACGTTGAATGTGTTTCCTGGTATAAAGAATGCACCAGCTAATCCACCTGTACTATTAGCAACTAGGTTAGCACCAACTGGTCCTATGAATGAGAAATTGGTACTCTGAGATAATCCCTCTGTACCCCCATTGAGATCGGCCATACTAACAACCTGAGCAGGTCTACTTTGGAGTGGTTTTCCATCAAAGAATACATAGTGTCTTGCACCAGGTCTGAGTCCAATAACAACAAACTCAACTTGTTGTTCTCTAATAAATGGATTGAAGTCAAACTGGGATACAAAATCTCCAATATCCTCCTTTGTTTGAACAGTCTTACCAGGAACAATTGATCCAGTTGTTGTTGCGGTAGTAGTTGTTGTTTTCTGTTCTTGTACAGCAAAATTTTTACCTTGTGCTGTCGTCACGAAATCTGAAGTATTGACAGTTATTGTTTTACCTGTTCCTTTGAGAGTAAAGTTATCATTTATAGAATTAACAATAGCGTTAAATTGCTTTGAAAAGTCGATAGTGAAGGAGGTTGCTTTTGTTGTTAAGTCATAGTAGTTATCATACTCCGGGAATAATCTCATAGTACCACGATAAGCCCAAGCAAGAGTTGCTACCGTTCTTGATTTTGTTGCGAGCGGTTGTGTTAACGCTAACTCATCGGTGTAGCTCAGCATCGCATAGTCACCTTTTCTCACAAAACTCGTCGATGATGCTGTGTTTATTGATAAGTCAATCTTTTTCTGAGTATTCGGAGGTCTACCATATGATTTATCAGTATCAATTAAAAAATCAAACTCAGGATCATCAGGATTTGCAATATCATAATTATTCATTGGATCTACAAAGAATCCATTCTTAAACCTTGAAACTGCAGTATTAGCTTCACTAGGTATTACTATATCTTTTGTATTCTTTTCTAACGTGTTAAGAAGAGAATAATATTCAAGACTTGATAGACGTTCCTCTATCTGTCTTATGTCCTTCATTGTATAACGCTTCACCTGATCGGTTTTTACTAATGTGGCATACTCAGGGCGCTGAGATGCCGTAGCTACCTTTGGAGATAGGGAAGGAAACGGGGGTATTATCAATGTACCTAGCGACATTGATTTACTTGGTACTACGCTAGGAACTGGGCTAGCATTTGGTAAACCTTCTTTGATATAGAAGTTACTATTTCTATCAACAATAATACGATCAGCACGGGGCATAAAATATGTGATATCTGCTTCAAATACTTCGTTAGGAGCAGGAAAATACACTGATCCAGTTATTGTATGAGTATTTGCAGGATCAATAGAAGCAGTTGCCACTGTCACTGCACCGGTATTAGCAGTGGCAGCTACAACAGGTCTAAAATCAACTACATCTCTTAAACTTGATACAGAACCTGTTTTGGGAGATAGGAAGTTAGGTATATCATATGTTCTAATTTTATTAGCAGGTAGTGTTGCAGTAGTATCATCCACAGGATATGAGTTTGTGCTTATATAATAACCAGAACCATGTGTGAATAAATCAACACGTACTAACAAACAGTTGCTATTTGTTATAGAGATAGCGCTACCAGGCTTGAGCTTTAGTTGGGATAAGCCGTATATATTATCTGTCTGTCCATCAACTAATTGGAAGCTCGAAGCATAATTTGTTGAAGTATTAGAGTATGTGTTACTTGTCCCAACGTAAACAGCCTTGAGATTAAATACGTCAGGAATACCAAGTGACCATGGTCCTCTATTGTTGGCTGTAATACTGGTTGTAGATAGTTTAATATAAACATCTTTAACAACTGTCTTAGCTTTGTGGATAATATTTGATCCTGGAGATACCTTGACATTGTGGACAACAGACACAGCTGCACTTGCAGCTATTCCAGTACCCAAACTAATGGTTGCTGTGTTACCCTGAGCACCAATCGTGATAGAAGCACCTGCCCTATCCAGTCTAACAGGAATGTTAGCTGGGTAAGCTAAAGATATATTACCCGATGCTGTAATAGCACTACTCAAAGTCATATTAGTAGCGTTAGTAATTGATGTTACACGCACAATAGTTGTATTAGTTGAGAATTGAATATAATCACCAACCTCTAGAGCTGTTGCAAACGATGTTCCAGTTCCAGTTGTTACATTTCCAGATACTGTTGCAGATCCAGCAAGATTTACTGTACTAACAGCATTGACTGTTGGAATTACAATGAAGTCTTGCTCTTGGACTGTATTGAGGGTGCTGCCAGCTGTATAAGGGAAATAGTCGTACGTTCCAGATAACTGGATAGTGGTATTTCCACCGGTGCTAAACGAATTAGCCGTAACAGTTCTATAAATAAAGTCAGCATTGGATATAGCACTCACTGCGGTATAACCAGTTTGGAATACCATGGTATCATATGTAGTATCATTCAACGATACTCTTGACAAAGCTTGGAAGAATAAGTCAGCAACCGCACCGGTCTTCTGGATACTTCTCACACTTGAGAATCTATAACTTGCTGACATTACTATATCAAATAAGTATAATCTATACTGACAACCTGGAGTACCAACAGTACCAGAATGATATTCTATTGATCTAATCTTAGCTGTACCAATAATTGATCCAGGAGATGTTGATGATCCACCTATATTATCAGTAACATCCGTAGCAGCAGTATTTCTTAAATTTACTGTATCTCCATTTACGAACCCAAACACACCATGCACCTGTGAAACTAAAGCATAGTTACCATAGTTAGTAACGATTGATTGTTGTATGCCTGTTCTCGTATCAGTACCCTGACGAACATTTAATCTAATTGCATCATTTAGTTCTACTCTTTGACCATCTACGTAACCGACACCAGCGCTTATCACAGCCTTCAAATGTGTAGTATTACCAGTGATCTCTTCAGTATTGATAGTAAACGGCATTACAACATAATCACCACTCTCCTCAGCGGTGCGCTGTGCTAACTTCTTATCAATAGAATTAAACTCTGTTTCTGTTCTTCTCTTCGATACATTACCATTCTCAAACTCAATTAACTTAAAGAACTCTGTATTAGCAGCTGCATCTACCTTTGATAACACTTGCAGAGTTGGTGTTAATTTAAGTCTGTTAGCACCTGGTGCAGTGTAATTTGAATATCCCTGAGCATTATCAAGAAGTGTTGAATCTAAAGAATTATTTACTATTGATTCTTCTGTATAGAAACCTAATACAACATTATTTGGTGTCCTACTAAAGTTATCAACTATAATTGTTTGTTGATCTACTCTGACGAAATGACCTTTTTGGTAGATAATACCATCACTAATAGTAACAGCAGTGCCAGTACCAACAGGGTTAGTAGATGTACTTGTACCTGTTGTATTACTATTTGCTGAGAATGATCCATTACATACAGTAACTTGTGCTTCATAGTTAATAGCAAGTAAGTTAGCACTTGATCCAGTTGATGTATTAACAGTTATTGTAGGGGTAGTTATGTAGCCATTACCGAATGCAGAGAAAGTAATTGCTTTGATTGTTCCGTTGGAATATGTTGTGACATTTGCTTCAGCACCCGTACCACTTCCTCCAGTAAAAATAAGGAAGTCCGAGTTATCGTATAAAGTACCACCGTTAGTTATGGTGACACCAGTTAAACGGTAATCCTGATTGTATAGTGTTATTGTTTCGTTATTTGCAAAAGCTTTTTTCTGATTTGAACCAGTATTCAAATACTTGACAAATAGTAGATTTGTAACGGGATCTTGAGATTCAAGACCATTAACTGCATTAACCACAATAGCCTGTAAGTTAGAAGATGTATCTACAGCATAAAGATTAGCGTAATCAGAAGGTAGTGCTGGAAGACCATCAACTTTTAAATCATTAATCTTAATATAGGTGTAATTATAATCATACGAAAAGGTACAACCCTTAATGATTGTACCTTGCTTGTAGATATTGTCGCCAAAACGCTCGACCTGATTTTGAAGGATCGTCTGGAGCTGAGTTAACTCTCTAGCCTGGATAGGCACAGCCGGTCTGAAAAGAATTCTATGAAAGTTTTTATCTTCACTGTAATCATCGAAGTAAGGTGTTACATTAAAGTTTGTGTCGAGTGATGCCATTTAATCCTCTGTTAAAAATCAAGTACTAATTTGATTGTTTCTGTTTGCCCAGCAGTTTTGGTAATTGGAGAGAAGTTTTCAAGATATAAAATATTACCCGATCCATCTATAATATCCGGTCCAGCAGTATTTGTAACAAGGAATCGCGCATCCGACTCGTCACCCAACACGAAACGACTTGTATCTGGATCCGTGATACTGATAATTCCTTTTTTATTTACAACTCTTAAAACAGTATTGTTTGAACTGTAGTAATATCCATTACCGCCGTTTGCTTGAGTAATCAATTCATCCTCAGCAAAATTCTGTGCTGTCTGTAAAGAACCGGTTAATCTTACAGTTTGATCAAAGTAAGTACCTGGTTGAGATACGGAGTCAACAACAGCTGTATATCCTGACGCTTCACCTGTAACTAATCCCAGCGTACTATTTCCCTGCTGGAAAAACCCATGAACATTTGCTAGGACTAGCTGACCAGCGCTGAATGATACAACCGTACCATTCGCCACAGCTTGTTTATTTGTATTTAGCGTCGCAATTCCAGTTGCTGTTTCACCAATCAAATTATGTCCAGTCTGAGTAAGACCTTTTGTAAGATTTATTGCTGTCCCGTTAAGGGTGGAAGATAACTTTATACCTGTTGAATTTGCTTGTACAACATAATATGATGTGTTATTGGCTAATCCACTGATGACGGTATTACCAGTAGATGTACGATAAGTTACTATACTATTATTTTGGAATACATTGTTTGCAAGCGTAATGAACTCATCAGTATCATTGACATTAGTATTGGCGTTAAATGTGATAGCAGTAGGAGGACCAAAAGTTATAGTTGGTAACAGATATCCTGACCCACTATCAGTAACTCTTACAGAAGCAATTTTACCAGTAGAGTTAGCTATACCAAAAGCAGTTGCAAGGTTACTACTTACGCCACCAATGACAATGGCTGCGTTTGAAGTATATCCAGAACCTGGATTTACAACAACTACTTCAGAGATGGGAGAACCAAGATACTGAGTAATAGTCTCTCCTGTTTCAAAACCACCAGAGTTATTACTGATTGATAGATCAGCTCTCGTAAAGTTTGGATCACTAAGAATACCTACAACTCTAAAGTCATTCTCATCTATAATTTTACCATCAGATGCTCCACTATCAAATTTAGCACTTACACATATAGAATGACATCCTAACTCTGCAGCTGCGTTGCTACCATGACCACCTCTAGGACTAATAATCACAGTTGCCGCAGCACCGCCATCCAATCCACCTGTATTGCCACTAAATGTTACGCTAGCGTATGTATAGAATTCACCTCTATCCGTAATTTCAATTGAGTGTATTCCCTTAGTTGTAGTATTTACAACTGCACGCGCAAGAGCTCCGGATCCATCTCCTGTAATAGTAACAAGTGGAGATATCACATATGATGAATCCGTTGTTGGCTCCACATCGAATTGTGTTTCTACTGTCACAACTCTTACTGTACCTGATACAGTATATCCAGTAATCTTTCTTTGTTGACCAGCTCCCACTCCAGCAGTTATCTTCAGTGCACTCATATTATAAAAGTTAGCGTTTGAAGAAGCTGTGGAAGGATCTATTGAAAAGGATCTTGGATTACCAAAAGTTGCAATCTCTTGGAAAGTTCCACTAGAGGTGGCAATGTAGTTATTTCCTGAGCTAGTAATCTCAATATTCTCTATACCACCATTGACAGCGTTGGCTACAACATTAGCATCTGGATATACTGGAATAAAATCAGCAGTTGCAAACTTATCAAAATTTGCTGGAGTGATAGAATACATATACTTCCACTGATAACCATCAGCTGAGAAATAAAAGTCATCTCCTGCCGATGTCTCAGTCAAACTTGGAGCTATAGTTGAACTGGCTCCTTTATTATTATCAAGACACTTAAAGACATTGTAAGCAGAACCTTCATCAACAACAACATAGAACGCCTTATCTTTTAGATTAGTGGCAGTGTGAGTATACTTAGTATATACTGTGCCAGTCACCCAATCGTATCTAGGAACAACTCTAATAACGTCGTTTGCAGTAACGCGTCGTCCGTATAACATATTATCATAACTATCAACCAATACTGTTTGAGTATTATCCTGAATCTCAGGTGGGTTGTTGTCATCACTAAAAGGAAGAGGTGCACCTATAAAACAGTAGTAGATGTTGAAGTTTTCTTCTGTGAAAGATTCTATGAAGTGCTCGATACTGAACAACCTCATGTTATTTGTAATTAGTAAGCTCATGTTTCTATAGTTACACCGGTAGTTGTAATAGACAAGTTAGCAGTGGTTGTTTTAATCATTGATCCAAACAACTTAGTTCCTGCCATGTGAGTTAGTTTTTTGAGGGTGTCTCTGTACAGTTCAAGAGGCAGAGCTGATTTTACCTGATACGAATAGAATTGGTAGAAATCACCATCATGGATGTATTTATCGCTGTTTAAAAAGCCTCTTGTAGATTTAAAGTATCCCTCACCAACACCCTGATTAATTAGGTTAACAGTAGCTTCTGCAACTATTTCTGTTGTTTCTTTTCTAATTATAACAATCTCATCTTGCTCGTATGCAAGACCGGAATTGACAATTGTTATGTCTGTTATTGCACCAGTTGCTACACCTGCGTAAGCATTTACAATACCGTTATTACCAACGAATAGTGTGTTAGCATCGTTAACAATAAATCTAGCGTTAGCTGATGCACCTGATATTTGTCCACCAAACCTGACACCTTCTTTGAAAGTAGCGCTAAGTGTGATAGGTCGTATAGTCATGAAAGTACTGTCAGCGTTAATAATACTACCACGTGCAATCTTCAAAAAGGTATTTGAAATTGCAGTGTTTACGAAGTAGAACAAATCAGAAGGAATGTTTCTTACGGCGTTGTTGACCTTGAATAGAGTATTGGAACCTGTGATTAGTACTGAGTTAGAAGAAAGTGTTAGTACTGTGTTATTTGTGATACTTGATACTCTATATACAGCACCGTTTCCAGAGAACTTGATGAAGTCATTAGCTGCAACTTCTGTTGTGAAAGACGTACCAGTACCATTGACTTGTGGGCTTGTGAGGTTAGATGTTACAGTTCCTGTTAGAACAGTACTAAGAGTGGAGTTAACAAAAGGTACATTAGTTTCTACTCTAACAAAGGATGTATTTGACTGAACAATATTTGCGTATATATCACCAGATCCAGTATTCTGTACCATTATCTCAAAAGCCGATGGTGCCAATGCTGATCCAGAAATCCTCATATCAAAACAGTTAGAAGATACTTCCTGAGTTACATCCTCAGCTGCAACAAAGGTTCCATTCTGAGTATCAATTTGGATACGTTGATCGCGGAGCTCATACTTGTATGTGAATGGGTCTCTTAGCAAAACAAAAGGATTGATGTTATAATTAGAACCAGGGTTAATTCCTGTGATGGATTTAATAAAACCAATCTCATAAGGCACTCTTGTTAAAGCATATATGATGATGGTAGATATATTTGCTGTTGGTAATTTAGGAAGACCAAAAGATGTAGAATTCAATGATACATTAAGGTAATCAGCAATTAAGTCTGTATTAATAACAATAGAGTCTTCTGTCTCTATCGGACCAATCTCGTATCCAGCACCGGAACCCCTACCAACAGTTGATACATTTGCAGTCACTCCAGATACAGACCCATAGAGATAGTTATATCCATTTGCAGAGAATGAATTAACGTTGCTATAGACACCCAATCTTGTATTAGTTGATCCTAGCACAGAAGCAGTGGCCGATACGTTTGTAACCAGCGTTATGACTGCATTAGTATCAACTATACTTGTTGCACCTGTAAAACTACCTGACTCAACAATAACCATAACACTACCATTAGCTAAAGAAGCATCATTAGCAAAAACATCTGGACCGTTTGTGGTCAATGTAAGTGTACTATCATTTTGAACAGTACTAACTTGGAAAGTGGCTGTACAAGCTTGAAATTTAATAAAATTATTGTTGGCTATCTCACCTGTAAACGATGTCTGTAAACCCGTTACTACATTGGATGTTGAGTTAGCAGATAATCTTCCAGTAATCGTCTTTTGTGTTTTACCAAGTACTCTACCGGTTGCAACATTGGCAGTAGAGTTAGCACCAACAACTAATCCACCAAACGCAAAGTTAACAGACGAGTTATTGAAAGCTATGTTAGACATTGGCTGAATAACCGTCTCGAACTCATAGAAGTCTCTGATATCTGAGTTGGCAGATGCTTTATTTTCAATACCTAGTGTTAGATTAGCAGTAGTTGTTTGAGTATTTGAACCATAACAGGTTCCACCATACAACAAAGTAAATCTGACCTTGCCAGAGGCAATTTCCGTACCGTCAATTCGTGCCTTACCCAATTTACCTTTTCTATTAGATATTACATCAACAATATCACCTATCTCAAAATCTTGACCCTGGTTAATAATATCAACACTAGTCATTGATCCAATAACAAACGGACAATCAGATAAGTTACCATCACTTGATATGATTTCATTAAACAGGAAATTACCTTTGACTGCTGAGAGATATAATATATCGAAGAATCTTCCGGAAACAGATCGTCTACCAACACTCTCTACAAATGCTGTGGCACCGGAAGTAGATCCAGTAATAAACTGATTGAGGAAACTACTTGTTTTAGATGATAGTGAAACTTCAAGATAAACAGGAACATAATACTCACCATCTGATGCTTTGATAACATCTTTACCTGGTAGGTATATCTCAGCGTCTGAAGCTCCATATATCTCTTTAAGCGCTAGCTTCGTGCCTTGCTCAGTTCCTTTGGATGTGAAGAAATCAGAGGAGAACTTAATATTTGATTTGGTACGCTCTTCATAGAATGGAGATGATGTAAGATACTTGTTTTTATAAAATACAAGGAACTCATCAAGAGTCTTATCTATATCACGATACTCTAATAAGTTTCTTGTATAGAAAGTTACATTATTAGTCTGCTGAGTCCAGTTGTAGTATTCTTTTACAAACTCAACAAAGTTATTACCCTGCTCTCTATAGAATTCAGGAAAGTGGTTGCTAACTTGAATAGCAATGTTATCTTCTATATCTCTCATCTTGTATCCGGCACCATATTAATTAATACATCTTCTGTACTTAGAATTAATACATTTTGAAGAGTTGAAGAGAAGTCCATTGATGCCATCTTTGCATATAATTTAATTGCTCCACTTGTATAGCTTGTCACATTGAGACCAGTGATTACTATCTCACCTGTTTCATAATTTATAGTACCTACCTTTCTAACCTCAACGTGATCAGTACCTGAACTTCTAACCATACGTATGTTACCGACACCATCATCTTCCAACTCTACTGTGAGTCCTTCTGATACAAAAGGAGTGGAGCTTATACCATGATCGGATACTATAGCGTGACTTGATTCGGACGGTGTTGTTGGTAGAATGGATGCATGAAAATTGATAGCAAAATTAGTAGGAGTATCAATTGTTGGTATTAAGTTAATAAACGCTAGTACATTTGTATCATTGTTAATGATACTTGAGTCTGCGGAATCTATTGAGGTTACAAAGTTACTATACCTAAATGTTCTATTAAAATCATTCAAGTATGTTGTGTTGAATTCAGCAATCTTCTGAAGTACTTTTGACTTGATCTGCTCATCATTGAGAGTTGTAACATTAGGGTCATACTTTACTGTGGAATCAATGAACAGGTATACATAATCAGGATCAACAACTTCCACTGAGAATCCAAGTGGTACTTTATCTTGTAGGTATGTAATATAGCTAGCCTTTTTACCGTTTGGTACTTCAGCATAGCTACTTGATTTTACCGATACAAAAATCTTACCAAACTGAGGTGGAGATTCTTTTTCCCCTCCATATACACTAATAGCTTGTATTTCTGGAAACTCTCTTGTCAGTAATATCTCAAAATCACCTTCAGTTATAGCACGCTCTTGTGTCTGAAAACTTCTAGGTGCATTATACTTGATCGACTCTATGGACTCGCTGATTGAACCACCAGATGCCTCAGCATTAATCACTATTGATACATTAGAGTGTCCATCAATACTAGAGTTATTAATAAAGTTATCAACACCGTTTGGTAATTCACCATTACATACTCTATACGTTACGTCAATAATAGCACCATTTTTTGGTAGCCGTCCGTATGAGTTATCACCAAAGATAACTTCATAGGCTTCATTCTCTGCAGATTGAATAAAAAATACTTGAGTATTTCCATTGACTCCAAAAAGAGAAAATCCTTGTGTATACACGTACACATTTGCGCCACTGTTTTCAGTGACGGTCATCTCTATACTGGTAGTGTCAATGTTAGGATTATTAAGTACAAACCTCTGGTTAGTTATTGCATCATTTTTAATAAACGTATCCGTTGAATAGCTTCCCTCATATATTAGTATGTTATTTGCATAAAACACTCCACTAGCACTATTAGCAATCGATACTGCATCAGACGTGACAAAGTTGAAAGTATTTGATCCCAGCCTAGCTGTGAATGCAGTCTTAGATGGTATAACAATGGATGTTGTATTAGAAGCGGGTGTGATGGAGATATTTACATTTGCATACGCAGATCTAAAAGATCTAGGGATATAGTTGAGCTCCTTGGCATGCGACACAACACTATCTCTAAGTTGAGCAGTATCCAGAAACATCTCACTTGCCACCATGTTGAGGTAGAAAGAGTTCATGTAGGTATTGTATGCCAGGACATCTAAAAGAACACTCATATTAGAACCATCAAAATCATAGTCCCTGAACTTAGCCTGACTGGATAAGTGGTTCTTTAAAGAAGTTTTAATTGCATTAAAATCTAGATCTACTAGATTGATTGATGAGTTGGCCATGTTATCTTATTCTAGTAAGGAGGAAGCTGACGGATACAGTTTCTGGATTATTTATTGTCGTGTAATATAGGAGAAGAGTAAAGGAGTGGGCATCTTGATTCTCCTCTACCTTACTACTAATTGTTTGAATTCTTGGCTCAAAGTTTTCAACGGCAGTTCTTATTTCCGTATCTATTGAGTCTGAGGTGAAGGCGGAGAAGTTTTCAAATAGTAAGCCGAGTACATTACATCCAAATTCAGGAAAGAAAGGTCTCTCACCTTTTCTAGTGAATATAATATTACGTAACGAAGCTACAACAGCATCCTCGTTTGTTAGACGAGCTATGTCTTTGGTACCAAAGTTCTTATCCAAGTTCATATAAAAATCACTATAGCGCTCATCTCTAAGCGACGTTACAGTAAATTTATCAGCATAGTTTGTTGCCATCTATCCTCCGGCAAATACGTTTGAAGATCCAGCTGCTACAGATGTACAACCGGATATAGCATCTCCAACTCTCCCACACCCTTTACCATTAATATAAACCGTTGAAGAACCAGCAGCTATAGGAGAAGCGTGTGATGGACAGGGTACACCTGGTAATAAATGGGTGGTGTTATTATCACCTTGTCTACTAACACCAATACCGTTGCAGAATACACTACCGGAGCCTTGAGCTCTATTAGGCGTACTGCAATGGGTTACATCTGCATCCCCGATTCTTGTTACAGCTGGCATTATTTTGTTTCTCTTTTTAGTAGCTCTTGAAGTTTCTCATTCCACTGATCTATAAGTTCATGTTCACTCTCAGTGTGAGGACCTTCAGGAGCTGCTGGTCTAAACTCAATAAGATTATCAAAAGATTGAGGAATATCCTCAAATGCGGAGTAAGTCTTTAACTCACCATTAAGTAAAATAACGAATTTATGCATTAGTTCAAATCTATCCTTGGAGCTGTGAATTTCATATTTCCACTTGATGTCACATTATAGGTGCCATCAACATTTACGTTAACATTACCCTTGATCTTTACGTTAAAGTTACCACCAACGTATTGATTATTATTACCCTGTGTAACATCAAACCTATCATCAACTGCTTTTATTACAATTTCACCATCTCTATTAATTTCAACATAAGCACCTGTTTTGTGCATAATATGAATACGTTCATTGGATGGTGTATCATCAATCTCAATAAGGTGACCATTCTCGGTTCGGAATACCTTATTATATGGATATTTAGCTGCGTAAGGAGAACCAGGTTCTCCAGGAAATGGACCTGACGCTCCCACATTCTTTTGACTCTTTAAACCACCAGCAGAATTCTCATTTATTGAAGGTTTTGGAAGTTCGTTCTGTTCCGTGGTACCAGCTAGACCTGCAATAGATCCAAAAATAACAGGCATCTGGCACTCGTTACCATCTAAGAAGAATCCAAATACTGTAGAGTTAACCATTAAACCAGTAGGACTGATACCTACTCCATCTTTAATGCTACCAGAATATATTCCTGCACTAATAATAGAGTTGATTGGAGAAGCCCATGGTAAATGCTCTGTTGGAACATTAATCTTATCAGGAGCTCCACCTGCAGTGAATGGGTGTACGTTATAAATTCGGACACGAACTCTACCTAGCTTTTTGGGATCTTCTCTGTCTTCTATTACACCAATAAACCATCGAAATCCCTCTTCACCAATAGCAGCTGTTGTCATTTTTCATACACTCCTTTACCAAATCTCATTAACTCAAGATGAGTATCATACTTACTAGAATCTGCAATCTTTATGGAGTGTTTAATTGAGGTAATCAAGTACATCCCACTATCCATATCATTCCTACCTTTTTTAGACTCTTGACCCTCATACTTTGGAATTTCTAACTCAATAATATCTCCAGCTTTGAGTAATGTGTTTCCTGGAATATCAATATACGTTTTTTCATGTGTAAAAAGATTAGCGTAACAAATTCGCTCCAGTAGTGTATCATAAACAAAGTTAGATGTTTGATTATTAGAATCTTTATACTTTGCAAAAGGAACAAAGTATGGTTTAGTAATATACTTAGAATACCCGTTAAACAATGTAGTGCTTATATCAGGATTTCTAGCTTCAGCAAACTCAAAAAAGAACTTAGATCCAGGTGTATTCTGAAACAATCTTTTCTTTACGCTTTTTGTAGTTATGTCAAACTCTGTTACCACAGACTGTAATGCACCATTCTTAAAATAGTTGTTAAGGTTGAATAAATCCTTAACAGTATAATTGAAGAATAGATGGAAAGAGTCTTTATCCGTAATCGATGCTTGGTTACCCTTAACATTTTGAGACACATCTTCTCGTTGCATGAACTTTTGTTTCTTAGCCTTTGATCCTCTATCAAGCAATCCTTCAATTGTTACAAAGTTGTATTGTTGGTTGGTCTCAAAGAACAAGAAAGTAGAAGATTTATACTTAGATGATACAGCGCGCTGTCTTACAAAATCAATAGCCTGAAAAGGACTCAGGTATGGTATAACTAGTGTAGGAGGATCCTTTGTCTCTTCAATGAACAATTGCTTTCTGCTGCCAAGAAACTTCTGAATGATATCCTGTAATATAATCTTTGTCCCAGCTGAGTAGCTTTTAGCAATAGTTGATGCACTATCAATCAGTAACTCTGGGCTTGCTAGCCTCAATGTAAAGTTCTTAGCTCTGAGATTATTGTTTGGGATCAGGTTAGCCATCTCAACTACTTTAAGTTTATAATTGAGGGGTGTATCATTTCCATAACCTAGAAATTCTATTTCAAAATCTTCGTCACCTGATATATTAAACCTCTCTTTAAAACTAGCACCATCAAGGAAAGATATATCTGCGTTTATATGGGATGTAAAAATACTCTCATATATGTTGATGGTATCAATATACTCAATGAGTTTAGCATTGGCAGTATCTTTATCAATTTTGATCGACTTCTTATGATCGGTTATTGACATCCTTTTAACATCACACTGTCCCGGATTCAAACTCATGATGCAAGTAACCTTTTGAATTCTGATTCTAGCGATTGGATATACGCTACATCAATTAGTCTAATATTCTTCTTGTTCTCATTAGCCTCATCCTCATAATCAAAATAAGAGACAGCAGTAAAGTACTGCTGAATATCCGTAGGAATACTTGTAGTCAAAGTGTTAACTATTGACACCATAGCATTGGCACCACTTGTTCCACCTTTGAGACTCAGGCCTGCTGTAATTGTACCAGTTATGTTTGATATGGTTGAATGAGTTGTATTCGATAACCCCATAATAGCAGAAGACACTGTCATACCACCAGATTGTTGAAAAACATATTCACCAGTAGTAAAGGTATTATTCCCAGAGTACGTCATAACTAATTCTTGTACTTTATTTGTGTTAAAAATTACGTCTTCTTTTTTTCTCTCATATTTGAAGATCTGGCCATTTGATCTAGTCAAAGGTTTCCAGAACCTTTTTCGATTAGTTGATAGCGATGCATATGCTGATGGCTCGATCATAGAATCATCTTCGATATAATTAGATCTATAATATTTAATCTTTCTTGTTGCTTCTGTTATTGAACCATACTTAGATGTAATATATCTTTTGAATGTTTCAGTGTCCATATACCAGTCATAATAAGGATCAACTATATTATTACTAAAGTATACTAGCCAATCATACCCAGAGTCACCATAGTACAAATAAGCAATAGTATCTGGCCTATCACCTTCTTTAATTGTGTACGGATGGAATACTTCGTAGTTCAGTTGAAAATTCTTCTGAAAAGCTATCTTGGCAAATAAATTAACAGCAACAGTATTGGCAACTGAGTTACCATACTGAACCAGGGGAAAGTGTTTAAAGTAGTTATCCATTTATATTGTAGCTTGC
>Ga0255134_1000091_pt1 | contig 23035 bp, 21 predicted proteins | sample Law_Law_RepC_8d_FD_188550 | JGI IMG/M metagenome (GOLD analysis project Ga0255134, IMG submission 188550) | Freshwater microbial communities from St. Lawrence River, New York, United States - Law_Law_RepC_8d | ecosystem: Environmental > Aquatic > Freshwater > River | place: USA: New York... | reverse complement strand
ACTTGGGCTTGTCTAAGCTTCAAACGGCTGATACTACTGGTGGTAAAATCAAAACAAGAACTGTTCCTATGACAAATAATGATTTAATATCAGTAAAGTCCATTTTGACATTACAAGAACCAGTTGTCTACTTTTCGAATATAAGTTTGCCATCGACCAATATTTACGATAAAACAAATCTAAATAGGAAATTTTTGAATTACTGGCAATTATTCCGAGAAAATACGGCTATAACTACCCAATTTATAGATAATTTGAATACAACCGTCGAATTTGATGACGCAAAATATCTAAAGAATAAGACGGAATATTTGTTAAGCGATGAAAATAACGACCCAGACAAATTTAAGAAATTTCTCGAATTAATCATTCCGAAAACACGCGTCTTGTTCAATCTTGTTAAAAAACATATTAATGGTAAACTTTCTCTCGTCTCTGTCGTGAATTATTTACAACCATTCTTAGTTTATCTCGATGATATATCTTTCAAACAATACGAAGAAATTAAAGAGTTTATTGAACTAAGAATACTAGATTACAAGAAACAATATGCTTCTAATAAAGAGGTCTTCTCCAAATTAGGCAATTCTCGAAATGAATTCTTTTACGAGTCTGTTTTTTACAAGATTCTAAAAGGAAGAAGTGATATTAGCGATTTGATTCTAAAAGAATATGGACTAGGACAATCGGGCTCTTTATATCAAGGCATTATACCCAAAGAATCCGTATTGACACCCGCTGAAATGAACAAATATATGAATCGCATCGATTATACTAGATTATTTCACACATCGATGTCCGTTTTAAATATTGATTTGTTTACACCATTTAACTTTGACGATTTGTTGGAAGAGAAAAAGGAAGAATACAAGGTCGAATTAGATAAAAAAAATGCGGAAAATCAATGCGCTCAAAATGTGCTTACTAAGCGATATATTTCTCTCGAGGATTTGAATGCGGACAATGATATACCCGTTTATTTTGATAAAAAATACGATACTACGGTGTATGATATTATAAACGAATACAAGACCGAACAAAAGGAAATGGACGAAGCCACATTTAAAAACTTTTTAATCGATCAGTTGGTTAAGAATGTCGGTCTCAAAAAACCCGAGGCCAAATACGAGGCGACATCTATGATTGAAAAAAGGAGAGAAGTTCAAGACGGTCATTATGCCGTTTTAGAAGTTGACAATATTGACAATGTCAAGTATTATTATTACAAGCGCGATAAAAATACATGGGTTCGTGATGAGGCGATTCCGGAGAATTCCTTTTTCGGTTCAAACGAACTATTTTGTAACATTCAAAGCAAGTGCATTCAAATTGACAAGAAATGCGCGGATCCGGCCCTAGGTTCTGATCTTGTTAAAAATGATTTGATACGCGAAATGTATGATGAATTCGATGCCAATTATATTGAAAGCGTGGACAAGTATAAACAGAAAATAGATGCGCTTTTTAAATTTGAGATGGGAAGAATATCCAAATTAAAGACGATCAACAAATTTATGCTTTATAAATATGAAAATGCCAAATTGAAGTTGGCGTCCAATGTCGAAGAATCGGATGGCATCAATTGTCCCTATGTCAAATTACTGGATATCATATTAGGTCAAGGCGACTTTGTCAAGAAACAGAATGACATTGTGCGTTTTGTAAATAAATACACCAGACCGGCACTTGCCATTAAAAACGAAAACGAATATTGGTTATATTGTATTGACACGGATACTAAACTATTACCCACATTTGTATCTAAACTAGCGAGTGTTTTCGTTGAAAACGGCAACTATTATGATGCGATTACTGCTATAAAGTGCGATCAAGGTGTTGATATAGACGACAAAACCGTGGATAAGCACAGTGGATGGGAAATTGAAAAAATCGCTTTGAATTCAGATGAAGGATACGAAGCATCTGGCTTTAAAATGAGAAGCAGAGAAATTCTCGAAATGGATGCCGGAACAGCCTTGTTTCAAGGAACCGGGGCTGGCGCTGGCGCTGGCGCTGTTGAAAAAGCCCAAGTTAAAAAGGACTTATTAGCGAATCCAAAAGGAAAAATCGTCAACAATGTAATTACTGCCATTTCCAATTATATGGGTGTTGTTCTTGAAAGTCAACGTGAGGAAATTATTAAACATACCTTACTTGCCTTGGACGAGACGGTGGATACGCAAGACGAGTATGAAGCGAAAATGGCACGAAAACTCAAGGAAGGTAGTAAAAAAATGCCTAGTTACGAGGATGTTTTTAATAAATCGTTGTTGATATATGCCCTTTCTTATATTTCTATTTATATTTCAACTTCTATTCCATCACTTTCATCTAAAAAGACCTTTCCCGGATGTAAGCGTTCATTAATTGGATATCCGATTAAAGGTGACGAAGATATATCTAACATTCAATATATTGCGTGTGTGGCTGCCGGAATTAAAACGAATATTTATCCTTGGAAAGCTGTGCCAAAGTCCGCTGAAAAGATTGCGACTGCTATGAAAAATACCATTGATGCGTATATCCTCAAACAAGGAGATATTGGTATGCTCGTGGATGATAAACGCGCGTATTTATTAGAGAATGAAGACGATTTGATTCCAGTAGAGTTGGATATTAAAAATTGGATTAATTTTTTACCTCCTTTACAAGAAATTACCAATAAAACTCCGGCTAACTTAGATACATCTTTCCGCAATGCTTTACTTGAAAACTTGAAAAAGGGTTCTAAAGATCAATTTGAACAACTGCGTGTTGTCGACTCGAAAATGATTTCCTTTACCATGGCTATTATTCAGTCAATTCAAAAGGTCGTTCACAAGGAAAATCTATTGTTGACAAACATGAACAAGGTTCCATTCTTACAAAACGCATGCTGTAATACGGGTGAGTATAAAACAATTGATTATTTCATAAAACGCGAACCGTCTATCGCAAATAATAATGACATTGTTTCAAATTTGTATAATATTGCGTTCGATATGGTAAATATGGCGCAACCCACCATGTTGGTTGATCCTAATGATACGAAAATTAAGTTTCCAGTGGTAAGTAATGAGTTTTCGGAAGATACTATTTACCGAGGCTTCATTGAATATTGTAATTTTAATAGCGATATTCCTATTAATGAAAAATTGAAGGCTATTTGCCTCGCTAAACCGGACGAATATGATAAAAATGATAATTTGAAGGAGAATATTCGTAAATTGAAGAATGAAGGCAAGGTATATTCATTGGCGACTTTTAATGAGCTATTAGATTCAATAAACAAAATGAATATTGTTCCGTTGGATTTGGTTCATAATCATACATCTGCTTTATCTCATATTAGAGACTTAATTACACATATGATTGACACGAATAATACAGTTGGTGAAGATTTTTTGAATATGTTAAAAAATGTGTTGGATTCGTTTGAAGTGGAAAATCAGAATGAAAACCCGGATCTTCGAAAGTTGAAAAATATGTTGGGCGACAAAATACAAGTATTAGAGGCGAGCATTACTGGATATTTGAATTCTTTCGCGGATATAACCAAGACGGAAAAGGACAATATGGCAAAGTTTATTAAAACAATCATGGATTTCAATCCTAACGGAAACAAATATATTACAAATGTCGAAGATGAAACTTTATATAGGTCAATCCAGTTTGTAAAACACGCCCTATATAATTTTATAAAGGTGTTTCCAACTATTATAGCGAATCGTGTTGATTACAATGAAATTAAAATACCAACTCATTGGAAGTTGTCACAAGAACATAATGGTGATATTAAAAATATTATCAAGGATTTCTATTCCAGTTTGCGTAAATTTTATGAAGATACCACTATTCTTCCTTATTTACAAAGAAACGAGCGCGATTTACAAGACTTTTTCAAATTGGTAAATTATATGAATTTATATGCGAATATTGTCAAACTAGATGGCAGTGAATTGACTTCGATATTAGATAATCGAACATCGTATCAGTTATTCCAGTTTTTCTTCTTATATGCGATTAATAATTTGATTCAATTGACTGATGATCGTAAATTAATTGCCATTGATGTAAGACAGCCAGTGGAAGAAGATATTATAACGACAACGGTAGAATTAGAAGAGGATGACATGGCAGAGGTTACCGATATTGATATTATTCGTGGAGAACAACGAACTGTTAGAGAGAAAATAGCAAATATTATTGTTGTAATGTTGAATCTCATTAAAAGAGAGAAAGAGATGATTAATTTAAATTCGAAAATGATTCGAGAAAAGGTGAATCGATCCAAGGACAAGGAAAGACATAAAATTACATCCACTTTGCGAGACATGTCCAAGGAAGATAGAGCCATTGAGAATTTGTTTAAAAATCATCGTCTTGAACGATGGAATAAGGGTTTACAAAAAGGTCTAACACAATATGTAGCAAAAACATATGATGAAGAACGTGCCGAGAGAGAAAAGGACCAAATATTAGAGCAACAACTCGAGAATAGAGAATTATTAGGTCAAGCTATCACTGCTGATCGTGATATAGCCATGATGGAAGCTGAAGAAGGACAACTCGTAGCTGATAGAATTGATGCGGATGTGTTTAATATGGCTGGAATTCCGGATGACGATGATATGGGTGAAGCTGATGATGAATATAGATTACAGTTTGATGATAATGAAGAGTAAGACTATCGACATGTAAAATAAAACAACATGATAAAATAAAATGTAATATTTATTATATTTTATTTGTTTTGCATATGGAAATCTTATAATAGTCTTATAATAATATTATGTGTTTTTAGAACATTTAAATATAAGATTATTATAAGATATATAAGATATGCCAAAGATAGAAATAGATTATTCAAATACCATCTTTTACAAGATTTATTGTAGAGACCCATCGATAAATGATTTGTATATTGGTCATACAACCAACTTTGTTCAGCGAAAACATGCTCATAAACAATCGTGTTTAAATACAAAAAGTTCAAATTACAATTGTAAACTATATGACGTTATACGGAGAAATAAAGGATGGGATAACTGGAAAATAGAAATAATAGCATTTCATGAATGTAACGATTTAATGTCAGCTAAGAAATACGAGCAAAAGTATTTTGAAGAGTATAAAGCAACACTAAACAGTATAGAACCATTACCTAAACCAAAGCCTAAAATTAGCAAAGATGATGTGGAAAAAAAGAAGCCCAAAGTATTATATTGTGATGTATGTAATATACACCTTAGTTCAGTAAAAATACAAGAGATACATAATAAAACAACAAAACATCTTAAAAATGTGTCATGCGATCAACAAATGAATAACATGTCTACAATTGCTAAAAACTTTTGTTGTGAAACATGTAACTTCTTATCGTGTAATAAAAAGGATTATAACCGTCATTTAACGACACGCAAGCATAATATACTAGTAAATGCTAACGATTTTACCCCAAAAACCCCTAATGTATTCAAGTGTGATTGTGGAAAAGAATATAAACACGAACCATCTTTATACAAACATAAAAACAAATGCCAGTATAATCAACTAAGCACTATTATTCCAGTAGATCAAAATTCATTGACTGCGAAACTTATAGAATTAGTTATGTCAAAAAATCAAGACTTCATTACTGAATTGGTATCAAATATGACACAATCAAACAAGGATGTTATGGAAAAAATGATAGAAATCATGCCAAGCATATGTAATTAATTATTCACAAATATAATGATAATACCCAAAATACACATTTACACATTTATCATTGAAACATCCCCCTCTTTTGGCCAAAAGAGGGCTACTTTTTGGATTTCGCTTTTTCGGGACATGTTTTTCATGTAGACAAATTGCGCTACACGATTTTCAAAAATCGCATCCTTCGAGAAAATCATGTAGGTCATGTAGGGAGCTACCTACATATGAAGGGAACTAGGTACTACTGAAAAAAAGGCACTGTCACTAGATACTTGTAGCAAAATGACTTTTTACAAAATTTCCAAATTGATTTTGGATTTTAAAAAATTACACAAGGTTTTTATGTGTGTTTTTTTATTTTTTGGAAAATGAATTGGAAAATCACGAAAAATGTGTTTTAGACCATAATGCTCACAATTTTATTTTTAGAAGAAAAAAATTGTTATGACAAAATTTTAAATATATTTATGTGAAAAGTATTTAGGGATTTAATATTCTATAATTATATAGAACTTTTAGAATGATTAATCCCCAAAAATCCCCAAAAATCTTTACATGTACATTATGTGACTATAATACATCTAATACCAAGGATTATAGCAAACATTTATTGACATTGAAACATCAAAATAGAACAAAATTGAACGAAATTGAACATAAAAATCCTCAAAAATCCTCAGACTTGTTTCAGTGTAAATGTGGCAAATCGTATGTGGCACGGAATAGTTTATGGTATCATAGAAAAGGTTGCTCCATACATCAAGGCATTAATACAGTACATAATGGAAATACATCTCCTACATTTGAATTTGATAAAGAATTATTAGTAAAATTGCTTTTGAAGAATCAAGATGTGATGGAAAAAATGATAGAAATCATGCCAAATATAGGTAATCAGTCACATAACACAATGACAAATAGTCATAATACGCAAAATTTCAATATTCAAATGTTTTTGAACGAACATTGTAAAAACGCGATGAATTTAACCGATTTTATCGATTCTTTGCCTATTACAGCAGAAACATATGATAATACCATACAAAATGGCTTAACCAAGACATTAACAAATATGATAACCAATGGACTCAGCCAATTGGATATATTAGAACGACCGATTCATTGTACGGACGCCACTAGAAAAACCCTCTACGTGAAAGAAGCGAATAATTGGGAGAAAGATACCGAATTGTTGAAAATATTATTGGGAATAAAACAGTTAGCTAGAAAACAGCGAACTATGATAAGCGAATGGAAAGATGTGAATGAAGGATGGGAAAAAGATGATAATATACAAACGAAACTAACAACTTTAATATGTCATTCTATGACTGATATTGAAAATGACGAAAAAGAAACAAGTAAAATCATTAGAGCAATAAGTAAAAATGTATACTTGGACAATGAAGCGAAGCAACAATATATCAAGTAATTACACAAAGTTAAGTAATATCTCTGTATTATTTGGTATTTGGTACCAGATAATATTAGTTGGCCTATAAATTAGTTCGCCTTACATCTGTGTAGAACCTACACACATCGAGTATAATAAGCGATTAGTGAAATAACCAATGAAGGTAGGAAGAGAAACCAAAATAATGTGGAAGATAGTTTCTCTCTTCTTCTCGAAGAAGTAAATGTATAAGGCAGTAAAGATTATGTATAAAAGAAGAATGAAGTTAATAACGGACAAGTAATAGAAATAGTCACAGTACGAGCCACTCAATGGCGAAAACACGGATTTCTCACCTCCTTGGTTTTGGAAAAGGTTCATTATAATGTATAACAATAAAATAAATTATTTTAAAATATAATATGCGATATTATTAATAATAACCAAATGTCTATAGGTTTTATCAGAAAAAATATTAACAGCGTCGCAATTATTATTTTTTTATTATCATTTTTCTTGTTAAATTATGTTCGCCCCGGCTTTTTATACAATAATAACGGAACTTTAAGAGAATTCGGTCTAGGGCAACGCCGTAAAACAGTATTGCCGATTTGGCTATTGAGCATTATTTTAGGCATTTTGTCCTATTTACTTGTAATATATTTTATCACAATTCCTAAATTTTAGGTAAATGTTTTATTCATAAGATTTGTAAACCATTTGACTACCCTCCTTTTGCTGTTTTGCCTTGGCTATCTTGGATTCTTGTTCCAAGTATTGCGCATGTCTCTTTTCCATCTCTTTCACAGATTGTTCACACCCAGCATTTAATATAGCATTATAACTGATAGAAGTCGTTAATACTCCAGTAAGAGCATACCACATAAATTCTGCTATTTCATTCTTCATTTTAACATATCCGGACAATTCATCAAATTGAGCATCACCTACACCCGACTTTAACAAACCTCCCTTCTTCATAACAGACCACCATTCTGTTAAATTCGAGGGTGTCATGGAATTAATAAGAAGAGATTTGTCTTCATACACATTATTTAGAGCAGATACCATATCCGCATTGCCAGCACCTATAGTCGCGCTCTTCTTGTCAGCCAAAATACTTTTAAAAAACGTATCAACACCCGTGATATAAGCAAACATATAACCAATTGTATTTGAAAACGGACTTAACCAATAAGGAAAGAGCATTAATAATAAATTAATTGTGCCAAAAATGAATAACCACGGCAATAAGGTTACTTTTATAGCAGTACCTGGTTGAGTAAAGCCACAAATTTCATTTGTTAATCCTAAATTTATAAGGAACTGGGCTATAATTAACACTAAAAAGTATACCATGGTTATCGTTTTAACAGTCGACGGAGATTTAGTATAATATTTAAATATGAAATAACCCAATGTTAATAGTAAAAAAAATATAATTGATGTTGTCGGATTTGCGGCAGCCATATAATAATAGGTATAATATATTTTGAAATTATAAAAATATATTTTAATGGACACTCTTCAAAATATCCGCCCTCGTTTAATTGAGCCCGGTGTTAAATATTTCCTCAGCGCATCTTTAGAACAATGTCACATACTAAAAAATAAATACAATAATTTTTTATACAATTTAGGATTGTTCTTAGCATTTGTTTGTGTTGTTGGACTGACCTTGTATTTTAAATACAGACATAAAAATAACATTAAACTTCAAGAAGAAAAGAAGAGGCAACAACAAGAATATATCATGAATAAGCTAAGGTTTATGCAAGATTATCGAAAAAATCAAGTGAATCATTTAGCCAGTGATTTGTCTACTTGGCAAAATAATCCGGAAGTTCAATTTTACAATAGAAAAATATTCTCCTAATCTATATGAACAGTGTAGATAATTTACCCATAGATGATGATAATTTACAAGAAACACGGGAAACATCTGTAATTTCAAAAAAGGTCAATATTAACAAGAACATAGTAGATAACGAAGTTGTAGAGAAATTGAATGAATATTACAAACTAAAACACGAATACGAAACAAAAAAAATGTCTCAGAAGAATAGCATTTTAAAGGACACTACATTAAATATGAAACGCAAACAAGACAAATATAAGCGTATGAAGGTTAATTGTATTAATTGCGGACGCAATGTTGGTACTATATTTGAAAATAATAGCGGAATATTGAGTGCGGTATGTGGTGATAAACTAGCGCCATGTAAATTAGATATTAAAATAGACAGAGGAAAATTTCTCAGTTTAGAAAACTTGATAGATGTCTTTCAAACTGGTGTAGATGAAACGAAAGAAAAGATAATCTCGACCAAATTGGATTTGTTATTTGGCTACGAGCCAGAATCGGCGGTATTAAAAAAATTCGGCAAATTGAAAGACGAATTGACAGAGGATTTAGAGTCTGTAATGGAATATAAAACTCATTTTATTGAAACCGTTTCTAATTTAGACAATAAATCAGAATTAAACAGTAAAATGACCATGTTTTACAATAAAATAGCGCTCATTAAATCAACGATTGAACAATTCAATGAGATGGGACAAATACAATTAATTAAGGATATGGTCTCGATGTATGATACAGAATTATTGCCACTTCTAGATGAAATACGAAAATTGAAATACAAATATATGGCTATGGAATACGACGCGGATACGGATACACATCGACTTGTGAGAAATGTCTTTACTTTACAAGATATGACTGTGCCATTTGACAAACCGATGGTCGATTCGTTTGTGATTGGTACAAATAAAACGCAGAAAAAGGGGACGGGTGTATTACGTGATGAATATGATGATGATATGGACGATAATCGCTACCGAGAATAAGTATACTAACTCCATATATCTAACAATATATTGACGCGTAAATAATAATAATTTCATAATAAAATTTTATAAAGCTTTATTATAAAATGTATCTAATTAACATCAAGGTGTTTATACTTAGTTTTTTAATAGGATCACTTTTTATGTTGATGAACGATCCAGAGCCAAAAGAAATAACCGTTTATCCTACCAATGACAATAAACACTTGTTTCAATTTCGTGACAAGGCGGATAATTGTTTTCAATTAAAGCAAACCATAGTCAAATGTTCAAATGACGCTGAGGAAATTCCCATACAAATATAGGCATTATAAGTAATATCTCTATAATATATATAATATGAGATTTGATAGATTCTTTTATACAGAAAATGGTAAAATAATAATTTCAATACTATTAGGTTTAGGATTAGCCACATTATTTAGAAAAGGTTGTACTGGCAAAAATTGTATAGAGTTTAAGGCGCCTACTTTAGAGAATATAAAGAAAAAGATATACAAATATGGAAATGACTGTTTTAAATACGAAACAGAGACAACTGTTTGTGATGATAGCAAGAAATCTATAAATTTTGCGTAATTATTGCTATCTATCAATCTTAACAGTATATTAGATTATGTCTGACACTACTAATTTAGCCGATTTACCCATGGATCCAATTTCTGGAGGAGGAGATGGACAAAATGTTGTCCTACAAACAACGGATAGAAACACTACTTATAATCCGAATATTGCGCTGCCGCAGTCTAATAACGGACAAAATGCGATTAACGAACAAAAAGTTATGAACGAATTGGTGTCCGGTATTCAACAAGCAGTCGCTAGTGGTGCTACTGGATTGCCATCACGAGACATACCAACAAACACGGTTCATTTTGCCGACGAACAAATAAAACCGAATTATGTTCCTCAAAAGGAACAGCATGATTATATTCAAAATACGGATACGGAGCAAGAAATATTAGCAAGGAGAATGAGAAACCAAAACTCGCGTGATTCGCTCGAAATATTGTATGATGAATTCCAAATCCCTATCATAATAGGGTTGTTGTATTTTATCTTCCAGTTGCCCATTGTTCGAAGTAAAGTATTGGCGATGTTGCCCTCATTATTTAATAAGGACGGTAACCCAAATTTGACTGGTTATATCATCAATAGTTTGTTTTTTGGCATATGTTATTATGTCATTTCCAAATTGTTAACACATTTACAAAATGTATAAGCGTACAGCAGTTGTAATATAGTATACCAAAATAAAATTGAATGCTAATATGTAAAATCTATAAATTACATATTAGTTACAGTACGGATAAAGCGACTCTATAAGAATGAACGAAACTATGGGTAAATATGATTATACAATGGTTCGTGATGCCATGAATATAATCACCGAATTAAATATAGTTAATTTTGTGAAGGATTTCGATAATGAAAACGGGTTTATGTTTTCGGATGATAGACGAATTGTTATCATTGGACATGCTTTAGACCATCAATGTCATAGCGGAGCGTCTTTTGCTTATACACTAAGACAATGTCAGTATTATTTTAATCATCCGGATGAGTGGAAGCAAATTCAGACAATTCATGAACCGGAACTACATGTTCAGCAAGAATTGGTATTGGAAAATACGGAAGACGATATGTTTTTCGAACAACATGGTTAAGAAAATAAGAAAAATAAGAAAAATAAGAAAAATAAGAAAAATAAGAAAAATAAGAAAAATAAGAAAAATAAGAAAAATAAGAAAATAAGAAAAATAAACAAAAATAAAAACGAAAATAAGAAAAATAACACCCCATCAACTCAAATTTTCTTTATGTGTTGAATATTTGATATGCTCTTAAAATACTCAACTAGTGGATCATTTTTATAGTCAGTAACATAATAAATATTTTTTATTCCGGCAGCACATAGCATTTTCATACAATTTACACACGGATAATGAGTAATATACGCATCGCATTCGTCGCTACTAACGCCTCGTTTAGCACAATCAGTAATCGCATTTTGTTCAGCATGAACCGTTGCTTGTTCGTGGTCGTCTACCACTTTAGATTCATGTGGGGCTCCCGGCAAAAATCCATTATAGCCTTGCGAAATGATACGATTATCTTTAACTAACAAACATCCGACCTTTAATCGCTCACATGGAGATCGTGTAGCCGTATATTCCGCTATTGTTTTAAAATATTCTTGCCACGATGGACGTTGATTCGTCGACATATATGTAAGTAAATATTTTGAAAAACTAATATAAACTAAAATTAACAATAGTTCCAATGGCATTAAATACATTTATAAATACATTAATTGAAAATATACCGGAAAAAAATCTTCCACCCGAAATAGATTTAGTCTTGGACGGAGGCGCATTCAACGGTGTATATATGTTAGGCGGTCTATTTTACATTAAAGAATTAGAGTGTAGAGAGAAATTAAAGATAAAACGAGTTTCCGGATGTAGTATAGGTGCGATATTAGGTATTTTATTTTTACTAAATAAGATGGACATATCGATAGAAATATGTAATAGTAGTTATAAATATCTGAGACGTCATCAAGATCTTAAAAAGGTCGTCGTGTTATTTAAGAAAATTCTTAATGATGTTGTAAAAGACGAAGATTTGATTGTCATTAATAATCGTTTTTATCTCACTTATTTTGACACAATAAAAGGGAAACAAATTATTAAGAAACGATACAAGAGTAAAAGTGAATTAATCGATAATATAATTAAATCTCTCTATGTACCTTATTTAATAGATAGGAAGCCTACTGATGACGATGGTTGTATTGATGGCGCGTTTCCATATATGTTCAAGTCTAGAGAAAATAAGCGCAAGGTGTTGTTTTTAAATCTACAAAGCTTTGACAAAATTAAAAAAATGATTTTTATAAAAAACGAGAAGAACATATATCCGCGCTTATTGGAAGGTTTGATGGACACTCATCGTTTTTTTGAAACCAGCAAGAGTAATAATATGTGCAGTTATGTAAATGATTGGAACATAATCGATATATTATTTTTTAGATTGAGAGAAATAATATACGTAATTCTATTTTATATATTCAGAGTAGGGTTACATATTGACAATTTATTACCAGATAGTTGGAAGAAGGACACATTTATTCAACAACACATATCTGTTTTTAAATATATATGGAGAGATATTATGATATATTTAACAATATGATAACAATTGTCCGGAATATACACCATTAAAACTTTTAGAAGAGACCGAAGAGGCCCTTTTTGCCTTTATTTTTTTTTGTTTTCGCCATCGGCTTCTTTACTTTTTTCCAAGTGACCGTCTTTTTCATCTTTACTGGTTTTGCTTCAGCTTCTTTGTCAGCATCCTTTACTTCTTCCATGGCCTCCTCTTTACCAGCATCCTTTTCTGCCTTCTTTTCTTCCTTATCCATTTTATTTTCAAAGGGAATATAACGCAAAAACCACGATTCATACTCCTTTGTATTTCGTTTTCCCTTTAATTCCGCATATTTTTTGGCCTTTGTATTTCTCATTGCCTCCAATGTTTCTTGTTCACCATAACAATTCACACTGAATCGTTTTAACAAACCCTTTTGTTCGAGTCTATTTTTTTGTTGAACATCGAATAAATATTGCGCCATACATAGAATGCGATTTTCATCATAATAATCGCGCCCACTATAGAAAAAGGCAAAATAAAGACTCAACATAGTATCGATTGTAGCTACACGAACCGTTTTATTACCGCGTTTAATAATATTATAACTATGACAAGCGAGTGGTTTATATATAAAGGCAATCGTTTCATCAATATTGTTGATTTTCACTCTGACTTCATAGTGCGGAGCGACAAGTTCACCAATACCATCATGTTTTACGATTTTAATACCCGTATAGTCAAAATCTTGTAAGCGTTCTTTCAACATAATGGCGGCTTGTTCTGGTTCCTCGGATAGGACATCAAAATCGGGCGTTTTTTGAAATAATTTTCTTTGTCTAGCTGGCATATATTCCGAATATAAGAAACTAGCATAACCGCCAAAAAATACCAATCCTTGATCGATAAAGGAATCGCGGACAACATAATACAATTGCTCCTCTTTCTTAACATCAACCAATTCAAATTGTCGCTGGAACAATTTTGGATCACAGTGTTTTCCCTTTAAAGGATAGTTCTTGTTTAATAGAATAAGTCGTTTTAACACCTTTTCCCATCGACTGATATCGCCAGCCGGTCTTGACAATTCTAAATACATGTTCATTCTGAGAAAATTAGGCGGACAGTACAAGATACCGTAAACACGGATCCCTTCTTTTTGAACACGCTTAAACAATGATTTTTCTAAATAAGTAATATCAGCGACCGGAATGAAATTCACATATACTTTGTAAGTTCCATGATGAACCCCAGCCTTTGCCTCTACTTCATGAAATCCGGCGTTATAATAAATATCAGCCAATTCTTTCGCATCATCCAATGCATTCGGAGAATAGAAATCATAATCGGGTATTTCAATATTTTTATCATAAAACTGGTCGTCTAGTGGAAGAATATTATTAATGGCAGTTCCGCCATAACAAACGAGCCTTTTCTTCTTGAGGAACTCTTCCAACATGGATATAATTTTTTTCACATCTGGGTCGCTGACAGTTTGTCTTCCCTTTCGCTTTTCAGCAATATCTATGGCGTTTCTTAATATTTCAACTTCTTTTTCTTCTAATGTAACTTCTTTTTTACAATTAGCCATGTAAAGATATATATAATAAGTATAAAAAATTATTATATATATGAATTTGTATTGTGGTCTAAGGACGCATTCCTCTCTTCTAATGTAATCTAAACACTAATAGAATAATAGTCAGTTGCCACAGTACGAGTTGTAAAAGAATTCGCTGGATCTTGTGGTTTTGGGTCAGGTATAGTAACGGGAACAAAACGCAAATGCTCCGGTTTTAAAACAAATGCGTGACCAACTTCATCAAAGAATAAACTATAGTATTCCATATTAGAATCAAAATTTTGGAAACTCATGCCTACCCATTGACATCCATATTTGAAGTTTAGCGCGGCTGCCACATTATTATTATACGCACTGAGGTCGGGCATAGTTAGATTCATATTTTTCTTATTATATTCAATCAATTCATTTGAATCCGGTGCGTTGACAATATCATATTGGCGAGTAGCCCTTAAAAATATAGAATTAGAGGCAATGTTCACATATTCTTGAAGGGGTGTATTTTCAAACATTGGGTTTGATCGATCGACCGAGATGATAATTTTACCGGTGAATTCCTTTAATGGAACGGATCCTAAATTATTACCATTGTATTGGTAACTGTATTCTTTGGATAATAGCCTAGAATGAAATGTGGAATAGATAGTATCGGCCATTTTCTTGTATATTTTGTCGTTATTACTGGAAATACGAAAATGTAAAATTAACGGATCATTTGGATTGGGGCATGATCCACCGCTAAAGGCGTAATTATTAACCGTTTGTAGAGCTTCATCAAATGCGATTTGATTATATGTTTGCTTTACATGGTTATTATCAACCGCCGATGTAGCTACAACCGGATCGTCCCGAACCGAATAAATTTCAAAATCTAGAACACGAGCACCTTGCGCAATACATGTTTTTAAAGCACATACATTCACATAATCATTCTTAAATTGCCCCCCACAGCAGCAATTATATGCGGTTTTTACATAATAATCGCGCAATAAATATTTATATGTGGCGTCATCTGGATTATAAGAAGAGATGATTGGGAAAGAAGGATATAATTTTCCTAGCGCATCACAATTGTTTTTATTAAGACGCATTTTACCAAGAGTATATGTAGTAATACCAATTATTAATACGACAATTACTGCGTAAACAACATATTTTATTGTAGTCGCGCTATTTTCTTCACTTAACATATCTGAAAACATTTGCTGAGCCTTTTTTAAACCGTCCATACTTATATTAGATTATGAAAAAATAATTCGATAAAAACATATATTATATTATTTATTATAAAAAGTTAAACATATTTATTGTATGACAAATATATATATATAATCTATGCCAGGAGGACTATTAAACATTGTTGCTTATGGAAATCAAAATGTATATTTAAATGGAAACCCGTCAAAGACATTTTTCAAAACAACATATAAAAAATACACCAATTTTGGACTACAAAAGTTCCGTATTGATTTTGACGGTTTACGAAATTTGAGAATGTCGGAACCCTCTAAATTTACGTTTAGAATGAAACGATATGCGGAATTATTATTGGATACTTATTTAGTAGTTCAATTGCCTACTATATGGAGTCCCATCTATCCTCCTCAAGATTGTTCTGGAAATTGGGCGCCTTATGAATTCAAATGGATTGATAATTTGGGTACACAAATGATCCAAGAAGTGGAGATTGTGGTAGGTGGTCAAACATTAAATAGGTATTCTGGTGCGTATTTATTAGCCATGGTTCAGCGCGATTTCTCAACGGAAAAAAAGGCACTTTATGATAAAATGACTGGCAATATTCCGGAATTAAATGACCCTGGGTGTTGCGGACCTCGTGTAAACTGTTATCCAAACGCGTATTATACTACAAATCCAGTCGGTCCAGAACCATCTATTCGAGCACGAAAGTTATACATTCCTATTAATTTTTGGTTTACTTTAGCCGCGAAAATGGCGTTTCCGCTCGTGGCCCTTCAATATAATGAATTGGAAATAAATATTACGCTAAGACCAGTTCAAGAATTAATCGTGATTCGTGATGTAACCGACCAACAGAACCATTATCCGTATATTCAACCAAACTTTAATGAATCGTTACAACAATTTTATCGATTTTTACAACCGCCACCCGACGTATCACTTAATACAATGTCATATCAAGATAAGCGTACGAACTGGAATGCGGATGTTCATTTAATATCTACTTACGGGTTTTTATCGGAAGAAGAATCGAAAGTATTTGCCACACAAGAGCAAAAATACTTATTCAAATCTGTTTACGATTGGAATTTTTTCAATGTTACTGGCAGTCAGCGCGTCAAGTTAGAAAACACAATGGGTATGGTATCATCGTGGATGTGGATATTTCAGCGAACGGATATTAATTTGCGAAATGAATGGAGTAATTATACGAATTGGCCCTATCGTTATTTGCCACAAGAAGTCGATTTTGCCGATCCATCTGGAAATTGGGTATTGAATTGTAATCCCATTACCTTAGCTGGGATTGGTCCCGGTTACAATCCAGTTACTGGGGCACATACCGGTTATTTTACTACGGGTAATTTTGCTCCCCAGAATCAAAAAGATATTTTACTCCAATTAGGTATATTATTGGATGGAAAATATAGAGAAAATGTGCTTGACGCTGGTGTATATAATTATGCTGAGAAATATGTGAGAACATCCGGTAATCCTCCAGACGGATTATATAATTACAGTTTTGCCATAAATAATGACCCATTTGATTTCCAACCGTCTGGTGCTATGAATATGAGTAAATTCCGCGAGATTCAATTAGAATTCACAACATATAGTCCTCCATTAGACCCATTAGCCCAAGTATATACTATTTGTGATCCATCTAGCGGCGAAATTATAGGTGTTAATAAACCTACATGGAGAATATACGATTATAACTATAATATGACTGTATTTGAAGAGCGTTACAATATACTAACATTTGTTGGCGGTAATTGTGGTCTCACGTATGCTCGTTAATCTTGACTAATTATCCGACGCAGACAATATTCTCGATATATGATATTTAGGCGGATTTTCTATTTGTTGTAATGATGAATATAAACGATTCACATATTCTTTGCTAGGTTTTGCTATGGCGTTTTTATCGATTACTAATGGGTTCATATAATATAAATAACATTTATAAGTTTTATTTGGTTTTGTATACGAAATGATTGACATATCAAATAATTTGTGATATACATTATCTTTATTATCCATATGTACAAACTTTTCATATTTGTCTAATATGTTGATAACCGAATTATCAACATCGATTACAAAGCCATATACCCGTGAACCAATTCTTGGTTCGATATTACCTGCTGTTTTATTTTTACCGGATTTTATTTTTCTACAACGATATCTAAATATATAATTGGGTAAATATCCATAATCTATAAATCTAAAACTATTATTTGGTAAGCGTTCTGCCAGAGATTTTTCATTCATATTAGAACCATACGCAAAGTACAACATTATAGTATATAATATGCTATTAAAATATATTTTACTTACTTACTTACTAAAATATATTTTACTTCTCATAATAATTACAATGTTATTTTACATATTTTTTATGAGTTTTCCTCCCATATTTACAATATTGTTTTTGGGAAAATCCTTTTGGACGATTACAATTAATACTTTTTTTATATTTCATACTCCATTTTCTAGGTATTCTTTTTTTGCTTCTTGCCATTATGTTATAACGAGAGAAAAATAAAATTATCTTTTATTTTCGTATTCTGTAATAAGAAGATTTTTAACTCGTGGCAATAAATCTGCCAATGGTTTTTGTTCGCTCATTCTAACAATTTCAACCGTCTCATACCATACTTTATCATTATCATTAAACCATCTCCATTCACTGGTATATCCAATGAGCAGTAGAGTTTTTACGCCCATTACGCCAGCCATATGAGCAATAGATGTATCTATAGTAACTAGCACATCGATATTGCGTAATAGAGATACCGTATCAACAAATGGTTTTGCCGTATCAATATCATAGTTCATTATTTTATCAGCGAAATCAATACGAGAAAAGTCTTCTGATATTTTACCATCCATTCTATGTAGACAAATAGTTTGAAACCTATCATCTAAACATATATCTTTGAAATCGTCCAAATTGATTTGTTTGTCAATATATGAAATTAATAATCCGCTATATACGATACCCACTCTTAATTTATTTGTGAATGCGGACAATCGTTGCTTCCATATTTCGTCATTATGTACATCTTCCACTATATAGTTTATCTTGTTTGGTTGAATACTTTGTATTTTTAAAATATACGGTAGAGACATAATGTATAGTTTTTTGTCATATATAGATGTATCGACTCCACGTGAATCATCAATTACATTAATATTGTCATATGGGTCTGTGTTGAATAAATGAGACACTGTTGATTTACAAAAGTATGTTATTTTCATGTCAGGATATTTATTGGATAATTCAATGATAAATCGAAAATATTGTATATTATCACCGATTCCTTGTTCATATATTATCATAAGATGGTTACATGAATCTGTTCCATTCCAATATGGTAGAACTGGAATTTCTACGCGAGTTATCTGATTTGTTTGACGAGATATTTCATTGCGTAGTAATCTGTTTTCGTACAATTTGAACCCCTTTAAAAACTGTTTCTTTGCTAAATACGGAAAACATGCATTATATAAATCGTCTGTGGTTGGGTGTTTCATAGACTCATATGCTTTAATAGAAGCGTCATACATTTTTGTGTACATGTTCAACTCACCTAAGCGCATATGAATATTATCGCACTCGTGTAATCGTAGAGATAATTTCAAGCATACACGAGCTTTATCATATTCCTTTAAATTAATATGACACACGGCAATATTATTATATACATCAGGTATGTCGTTTTTGACAGTTAATATTTGTTTGAAATGATGAATCGCTGATTTAAAATCATTACAACTAACATAATATACTCCAATTTCATTATGGAGAATACAGAACATCGAAGTTTGTGGTGCGGTATGCGTAAGTAATGTTTGAAAGTGCTGAATCGCGCTGGTTTTGGTATATGTCACGGCAGATGGAATAGTAAAAATACATTCAGCACTAGTTGCCTTTCTATAAGCCTCTAGCATATATTCCAAGTATTTGCCTTCTGGAGATTGGGTAATATATAATTTATTACACATATCAATAACATCACCATATTGCTGTTTCTTCATATAATTATCTAGTGTAGTCAAAGTTCTTTGTAATTGTGACATTATGTTAGATTAAATAATAATATTTAATATTTTTTATGTAAAAATATTAAACATAATGATATACAATTATTATAGCATTATATGAGCACTTATATTGTCTCTGTACCGATTTCGATAGGCGAGTTATGCGATAAATATACTATTTTACAAATAAAATCAGAGAAGATAAGTGATGTGAATAAATTAAACAAGATAGAAAATGAAATTCGTTACTTAAAACCGTTAATATATCAATGTAAAGTTTCGGAAGATAAATTAAATGATCTGAAAAAAGTCAATGAAAAATTATGGGATATTGAAGATAAAATTCGCATTAAAGAATCACATTCAGTATATGATGCTGAATTTATTGAATTAGCGCGATCCGTATATATTACAAATGATCACAGATTTGAATTGAAATCAGCAATTAATGAATATTACAAATCAGATATTTGCGAGGTTAAAAGTTATGCCAAATATTAATTGCGCATTGTATTACCTATGCTACTTATTTCCAGTTTGCTGAGAGGTTTATACGCAGTTTCGCGATTGTTGGAATTCGGCGATGTATTGTAATTTGAATTTGCTGGAGTTTTTGTGTTGGTAAGTGGACAATTCAAGCCTTTATATGGATCAGCAGTCCAAGCAGCATTTGCCGAATATACGCCACAATCAGAAAACATACCAGTAGCGGTTTTACGACACTTGTATTCGACATTAAATTTATAATCATTTGGGAATTCAAATTCTGTAGTGCGAAGTGGGTCGGTTTTACCTTCTAGTTCAACATCTGGAAAATCGCCTATATTATCATCAGAATCACCACCTTGACTGAATGGTTGTGGGTTGCTAGGTTTTAAGTTATTGATTGTTTGTGCTGTATAACCGTTACTTACGGTAAGGACTTGTGTTTGTCTTATATATTCTGAATCAGCCGTACCGATTTGATAAGCACCTGGTGGTTGTATAATATCATTTACTTGTTGAGGGGTAAAACCTTCTTGTGTACCGAAAAACATACTTTTTTGAAAAATATATTGTTGATACACAAAATACAAAAATATCATAATAACTAGTGACATAAATATTATTTCGGTCATATAAGTTATTATGAGATTTAAAATACTTTATCTTTGTCTGCCGACGGCTAAATAGTCTTTATGTACCGTGTCTGCCGATGGCTAAATAGTCTTTGTCTGCCGATGGCTAAATAGTCTTTGTCGTTGTCTTTGTCTGCCGATGGCTAAAATGTCTTATTTCGTTTTCGCCTTGTCTTTGTCTGACTCTTTGGCTGCCGACGACTAGCTGAGTTTATTTTTGTTTTTTGAGACTTACTCTTAGACTTATTCTTAAGGCTCTTAGATTTTTTACTAATTAATTTATCTACATATTTCGATTTACAATGCTCATACAAACCCTTTTCAGTAATATACTTTTCTATACCGGGTGTCGTGAAATTTTGAATATTTTTCAGTGAGGAATAATAGACATCCAGTTCTTCTCTTACACGATTGCCAGCAGCGGCTTTATACGGTCCAGCAATAAGTTTAGGTAAAAATATGATATTAGACATTATAAGTTTTTTCAACCCTTCAAATTTAGCCGCGTTCTTGTTTAAAACAATAAAGTCATCAATCTCCTTTGTACCAATATTATGAGTTTTGAAATATTGCTGAACCGCATTAGGATACTCGTAATTTGCTTGTTTTAATAGTTCTCCTAAATTGATACTTTTATATATATAATTTTCACCTTGAATGTCTCCCATTAATTCAGGTGAATATATATCAGAACAAATTGTATGCACTGTAAAAAACAGTTCCAATGATTTATACCATTGTCCTTTTACTCGTTGGATAATACTTTCTATACTACTTGACAGATATACATTTTCCTTTTGTTTTTTCGTAAAATAATCTAAACTTTTTATTGTCGTTCCTGGGTCCTTTTCTCGTTTTCCATATTCAATTTCGTGTTCATTTACAATAAATTTAATATTAGAAGGCACGGAATAGTCGTCTTTGATGTGTTCAACCAATTTTTTCAACATAAAAACGCGGTCTTCTTCGTCAACACAACGCACCCACGGCTTATTATAATATTTATTGGTAGGAACAAAATGATATTCTACATTTACTTTATTGTTAAATTTAGAAGACATATAAGTAGCTATATTAAATGCCATGGTGCCGACTACTCTTGTAGGCGGAGAGAAAACACCTCCATCCCATATATATATTGTTTTTTTATTTGGCATAATATTCTTCTTATAATACGGGAATAAAATATTATAATTATATTTTATAAATATATACATGGCTAGTGAAAATAATGCCGATACAGAAAATAATGAACCTAAACAAAAACAAAAACAAAATAATTGGATAGCGTTTATTATAAATATTTTAATAATATTTGCTGTAGTATTTGGCATAGGATTGTTCGGAGCAAATTTTGTGTATTTTACAAGAATTGATTTAGATAATATGTTCCCAAATGATCCCGACCATATACCATATGTTGACGAAGTTACATCCGGACCAAATAAACCAGCTATGGGTGGTGGTAGAAAAATGAAAGGCGGTTCGCGTGGTGGAGTAGGAGCATGCGGTGAATACATAGATTTCACTGAAAGTTCGTTATTCAACAATAAATATTTCAGCGGAATGTTTAAATATGGGTTTCCTTATAGTATGGAAAGCAAAGAAGGCGGCTTTTTCAATACAATTTTCAACTGGATTGTAAACAAAATAAAATATTCTTATATTTGGCAGCGTACATTTATAAAACAAGTGATAAGTTTTGTCGGTTCTTCGTGTGAATTTCCACCAGATTCAATGAAAGATATTGTACCGTTTATATTTGGTCCACTTGTAATTGGATTTATCATTTTGATTACATCATTATGGTGGTTACCTACATTAGTAAGTGTTTTTGTGAATGAAACGCAAAAATGGGGTTGGTTAATTTCTATATTAGGTTTGTTTTTTGGGTGGACATGGTTAGTTACTGCTTCAATATTACCTATACAAATATTAGGCGTATTATTTACTTTTATATTGTTACCCGTTATTCTAAACGGTAGGAAAATACTAGAGATAATG
>Ga0255134_1000090_pt1 | contig 23112 bp, 20 predicted proteins | sample Law_Law_RepC_8d_FD_188550 | JGI IMG/M metagenome (GOLD analysis project Ga0255134, IMG submission 188550) | Freshwater microbial communities from St. Lawrence River, New York, United States - Law_Law_RepC_8d | ecosystem: Environmental > Aquatic > Freshwater > River | place: USA: New York... | reverse complement strand
TCATGAATTATTGATTGGTCATTGCGATATTGTTTTAATGCCAGTGACCACCGCTATACAAAAGCTCGGCCCTCCAAGTTTCTTGGCTGCTCACACCTTCTTTTTTAAGAAGGGGGATAAGCTAGATGAGATGGCCCTGCGTTTGCAACTTCAGCAAGCAGGCTACGATCCAGTCAGTGCTGTGGTCCGTCCTGGCGAATACAGTTTGCGTGGTGGCTTGATTGATTTATTCCCAATGGGATCTGCCTTACCTTATCGCTTGGATTTGTTTGGCGATGAGATTGATCAAATCAGATCGTTTGATCCAGACACCCAACGCAGCTTGTTTCCTGTGCAAGAAGTGCGCTTATTGCCAGGCCATGAGTTCCCGATGGATGAAGAATCACGTACAGCGTTTCGTGGTCGTTGGCGCGAAGTATTTGATGGTGATCCAAGCCGCTGCAGTATTTATAAAGACATGGGCTTGGGTATACCTAGTGCGGGCATTGAATCTTATTTACCTCTGTTCTTTGAAAGCACTTCCACAGTATTTGATTACCTACCACTGGCCAAAGGCCCAGTGTGGTTAGGCATTCATGGTGAACTAGAAAATCAAATCAAAGGTTTTTGGCAAGACACACAGCAGCGCTATAACTTTTTAAGTCACGACTCTTCACGACCAGTTTTAGATCCTAAGCGACTGTATCTGCAGAACGATGAGTTATTTGCTTTATTGAAACCTCACGCACGCTTGGTTTTGCAGAAAGAAAGTTCTACAGAAAGCGCTGGCGAAAATACCGAAGTGAGCGAGCGAAGCTTTTGGACTTTGCCTGACATTGCTGTGAATCGCAAAGATGCTGATCCAATTTCTAAGCTCAAGCATTTGATCAACAATACCGAATCACGGGTTTTAATCAGTGCTGATAGTGCTGGTCGTCGCGAAACCATTCGTCAATTATTTGAAGAGAATCAATTAAAGACTCATTCATCAGATTCTTTGGCTGAATTCATCGCCTCTGATGTTCCCTTGTCGATCACTCACAGCGCGATTCATGATGGCTTTGTCGCCAGTCATGCCAAGGTCATTGTGATCACTGAATCTGAGTTATTTGCTGCGAGCGCCAGAACCAGACGCAAGGGTAAAGATAAGGAAGCCAGCAACGTTGATACCTTGGTCAAGGATTTATCCGAGCTCAAGGTCGGTGATCCGGTTGTGCATGCTGAGCATGGCATTGGTCGTTATCAAGGTTTGATTTTGTTGGATGTTGGGAATGGCGAAGAAGAGTTTTTGCATTTGTTGTACGCGCACGCTGCCACCTTGTATGTACCGGTGGCTCAATTACAACTGATCTCTCGTTATGCTGGCTCTGATCCAGAGACAGCCCCTTTGCATCAATTGGGCTCTGGTCAATGGGAACGCGCAAAGCGCAAAGCGGCCAAACAAATCAGAGACACTGCTGCTGAGCTTTTGAATTTATATGCCCAACGAGCATTGCGCAAAGGTCATGCCTTTGAATTTTCTGCTCATGACTATGAAGCTTTTGCAGAGAGTTTTGGCTTTGAAGAAACGGCTGACCAAGCGGCTGCAATTGCTGCTGTGATCCAAGATATGACCAGCGGTAAACCGATGGATCGTTTGGTTTGTGGTGATGTGGGCTTCGGTAAAACTGAAGTGGCTTTGCGTGCCAGCTTCTTAGCGGTGATGGGTGGCAAGCAAGTCGCGATCATGGCCCCAACCACACTCTTGGCTGAGCAACACGCCGAGACCTGGAAGGATCGCTTTGCTGATTGGCCCGTGAAGATTGTGGAACTGTCTCGCTTTAAAACCACCAAAGAGATCAATGCTGCTTTAGAGGCGATGGCCAAAGGTGAAGCAGACATTGTGATTGGCACACACAAGCTGTTCTCAGCTGATGTGAAGTTCCCACGTTTAGGCTTAGTGATCATCGATGAGGAACATCGTTTTGGCGTGCGCCAAAAAGAAGCCCTCAAATCTTTGCGAGCAGAAGTGGATGTTTTGACTTTAACTGCCACCCCTATCCCAAGAACTTTGGGTATGGCTTTGGAAGGTTTGCGAGATTTCTCGGTGATTGCCACGGCACCTCAAAAACGTTTGGCCATCAAAACTTTTGTACGCAGAGAAAGCGATGGGGTTATTCGTGAGGCGGTGCTTCGAGAAATCAAACGTGGTGGTCAGGTCTACTTCCTCCACAATGAAGTCGACACCATTGAGAACCGCAAACAGTCTTTAGAAAAACTATTGCCTGAAGCTCGCATCGTGGTGGCTCATGGACAGATGCATGAACGTGATCTAGAGCGTGTGATGCGTGACTTCGTCACACAACGTGCCAATATTTTGTTGTGCACCACCATCATTGAAACCGGCATTGACGTGCCAACCGCCAACACCATCATCATGCACCGTGCTGATAAGTTTGGCTTGGCTCAGTTGCACCAATTGCGCGGTCGCGTTGGACGCTCACACCATCAAGCCTATGCCTATTTAACAGTGCCTGATCCAGAGGCACTGACCAAGCAAGCCAAGCTGCGTTTAGATGCGATTCAGGCGATGGAAGAATTAGGTTCTGGCTTCTATTTGGCAATGCACGATTTAGAAATCCGCGGCGCCGGTGAAGTCTTGGGAGACAAACAATCAGGAGATATTTCTGAAATTGGCTTCCAGCTGTACACCGAGATGCTCAATAAAGCTGTTAATTCTTTAAAAAATGGCAAAGAGCCTGATTTGATGGCACCAATGGAAGTGATCACAGATATCACTTTGGGGGTTCCTGCTCTTTTAACCAATGATTACTGCCCAGATGTTCATGAGCGTCTTTCACTGTATAAGCGCTTAGCCACAGTGAGTTCATTTGAGAAGCTCATGGATATCAAAGAAGAATTGGTCGATCGCTTTGGTGATTTACCTGAACAAGCTCAATCATTATTTGAAACCCATCGTTTGCGTTTGAATATGGCTGTGTTGGGTATCAAGAAAATTGATGCCAATCCTGCTCAGATCACAATTCAGTTCATCCCCAACCCACCGATTGATCCAATCAAGATCATTCAGTTAGTTCAAACCAATAAACGAATTCAGCTCAATGGCCAGGATAAGTTAAAGATTCTGCCGGCTGATAAAGAAGCATTCATTACCTTGGCTCAACGCCTTGAGGCAATTCGACAATTACTCAAGCATTTGAGCGATACTGCTATAAAACCTGAAATACTAAAAACTTCATGATGAACATTGCCTTATTCCATCAAGACGCCATTGAAGATCAACTCATCCGTGAGATTGAAAAATCTCACGCGATAGTTTCTATTGAAAAAAAGACTCCAAGAACCGCAGTGCTCGAATTAAAAGAAGCATTGAATATCGAGCAACGTACCCATCTTCGCAATTTAGGTGTTTTACATCAAACCGATGTCGGTTTTTTACCAAAGCATTTCAAAGGCTCAGATATCAAGGTCTTGGCCATGGACATGGATTCAACCTTGATCAATATCGAATGCATCGATGAAATTGCCGATGCTGTAGGAAAAAAGAAAGAAGTATCAGAAATCACAGAAGCTGCGATGCGCGGTGAAATCATAGATTTCGGCGAAAGTTTGCGCAAACGCGTGGCCTTGTTAAAAGGTGTTCCTGCCTCCGCCTTCGATGAAGTCTTCTCTCAACGTCTGCGCCTCAATCCTGGCGCAAAGGAATTGATTGCTGGTGCGCACGCCAAAGGGATACACACCCTTTTAGTTTCTGGTGGCTTTACTTTTTTTACGCACAAGCTTCAAGTTCAATTGAATTTATCTGAAACTCACGCAAATCAATTAGAGATTGTTGATGGGTTTTTAACTGGGCAAGTATTAGGCAATATCGTGGATGGTGAAGCTAAAGCAGCTTACGTTGAAGCGCGTTGCTTAGCACTAGGTGCTAATAAACATGCTGCTATCACCATGGGCGATGGCTCGAATGATTTACAGATGATGCATGGCGCTGGTTTATCAATTGCCTACCGTGCAAAACCAGTTGTGAAAGAAAAAGCTGATTTAGCTTTTGATCATGTGGGCTTGGATGCTTGTTTAGATCTTCTTTGATTGAATATGCCGTAAACAATCTGAACACATAAACGTTAATTAATCAGAACCCCTGCTTTTATGAAGCGGGGGTTTTGTCCTTATTGGGCTTCATAAATTAACAAATATGTGAAAAGAGGTTTATTTGATCAATAAAGTACATCTTGACATAAGTAGTTCAATGGACTACATTAAGAAAAAAGAATTTGAGTGGGATGAAGATAAAAATTCAAAATGTAAAAAATTAAGAGGATTTCAATTTAAAGATATTACGAATGCCTTTTTAGACCCCCACCGTTGTATCACCCCAGATACGCGACATGATTATGGTGAAGAAAGGTTTGAGTTATTGGCCAAGCATGACGAAATATTGTTTGTTGTCATTTATACCTTCAGAGAAGAAGCCATCCGAATAATTTCAGCGAGGAAAGCAAATGAAAGAGAAAAAAAGAGATACAAAAATCACGCGCATTACGGTTGACTTTAATGATCCAAAGTCTTTTCCAAAATCAACCCTCAATAAGAAATTACTGAATGCTACAGGCGAAAAAGAAATTGCCAAACAAAAAGCTCAAGATGATTTAGAGGCCAAAATGGATGCTGCTTTATATGCAAAGAGCATTCGTGAAAAATTAGGTTTCACCCAAAAAGAGTTATCAGAGAGAATCATGGTGCCTTTGGATACCATCAGAAATTGGGAACAAGGAAAACGTTACCCAACTGGTCCAGCAAGATTACTTCTCAAAATACTAGATAAATCCCCTAAATTAGTTTTACAGGTGATTTAATAAAAAAGCCGCTCTGTTTGAGCGGCTTTTTGTTTGAGACTGTTTACTAATTATTGCTGATTGATTTTGATCAGAGACGCTCAAACACCACAGCAATACCTTGTCCACCACCAATACACATCGTGACCAAAGCATATTTGCCGCCAGTACGATGTAATTCATAGATGGCTTTGGTTGCAATGAAAGCACCTGAGCAACCCACTGGGTGACCCAATGCAATCGCACCACCGTTTGGATTGGTCTTAGTCATGTCAAGCTCTAAACCTTTTGAGACTGCAATCGCTTGCGCTGCAAAAGCTTCGTTAGACTCAATCACGTCCATCTTGTCGATGGTCAAACCAGCACGCTTCAAGGCAATCTTAGAAGCTGGAATTGGCCCTTCGCCCATGATGTCATTAGGTACACCCGCCAAGGCATAAGATACCAAGCGAGCCATTGGTTTTTGACCAGCCTTGGCTGCTGCATCAGCAGATGCTAAGACAAAGAATGCTGCGCCATCATTGATACCAGAGGCGTTGCCTGCAGTGACCGTGCCGTCTTTTTTGAAAGCTGGCTTCATCTTGCCCAAGCTTTCCATCGTGGTACTTGCCTTAACGTGTTCATCCGTATCAAACACCACATCACCTTTGCGAGTTTGCATGGTGATTGGTGTGATCTGTGACTTGAAGCGACCTTCCGCAATCGCAGCAGTCGCACGACGATGAGATTCAACAGCAAGAGCATCTTGCTCTTCACGTGTGATGTTCCACTTTGTAGCTAGATTTTCTGCAGTGATACCCATGTGACCTGCACCAAATGGGTCTGTCAATGTAGACACCATCAAGTCAATCATTTTGGTGTCACCCATACGTGCACCAGTTCTCATGGCAGGTGCACCATAAATACCACGTGACATCACTTCAACACCACCACCAACACCGTAGTCGCAATCGCCCAACATGATGGCTTGTGAAGTTGTCACAATGCCTTGCAAACCAGAGCTGCACAAACGGTTCACGGCCATCGCCACTGAATCCATTGGTAAGCCTGCTTGAATCGCTGCCACACGTGCAACATAAGGAAAACGTGATTCTGTTGGAATACAGTTACCAACGGTCACATAATTAATTTGTTTAGGATCAACACCAGAACGGTTTACTGCCTCTTTCATGACCGTACCAGCAAGTTCAGCTGGCTCCATGCTGCTCAATGAACCACCAAAACCACCAATTGCAGAACGAACTGCGCTAAGAACGACTACATCACGTGCCATCTGGAACTCCTTGAGTACTTAAGTACTTATTATGAATAGAAACAACTAGTCTGTAGGGCTAATCTTACGAGTAACTGTCTAGTGCCTGCTATTAGGGAATACTAGGGGTAATCACTCATGAAGTGCTCTAGAAATCTAGGGGAAATAATTACAACTGAGCGATGAGGTCGTGTCCTTGAGTTTGTAGCACTGTGGCTTTGACAAAATCACCCACTTTGTATTTTTTAGAAATCTTATCGGTTGGCAACAAATGCACCAAACCATCAATCTCTGGAGCATCGGACTGACTGCGACCAATGCCACCTTTTGAGCTGACTGAGTCAACCAAAACTTTGATGCGCTTACCCACTTTGGCTTGCAAGAGTTGAGTAGAGATTTCTTCAGCGACTTCCATGAATCTGGCTTGACGCTCGTTTCTGAGCTCATCAGGTAAGGCGCCTGCCAATTCATTGGCTTTAGCACCCTCTACTGGAGAATAAGCAAAGCATCCAGCGCGATCAATCTTGGCTTCACGCATGAAGTCGAGCAAGTAATTGAACTCTTCTTCTGTTTCACCAGGGAAACCAGCGATGAAAGTACTTCGAATCGTTAATTCTGGACATGCTTTGCGCCATGCTTGAATGCGATCAAGATTCTTTTCACCACTCGCAGGACGCTTCATGCGCTTTAAAACATCAGGATGCGCATGCTGCATTGGTATATCTAGATATGGCACAACACCACTGCCTTCATCGGCAAAATTTGCCATCAAGGGCAAAATGTCATCCACGTGGGGGTAAGGGTAAACATAGTGCAAACGAACCCAAGCACCATGCTGTCGGGCTAACTTACCTAAGGCCTCAACCATGTCAAATAGTTTCGCCTTGACTGGACGACCATCCCAAAACCCAGTGCGATATTGAACATCAACACCATAAGCGCTCGTGTCTTGCGAGACCACCAATAATTCTTTAACACCAGCCTCAAACAAATGTTGCGCTTCTAATAAGACATCGCCAATCGGCCTTGACACTAAATCGCCACGCAAGCTCGGAATGATGCAAAACGTGCAGCGGTGATTACAACCCTCAGATATCTTTAGATAAGCGTAATGTTTGGGTGTTAACTTGATACCAGCTTTTGGTACTAAATCTGCAAATGGATCGTGTTTTTTAGGCAAATGCTGATGAACCACTTCTAGAACTTCATCAGCAGCATGTGGGCCAGTCACTGCCAATACTTTTGGATGAACTGAAGTGACGACATCAGAACCATCAGCGTTTTTCTTAGCTCCCAAACAACCAGTGACGATCACCTTGCCGTTTTCTGCTAAAGCTTCACCAATCGCGTCCAAGCTTTCTTGAACAGCTGAGTCAATGAAACCACAAGTATTTACCACCACCAGGTCAGAGCCTGCGTAGTCTTTAGCGATTTCATAGCCTTCAGCGCGCAACTGTGTGACGATGCGCTCAGCATCCACTAAGGCCTTAGGGCATCCTAGCGATACCATACCTATACGCGGGATTTTATCTTTTATTTCGTTCATGGGGTGTAGTTTGACAGGTCTTGTATATAGCTATATGCGGTTCAGCGATCCGCGCCAGGCTTCTGGCCACAGCAGCGAGCGCGAAATGGCCCCAAAGCCTTCCAGCCGGAAGACGTCTGTGGCGTGAGCCATTTGAGCTGTGGACGCCAAGCAGGCGGCGGTCACCAAGCTGCTGGTGCTTAACTTGAATTTCATTTTTCTGTCTCCTAGTTTTGATGTGAATTAATGATTGGACTCAATCAATGAGCTCAATCAAGAGTGCAGCTTGGCCAAATTGGTCAAACCGCTGGCATAAATACTGGCCCGCCCGGCGTGCGGCGACCAACACTGACCGCGTCAGCCCAGATCACCACCCGCCACCGGCAGCGTCACGCCGGTGATGTAGCTGGCCTCGTCCGAAGCCAGAAACAAAATGGCGGCCGCCTGCTCGTCGGGCGTGCCATAGCGCTTCATGAAGGCCACATCCAGTGTCTGATCAACAATCGCCTGGTACCAAGTGCGCTCCTGCTCCGTCATGGATTCGGTATTGCGGGGAATGCGCCGGGCCCCGACATCGGTGCCACCTGGAGCAACGGCATTGACGCGGATGCCCTGCTGCGCATACTCGAACGCCAGGCAGACCGTGATCGCATTCACCCCACCCTTGGCCGCCGAGTACGGCACCCTGTGGATGCCGCGTGTGGCGGTCGAAGAGACGTTCACGATGCTGCCACCGCCCTGCGCCAGCATATGCGGCAGCACCGCGTGGCAGCACCACAGCGTGGGGAACAGCGAGCGATTGATCTCGGCGCTGATTTGTTCCTCGCTGTAATGCGCGAAGGGCCTGGCCCAGATCGTGCCACCGACATTGTTCACCAGCACGTCAATGCGCCCGTCCAGCGCTTGCGCCTTGACCATCGCCTTCTTGCAGTCATTGTACTTCTCGACATCGACCAGCAGGGCCGTCGCACGGTGGCCCGCAGCCAGCAACTCGTCACGCACTTCCTGCACGATCTTCGAGCGATCGACCAGCACGACGTGGGCGCCCTCCTCCGCCATGGCCCGTGCCACGGCACGGCCGATGCCCTGCGCTGCGCCGGTGATGACGGCCGTTTTTCCGGTAAAGCGCAAGCGGCTGCGGTGGGGCTCGGCCTTTGTTGCGACCTTTGTCGCGGGCTTTTTTTCTGTCTTTTTGGTTGTGGCCATGGGCCCTCCATGAATCGCGTCAGACGCTGTAAATGTCGAGTACTGTATCGATCAGGTCATTCAGCACGAGGATCTTCTTCTTGCCAATGCGCCAGTCGCTGCCCAAATCCTTGGCCTGCGGCAGAAGCAGGTATTCATAGTGCCCGTAAAAGCTCTGCGAGATACTGTTGCGGAAAAGATGCGTGACCCAGTTCGCCTTGACGCTGCAGCGGCCCTCGGCGTCCAGTGTGGCACGCACGTTCGACACGATGTGGAGGCGGCCGAGCGGCCGGTGCGCAGCCGGAACACGCGGTCTTCCAGGCCGGTGCGGTCGCCGTAGTACATCAGCGAGATTTCGGTCTGCGGGTCGCGGGTGTACTCATCTTCTGAATCCCAGGACGGAATCCAGTACTCCGCCTGGGGGTCGAACAGGGCCAGCCATTCGTCCCAGCGGCGCTCATCGACATATTCGGCCTCGCGGTACAGCAAGGCGGTCACAGAATTCAGCAATGCGCTATCGCTCATGATTTGTCTCCCATGCTTGGTGTCTTCATCAGCTCGGCCCAGCGCTGGTGCTGGGCAACAAAAATACCTTCGTCAGATGCCTTCACACCACTGGATGCCGGTGTGATGCCCAATCCGCTTGCAAGGTCATCGGGGCCAGCAAGCTCGTGCGCCATACCGCGAGACATGTCGCTCCAGCGGATGACACTGTGATTGTTGCAGCCCTTCTGCGTCTCGTTGAATTCCGTCAGGTCATCGGACGTGGCCATGCCGGAGGCGTTGAAGAAGTCCTCGTACTGGCGGATGCGCTTGGTGCGCTCGACCGGCGCTTCGCCCACGGGCGCAAAGCAGTAAATCGTGACCTCGGTCTTGTCGACCGACAGCGGCCGGAACATGCGGATCTGCGTACCCATCTGGTCCATCAGGAACATGTTGGGGTAAATCAGCAGATTGCGTGAGCGGCTAATGGCCCAGTCCGACTTCTCCTGGCCCATGCGCTCAGCCAGTTCTTCGCGGCGCGCGTAGACCGGCCGGTCCTGCGGATTGGTGACGGTGGACCACAGCAGCGTGTGGCCCTTGCCGAGGTCGTAGTAGCCCCCGCGAAAACGGTTGAAGTCGCCCACCGCCATGACCTTAAGGGGCTGGCCCGCGGCGTTAATCTTGGCCCGGTTCTTGATCATCTGCACGTAGTTGGCGTGGACCGTGTCGACGTGGTTGCCATCGACGCCGTTTTCGGCCTGCATCTTCCAGTTGCCGTTGAAGGTATAGACCGAGCGGCCTTTAAGCACCTCGATGCCCTTGGGCGACTGATCGACCACGATGTCGATGAAGGTTTTGCTCTCGGCCAGGTAGTCTTCCAGCGGCTCGGCCTGCTGGTTCAGCGTGGCGAACAGAAAACCACGGTAGCTCTCCAGCCGCACCTTGGTCAGGCCGCGCTTGCTCTTGTCAAAGCCCTCGGGGTAGCCTGCCCCTTCCTCGTTCATCGCCGACAGCAGATTGCCCTGGGCATCAAAAGCCCAGCCGTGGAACGAGCAGACGAAGTTGCTGGCGCTGCCCTTGGAGGTGCGGCACAGCGTGGCGCCGCGGTGCGAACAGATATTGACGAAGGCATTGAGTTGACCGGTCTTGTCGCGGTTGACGACAATCGGTGCGCGACCGATCCAGCTGGTGAGGTAGTCCTTGGGTTTGGGCAACTGGCTCTCGTGCGCGACGTAGACCCAGACTTTCTCCCAGATCCGGCTTTGTTCAAGCTCGAACAGTTCCGGGTCAACAAAGATGCGACGGTCAACAGCACGCAGACCGTCTTCGTGGTGAATGAACTCGTCCAGCAGGGGTTTCGGGGCAGTATCCATCATATGTTCTCCTTCAGGTTGATCGACCGGAAGCGGGTTAGCCTCCATCACAATAAAAAATTCAGACCGGGGTATCGGCGCAGGTGCCGGCATCGAGCGCCGCGAACACCTGGTCGTCTTCGACCTTGACCGGATACACCGTCAAGGCCTTGGCGCACGGAAAGGCGGTCACGGCACCGGTACGGATATCAAAGCAGCCACTGTGAAACGGACACTCGATGTCACCATTGACGATTTCACCGTCCGACAAAGACGCTTCGCCGTGGGTGCAGGTGTCATTGATCACGAAAAACTCATTGTCCAGGCGCACCAAGGCCAGGGGTGGACGCCCCCCGAGATTGACCTGCAGGGCGCAACCGGGCTCCACGTCCGTGGTGCGCGCGATGAAGGTCATGGGCTGGGTAACACTCGCAATACTCACAAAAGACTCCTGATTTTCAGATAAAGTTGTTTCAAGGCGCATGGTCATGCTCATGCCAGGCTGGCAAAGCCACGCCCGGCCGCCAGCGAGGCGGCGGTGAGAATGGCGTTAAGCACCATCGACGGGTCCGCCACGCCACGCCCCACGATGTCATAGGCGGTTCCATGCGCCACCGTGACGTGGACATAGGGTGGTCCGACGACCAGCGCGATGTTGCCGGAAAAGCCCCAGGTCTTGATCGCGATATGGCCCTGGTCGTGGTACATGGCAAGAATCAGGTCGTAACGGCCCTCGATGCCCTGGCGGAACACGGTGTCGGGGCTGACCGGACCGACCACGTCAATGCCCTCGACGCGGGCCTGCGCCACGCCCGGCGCAATCTGCGTTTCGTCTTCCAGACCCTTGGCATGGGGGTTGAAGCCCGCCACCGCGATGCGCGGCTGGGCGATGCCCCACTGGCGCAGCGCGGCATTGAGCTGGTGCAAGGCGCGCGTGATCAACTCGGCCGCGATCAGGGCGGAGACGTCGCGCAACGGCAGGTGGTCGGTCAAGTGCGCCACCCGCAGCGGGCCCGAGGCCAGCAGCAGATAACTCTCGCCGGGCTTGACGTGGATGACGCGGTCCAGCACCCCGGCCATGCCCATGGCCTCGGCGCTGATCGGTCCCATGACGGTGCCCCCCAAGCGACCGACCCGCGCCAGGCGGTCGGCTTCGTCCAGCCAGGTGGCAACCGCCAGGCCGCAGGCTGCGTTGTCAACGCCCGGGGTGATGTCGGCCGGCGCCAGTGCGCCTGAGTCGATGATGTCGAGCACATCGCTGCTGTCCAGAATGTCCTCAGGCCCGGCGACCACGCGCACACTCGCCGTCAACCCGGCGATCTGGAGCGCCTGCCGCATGGCGGCGGCACTACCGATCAGCACCGGACGGCACACCGCATGCAGCCGACCCGACGCCCAGGCCTTGGCCACCACCTCCGGCCCCACGCCGCAGGGGTCGCCAACTACCACACCCACCGGGGGCCGGTTGGCGGCATCCATCGGCGTTGCCGCCGCCATCATCCTGCTTAGATCATTCACTGCCCATCACCTATAAATATAAATATTTTCACTCAATAAGAATAAAAAAGAATAGGTGTTAACCAGCATCCCGGTGTCGATCAACCCTCATGGCGCGCCTCCAAGCCCAGCCAGCGCGTCGCGTTGCCGTGGCGCAGCAGTGCCCGCACCGGCTCGTCCAGCGTCAGGGCGGCTAGGCGGCCGACCGGGTCCGGGTCCATGATCGCGAACGGGTAGTCGCTGCCAAGCATGAGCTGCGTCGGCCCGAAGGTCTGCAGCAGGTAGGCGATGGTGGTGCTGTCGTAAACCAGATCGTCGTAATACAGGGTGCGGGCGGCTTCGCGCGGCGCCGTCGGCATCGCCGCCTGCAGCGCCGGGAAGCAGGCCCAGGCATGCTGCAGGCGGGGCAGTAACTGCGCCAGCGTGCCGCCGCCGTGGCTGAAAGCGATGCGCAGGCGCGGACAGCGCGCCAGCGTGCCGCCTGTCAGCATCGAAGCCGCAGCCAGACCGACCTCGCCCGGGAAGGCCAGCGCCTGCTCAAGAATGGGGGGGCCCACCAACCTCTCCATTCCGGCCGGCCGCAGAGCATGCACGAAGATGGCGGCGCCCCAGCGTTCGGCGGCCTCGAAGAACGGCAGAAAGCGTGCATCGCCGATGCTCACGCCGTTGATGTTGCTGCCGATCTCGACCCCGGCCAGACCGAGCTGATGCAGCAGAAAATCCAGCTCCCGGATCGCCATATCCACGTCCTGCAGCGGCACCGCGCCCAGGCCCGTGAAGCGGGTCGGCGCCGCCTGCACCATGCCGGCAATCGCCTCATTCAGAAAGCGCGACAAGACCTGCCCGTCGTCACCGTCCAGCCCATACGACAGCAACTCGGGCATGGGCGAGAGCACCTGCCGCGCGATGCCCATGGCGTCCATGTCGGCCAGCCGCACGGCACAGTCCCAGCATTGGTGCGACACGGTGCGATAGACCTTGCCGTCGAGCATCACGTGACGGTGGCAGGGCTGCGCCTCGGCCATCGACGGCCAGCGCACGCCCAGCCGGTGGCCGAGATAGGACGGAAACTCCGCTGGCACGACGTGCGTATGCATGTCGACATTGCCAGCGGGGATGGCTGAGGGTTTCATCATCAGCGCTCCTGGAGAGGTTCGGGTTGGTGCAGCAACGGGCCGGTGGACTTGATGTAGCCGCCCACCATGTCCTGCCACAACGACAGCAATCGCGCCACGCGCTCGGTCTCGGGCGACCACAGCGCACGAATGCCCAGGCCGCGCACCAGGCTGACGGTGAGCAGCAACAGATCTTCGGAGACCGCCTCCGGCAGACCAAGTTCGCGCATCACCGACAACCACGCCTGCTCGACCGGCCGCCTGTAATTGCACACCGGCGTCCTTGAGCGCCGGGTCCTTGGCGCCGGCCAGCAGCATGTCCAGCCCGACATAAAAATAGTCGCTGAAATAAAACGCCGACGCGTCCTTGATCAAGGCCTCGAGCGGTCGATTCGACTGCTTCGCGGTTTTCGCCAGCTCCAGACCATGCGCGAGCGCCAACTGGAACACATGCTCCATGGCCGCGACCACGAGTTCGTGCTTGCTTGGAAAGTGGTGCACCTGCGCGCCGCGCGAAACGCCTGCGCGACGCGCGACTTCGGGCGTGGTGAAACCGGCGATGCCGCCCTCCTTCAACACCTCAAAGGCCGCGGCAAGGATGCGCTGCTTCATCTCGTCGCTGCGCGCCTCCTGCGTGCGCCGCACCTTGGGCCGCACCCCCGTCGGCGCCCTGCCGCGCGTCGCGTGCGTTGCGTGCGTTGCGTGCGTTGCGTTGAACAGTTTAGCCATGAACCCTCCTCGCGCTTGCAGTCGGCCGCATTTCAGGGGCCCGTGCGGCCAGCACGATCAGCAGCGCCGACACCGCAGCCGTCATGAGGTAGACCGGTCCGACCCCGCGCCAGCCGCTGCTCACCACCAGGGCCGCCGCCAGCGGCGGGCCCAGCAGCGCACCGATATTCGACGCTTGCACCACCAGACCGTTGACGGAAGCAAAGTTCTGCTGCCGCGCGGCGACGGCTGGCACACAGGCATAGATGGAGGCCGGCAGCACACCGCCAATGAAGGAGAACACCACGCACAGCGCAAAGCGCAACGCCGGATCGAGATCAGCGGCGAAAGCAGCCCAGCCAGTCACCCCCATCACCAGGCCGGAGGCCAGAATCAGGCGCGCAGGCGCCAGGCCACGCTGTGACAGGTAGCCACCCAGCCAATTGCCCGGCGCGTTGGCAACGATCACGACCGCGACAATTACGGTGGCCTGCCCCAGGCCGAATTGGAATTCATCGTACAGGAACGTGGGTAGCCACACCATCATCGCCATCCATTGCAGCGTGTAGATGGCGAAGCAGCCGGCCAGCAACCACGGCGTGGCCACGCGCAGACCGTGCAACAGGCTGGAGGCGGCCTGCGGCGCCGCTGATGCGCGCCCGCTGCCCGGAAAAACACGCAAGACCACCAGCAACAGCAGCGCTGACCCCATCACCCCGGTCCACCACCCGCCGCGCCAGCCCATCAGGCCGATCAACCACGGTGCGGCCAGCAGCATCGCCGTCATGCCCAACGCCATGTAGCTGCTCCACAAGCCGAGCACCAGGCGCTGGCGGACAGCCCGGCCGCCTCGCGCATCAGCGCCGGAGCGGCCACGACGATGCCGACAAAGCCGAGACCTTCCATCACCCGCGACACCAGTAGCCAGCCGATACCGCCACTGCTGGCGCCGAGCAGGGCGCCCATCCCCAGCGCCAGCAGGCCGAGCTTGAGCATGGTCCGCAGCCCGACGCGGTCGGCGACCAGACCGGTGGCCAGCGCGACGAGCGCGGCGACCAGATTGAACACCGAGGAAATCCAGCCCAGCTGCACCAGGCTCGCGCCGAAGTGTTCACGCAGCCCGGGCATGGCGGGCGGCAGCTTGCCGACCTGGGTGGCCACAAACACGCCACACAGCATCAGCAGCGCAACGCGCGGCCAGTCGGTGCCCATCGAATCTGCCAGAGTCATCGCGGGTTTCACGCCTGTCATCAGCGCATCGTACTGCCGCCGTTGACACTGATCACCTGCCCGGTGACGAAGCTGACCATCGAGGCCACCTCGGCCATGTCAGCGGCGCGGCCCATGGGGATGATGCTGAGAAATTTGTCCACCAGCGCCGGATCTTTCTGCCCCAGCTCGACCAGTTGCGGCGTGCTGACCGCGCAGGGCGCGACCGTGTTGACCGTGATGCCGTCGCGCGCGAACTCGCGCGCCAGGCCGGTGGCCAGCGCATGCGCACCGCCCTTGGCGGCGTTGTAGGCGGCGTGGTCCCACAGGCCGCTGTACACCGAGTCGGCGCCCAGCGTCACGATGCGACCATAGCGCTGCGCCTGCATCGTCGGCAGCGCCGCGCGGCAGCACCAGAGCACCGTCCACAGGTTGCGGTCGATGGTACGTTTCAGCGTTTCGGGCGTGTGCGCCAGGAACGGCAGGATCACGCCGCCGCCAGCGTTGTTGACCAGGATGTCGATGCGGCCAAAGGCGGCCAGCGCGGCGGCCATCAATTCGTTGGCCGAGGCTTCCAGCGACAGGTCGCCGACCTGCGTAATGACCTCGGCGCCGGCTTGGCGCACCGCCTGGGCAGCGACCGCCAGCTGCTCGCCATCGGTATCGGCCAGCGCCAGGTGGGCGCCGTCGCGCGCCAGCCGCAAGGCAATCTCCAGCCCGATGCCGCGCGCCGCGCCGGTCACCACCGCCACCCGGCCGCGGTGGGGTTGGGCCTGGGTGGCCCAAGGGGCCTCTTGTGGCTCAGTGTTCGATGTATTGGTGGGGTTCATGTCCGCACCTTCGGCTCAATCGCGCCGACCTTGCCGAAGGCCGGTTGCGGCACACTGCCCCAGGTATCGAGCGCCAGCGGATGCGCCTCCAGCATGCGCGCCTCGCGCGCGCCTTTTTCCGGGAACTCCTCCATGCCGAAGCTGTACTCCAACGACATGCCATCGGGATCGAGGAAGTACAGGAAGATGCTGCCCGAGGGCTGGTGGCGGCCCGGCCCGAAGACGATGGGCACCTCATGCTTTTGCAGCCGGTTCATCGCGATGCCGATGTCATCCATGTCGCTGACCATGAAGTTCACATGGTTGAGGTGGTTGCCCGCCGCCGAGCGGCCGATCGCAAACGAGTGGTGCAAAGGGTTGGGCTGGCAACGCAGGAAGGCGAAGCGGCCCTCGACGAAATCGGACACCGCGAAGCCGAGCTGCGTGGTCAGAAAGTCAGTCATCTCGTCAAACCGCTCGACCGACAGCACCACATGGCCCAGGCGGACGATTTTGGTCAGACTCTGGCGAAACGGCAGCGCCATTTGCAACACACGGGTGTACAGCTCGAAGGTCAGGCCCGAGTTCGGTTCGACAAAACGCAGGCCGTCGCCCTGGCGCAACGCGGCGCGTTCTTCAACCGGTATATCTTCGACCACCAGCCCCAGGCTCGCCAGGTGCTTGCGGGCATGCTCCATCTCGGCCCGGCTCTCCAGCTCGAAGGCCACGCGCTTGATGCCCGGCTCGGCGGCCGGATACAGCACCACGTGGTGATGATCGGCGCCGCAGCGCAGAAACGCCGGACCGGCGCCGGGCGGCTCCGACAGATCGAGTCCGACCATGTCGGTGTAAAAACGGACCGAGCGTTCGAGATCGGTCACATTCAGGGCTACGTAGCCCAGCTTGCGGTAGCGAAAGGGGATCATGGTGGACGGCCTTAGAGAATGATGCTCACGCGCCCTTGCGGACGCAGCGAATCGAGGTCGAGCGTGCAGCGCTTGCTGGCGATGCGCAAGCCAGCGTCACCGCGCACGATGGTGTGTTCGCTGCTGCCGATGTAGGTATCGGTCACCCCGGACTTGGTGCGGTAGGTCACGAAGGCACTGCTGACCCGGCAGCGGTCACCGCTGCTATCCAGAATGCGCACGTTGCTGACCAGATGGCGCGTCTTCGAGCGGGGATATTCCGCAAAGGCAGTTTTCTTCATCAGCCGCTTGACGCGTTCGCTCAGGCGGAAGGCGTCGTCGGCGATGTAAAACAGGTTGTTTTCCGGAGATGCGTCCTTGGGCAGATCGGTGGACGGCACCTCATAGCGGGCGTCGGCGGTGTAGAGGGCCAGCCATTCCGGCAGCTGCCAGTCGTCGAGCAGGGCCGCCTCGTGGTACAAAAAGTCTTCGATTTCACTGCGGGTGAATGCTTGTGCTTGCATGATGGGCTCTCCTCTTCTTCAGCGGGCGTTGTTGGCTTGTTCGATGCGGGCGTTCCACTCGATCCAGAAGGCGCGCATCTGGATTTCGTCGTCCATCGCCGGCTGCGCCTTGCCCATGCCCTTAGAGATGTCATTCCAGCCAGCCTCGCGCATGTTCTCGTAGCCCGTCTGGCACTGCTGCAGCGCTTCGACATCGTCGGGCGTGGCGAACCCGCCCGGCCCCAGAAATTCGAGAAAGTTCTCCAGCCGTGACTTGCGCGACCATTCGCTTTCGTCCGCCGGTGCCAGCGCCCAGGCATTGACATGCAACTGATTAGGGGCCAACGGATAAAAAGTGCGCACCGTGATCGCCATGATGTCATTGATGATCAGGTTGGGGAAGATCAACAAGTTGCGATTCTTCAGGGCCATGCGCTGGGCCCGCTCCTCGCCGAATCTTTGCGTCAGACCGCCAACGATGCGTTCGATGTCGACCTTGCCCTGCTCGCCCCAGGCCGGAATCCACTGTCCGATCGGACGGCCCCAGGGGCCGGTATATTCGATCACCGCATGGCCGTTACCCAGGTCGCGACCGACTCCCACCAAGCCCACGGCGGCCAGCGAACCAGCCGTACCCTTCAGGTAGTCGAGGTAGCTTGCGTGCGTCGTCGAGGCGTGGTAGCCGTCGATGCTGTTCTCGACCAGCAGCTTCCAGTTGGCGCGGATGCTGTACTCCTGCGTGCCGCCGACGATCCCCATGCCGGCTTTGGACTGGTCAGCCACCAGGTCAATGTATTCGCGCGCATTGCCCAGGTAGGTGGCCAGGTCGACGATATCCTGGTCGAAGGCGATAAAGTAAAAGCCGCGGTATTCCTCAAGCCGGGGGGCCCGCACCAGGTTGGCGCCGCCGTGGTCGTTAAAGCCCTCGCAGTAGGACTCCTTGCCGGGCTGGCTCTTGAGTGTGCCGTCGCTGCCGAACACCCAGCCGTGGTAGAAGCACTGAAAATTCTTGGCCGTCCCCGCGCGGTCGCGGCACACGGTGGCGCCACGGTGCGGACAGGTGTTCATGAAAGCGTTGACCTGGCCATCGACATCACGATTGAAGATCAGATTGCGCCCGGCCACGGTGCGGGTGACGAACTGACCCGGTTTGGTGAGCTCCGAGGCATGCCCCAGGTACAACCAGCAGTGGTTAAAGATCGCGTCGCGCTCGGCGTCGAACACATCGGTGCTGACAAAGGACGCGCGCGGCACCTTGAACAGGTTTTGCGTGTTGTCGACATGCAGCTTGATGACTTTGGAAATGTCTTTCATGCAGTTTTTTCCTTTTGCAAGTGGGTGAGATGATGGTCTGAAATTCGGGGCAAGGTGAGTGTGGGTGTGGGTACGGCGGCGTCGCGTCACACCCCGAGGTAGTGGTTCAACAGGGCCTGGAAGGCGTGGTTGCGCGGCGTGTCGAGGCTGGCCATGTAATGGCCACTGACCAGCACGCCGAGCGCCGCGTCGCCCATCGCGGGGAAGAACAGTTCATCGGCCATGTAGACCGGCCCCATGAGCTTGAGCTTGGGCCCACGCACGCCGGCCTGGGTCACCTGTGTAATGAATCGCGGCGCGGCACTGCCAGCCAGGAACGACCACACCATGTCAACCTCGGCCTGCTTGGCGCGGATGCTGGTGATGATAGGCGCGAAGTCAGCCGTGCCCAGGGCCGGCCACTCCTCCAGGGGTGCCTTGCCGCCCTTTTCAATAAAGCCCTGGCGGAATGCCCCCGCCTGCTCCCGGCCGGAATCGTAGTTGGCACTGACGGTCAGCGCCGACTTGCCGATGTTTTCAGCCGCGTACTGACCCATCGAGTGATTGACCTGCCAGTTCGAGAACGAGGTGCGTACGATGTACGGACTGCAGTTCTTGCCGGTGATCTCGTTATTGCCGGCATTGGCCACCAGCAGGAAAGTCTTGGAGCGGTGCACCTCGTCGCGGATGGCTCCCACCACGTGCGAGGCAATCGGCCCGACGATGAAATCAACGTTGTCGTCCTTGGTGTAACGGCGCACCATTTGCAGCGAGACCTTGGGATCTTCCTTGTTGTCCTCCTTGAGGACCACGATCTTCCTGCCCGCAACCTGCCCACCAGCCTCTTCGATGGCCAGGTCAAAACCCTCCTTGATGGCCTCGCCATACACGGCAAATACCTGGGAAAATGGTAGCAAAAGACCCACCTTCAGGTCTTTGCCTTGGGCGCTAGCGGGCCCGCAAACCGCGAACGACATAGCCATCGCAGTTACCAAAACGGTATTTTTCAATACTTTCATGTTGTCTCCTTTTGTTGCTACCGGACGGGCTTGAGTCGATCCTGATCTCGTCTGAACTTGGGTAAAAAACAAACAGGCTAGCCTGTTTAAATGCCGCCAAACTCAAAAACCCAGCTTGAAGAAAATCAATCTTTTCTTCCTGAATCGAACTATCGAGAAATTATATTTTTATTTTTTCACTTTAATATTATCGATAACCCTGTTTTTTATCGATATTTATGAAAATCCATGCTTTGATCACAGCCATCGAACGACAAACCGTCTGACGGCTGTGCATGACAAGCTTTGCTGTGATCAAAAACCGAACGACGAATCAGAACGGATACTGCGCCGCTTTCTCGCTCACACTCACCCACTGGGCTTGCGTGAATTCGTCAATACTGGCGGGGCCGCCAAACCGGCCACCGCTACCCGACGCCCCCATGCCGCCAAACGGCACCTGGGGTTCGCAGTTGACCGGCTGGTCATTGATGTGCACCATGCCGGATTTCAGTTGCGAGGCCATGCGCAAGGCGCGGGCGGTCGACCTGGAGTGAATCGCCGCGGCCAGTCCGTACTCGCTGCTGTTGGCCAGGGCGACCGCTTCCTCGTCGGTGTCAAAGACCGTGATCGGCGCCACCGGCCCGAAAATCTCTTCGGCAAAGGCGGGCATGTCCACAGCCACGTTCGACAACACGGTCGGCTGGTAAAAACGCCCTTCGTGCGTGCCGCCGGCAAGCAAGGTGGCGCCGGCCGCGATCGACTCGGTCACGATGCGGTGAACGCGTTCGGTCTGGCGGTCATTGATCAGCGGGCCCAGGTGCGCCGGGCCGGCATGGGGGTCGCCCACATACAGTTTCTTCGCGCGTTCGACCAACTTGGCGGCATAGGCGTCGGCGACGCTGCGGTGTACCAGATGGCGGCCCGCCGCCATGCAAATTTGCCCCTGGTGCAAAAAGCCACCCCAGGCGGCGCAACTGCTGGCGCCGTCGAGGTCGGCGTCATCGAGCACGATCATGGCGTTGTTGCCGCCGAGTTCAAGCGCCACCTTCTTCAGCGCACGTCCGCAAAATTCGCCGATCTGGCGTCCGACCGCCGTGGAGCCGGTGAAGGAGACCATGTTCACACAGGGATGGCGCACCACGGCGTCGCCGGTGGCAGGACCGCCCGGCAAGACCTGCAGCACGCCCGGCGGCAGGCCGGCATCCTCGAACAGGCGGGCAATCAATGCGCCACCCGTCACGGCACTTTGCAGGTCGGGCTTGAGCAACACGGCGTTGCCCAGCGCCAGGGCTGGCGCCACCGAGCGCATCGCAAGGAACAGAGGGAAATTCCACGGCGCGATCACGCCCACCACACAAGTTGGTTCGCCCCGGAACGCTGGACGGAAACATCATGCCGTTGGGCAAGCCGGCCAAAGCCGCGGCCTGCTGCATCTGCTCATGGGTGATGCCCACCTCCCACTCCCCCTTGGGCACGATGGAGCCGCACTCGCGCACGTTCCACTGGGTGAACTCGGCAGCGCGCTCCTTGAGCAGCCGCGCCGCTTCGCGCACGATGGCGGCGCGCTGGTCAAACGGTGTGGCGGCCCACGCCTTTTGGGCTGCCTGGGCGGAGCGCGCTGCCGCATCCACGTCCTCTGGCGAGGCCACGCCGACTTCGCCGAGCGCCGCACCGGTGGCGGCTTCGAGCACTGGGGCGACGCCGCCTTGAGCGGCAACCCAGCTGCCGGTGAAAATCTTGCCGCTCCAGCGTTCTGTTTTAACGGGGGTGTTCATGTCGTCTGTCTCCTGGTTGTGATGAAATAGTTAATGCTGCTTCAATGCAGCGCTTTCACGGATGCACTTCATAGGGCTATCTTTTTGAAGTGCGATGGCGACCCTTGTCAGGCTGCCTTGAGAATTTCGCCCATGCGCTCGCCGATAATGACGCAGGGCATCATGGTGTTACCTGCGGTGATCTCGGGCATGATGGAACCGTCAGCTACACGCAACCCGTCGATGCCGCGCACGCGCAACTGTGCATCGACGACCGCAAGTTCATCGCGCCCCATGCGACAGGTTCCCACCTCGTGGTAATACGTGCTGGCCGCATTGCGCACGAAGTTTTCCAGGGTCTTGCCCTTCATCGGGCCAGGCATGATTTCGCGCTTGACAAACTCGCGCATTTCGAGGGAATTTCCGATCTCGCGGCTCAACTCGACGGCCCGGACAAGGGCTTTCAGATCGGCAGGGTCCTGCAGAAAATTCGCCTCGATGCGCACGCCATCCTTCGGGCTGGCACCGCGCACCGTGAGCCGGCCCCGACTCTTCGGCTTGACCAGGCCGGGGGCAATGCTCCAGGCGGCCGGTGGCACCTTGAACTGCTTGCCGGTGACTTCGTTGGCGAACGGAATTTCGACCTGGATCGGCTGCAGATCGGGACTCGCAAGCCTGGAATCGCTCTTCCAGAAAAGCGTACACTCCGCCGCATTGTTGCGCGGGGGTCTCGCTTTGGGATACTCCCAGATGCAGCCGGCCACCAGCACATGGTCCTGAAAGTTGCGTCCGACACCCGGCAGATGATGGGCCACATCGATGCCTGCAGCCTTGAGTTCTTTTTCGTCACCGATGCCCGAATGCATCAGGATGCGCGGGCTATTGATGGCGCCCGCACAAAGGATGACTTCCTTGCTTGCCCCTATCTTCTGGGTCTTGCCACGCCAGGTCATCTCGATGCCTGTGACACGCTTGCCCGATAGGTTCAACCGCCCCACCTCGGCGCCAGTCAGAACCGTCAGATTGGCTTGCGCCATCACCGGGTGAAGATAAACCTTGGCCACACTATGGCGTTGGCCGTCCTTGATGGTGTGCTGTGCCAGCCCGCAACCACCGGGGCCCTCCATCATGGCACCGTTGATGTCGTCAAAGCTGGGAATCCCGATGCTCTTGGCCGCCCTGACCATCGCCGGGGCGACGGGGTTCGGGTCGTTGGCGATCTGCGAATGGAACAGCCCACCACGGCCACGGCGCTGCGCGTCGGTCGGGCCCTGGAAGTCTTCGATTCTCCGGTAGATGTCCAGCACATGGTCGTAGCCCCACATGGCGTCACCGGCTTCCCGCGCCCAGCCGTCGTAGTCGTTCTTGTGACCACGCGCGTAAATCGAGCCATTGATCGAACTGCCACCACCGATGACCTTGCCCATCGGCAGAATCAGCGCCCTGCCGTTCACGGCCTTGGAAGGCTCGGCCGTGTATCCCCAGTCAAGGGGCGATCGAATGTTGGTGAACCAGATGCCGGGGTTGTTGACGCTTTCAACGTCGTCGCTGCCACCGGCTTCGATGAGCAGGACTTTGGCCGCCGGATTCTCTGCCAGCCGCCGCGCCACCACGCAACCAGAAGATCCTGCCCCGACGACGATGTAGTCGTAGCTTGCCTGCAAGGCGTTCGCGAGCGCTTCCTGGTTGGCCTGCACCGCCACCGCC
>Ga0255134_1000089_pt1 | contig 23539 bp, 30 predicted proteins | sample Law_Law_RepC_8d_FD_188550 | JGI IMG/M metagenome (GOLD analysis project Ga0255134, IMG submission 188550) | Freshwater microbial communities from St. Lawrence River, New York, United States - Law_Law_RepC_8d | ecosystem: Environmental > Aquatic > Freshwater > River | place: USA: New York... | reverse complement strand
TGCGTTTTACAACCAAATTGAACGCGAGCAGTGCAGCACCGGTGAACTCGCCTTAGCTCGCCCATTTGCCAGCAAAGCAGCCGAGCATGCGGCACGAATAGCTGGCGTCATCTCGATGATGGAAGGCCTCGACCAGATAAGGATGAAGGAGATGGAGGGCGGCATTGAGGTCGCTGCGTATTACATGGCTGAGCACCTCAGACTGACGGGTGCAGGCCGGGCTGAGCAGCGTGCAAAGCAACTGGTCACCTTGCTGGAATGGTTGAGCGATAAAGGCCCAATCCTGAGCCAAGCACGCATTCTTCAATCTGCACCACGCCCCGTTCGTGGGCTCAAGGCTGCCGGTATTGAAGGTCTGCTGTCAGAGTTGGCAGAACGCGCCTACATCCGAAAGGTCGGCGGTTCTGCTTGGGAGATTCGCAATGTTCAAAGTTGACATGGACGCCATCCGCGAAGCTGCCATTGAGACGTGGCTAACGGCTAATCCGGCTAATCGGGCTGATCTGACTGGTGCGAAGAACCCAGGGGCACCACACACGAGACAAATGGTTAGCCAGGTAGCCACATTAGCCGTTAGCCAGACTGAAAAGTGTCCGACTGACTCAGTAGATATTGCCCTGCTGGAAGCCGCGATGCGCGCCTGCGATTACTGGGGCGACAGCCCAGCGGCAAGAGCTCAGATGGTAGCCGACGTATGTGGTACACCCCAGCACCACCGCCAGGAATTGCTGGAGCACTTCCTTATTGCTTACGGTCAAGCCAAGTAAGGGGGCTTAATGGCTATTGAATTCAAGTTGCCAAAAAAGCCAACAATAAAGCTGGTAGACCCGACAGGCGAAGCGCAGCGCGCACTCAAAAAAGCGGGTATCCCCCCCCCACCCCCTACAGGGCGTAATGGGGGAGCCCAAGAAAATTTTCCTGAGATTTCAACGGGGAGAGCGCGCCGCAGGCAAGTCGAGGAGCTGTCCAAGCTTAGCCTCAAGCCACCTCATACCAAGTTTGCTGTGATACCGAGTCGAGCCATCACTGACTCCCGCATCAACACCCGCAAGCCACTGCTACTGCTGTTGGGTGCCATCGGCATACATGCAAGTGTCCACGGCATTTGCTACCCAAGCCAGCGAAGGCTGGCGATGCTTTGCGGGAAGTCCCACAGTTGGGCGTACAAGTACCTCCACGAGCTTATTCGCATGGGCTATGTCAGAAGGTTGGTGCCACCAAAAATCAGGGGCAAAAGACAGGCGCTAAGACTTCAAGTAATGTGGTCTACAACGCAACCGCTTCCGGTCAAAGAGACAGCTTGGGAGAAGGCGCCTTGGTGCTGGAGGTAGCCTTATCTGGACAGTAATGTTTCAGCAAATGTTTGCTGACCTTGCTTTAGCGGAATAGTCTGATCCGACTTAATGCGAGTCTTACCAAGCAGTTGCTTTTCGAAAATTGCTTCAGCCCGATTCATCAAGTACTTGATGTCTAAGTCACACACGGAATACTGCGTTGGTACGTAGTACTCGCCCTCCCAATCGTCCTTTCGAAATGGATTCTTAGTGTTGGTTAAGTTGAGTCTGAATAGATCAGCCTCTTTCACTCGATGAACCATGGTGGCTGCAACCAAATTTGGCTTATTCAATTTTTTTCTCATCGCATCGCGGAATGTTAATTCAGGGAAAGCGTCTACGAAGCTGCTGAGTGTTGTGCTCATAGCAGTGAGATTGATAGAGAAGGCGAAAGGGCGACGCAGAGCGGTTGAATCACCAGGAAAGCCCTCCATAGAAGCTCTTTCAGGTTCGATCAAATTGCTTTCATGCCATCGACCAGCAATTTGAGGGCCGTCAATTTGCCAATAAATGTACCGACCAGCCACAGGAGTCCACATGTTGTCCCGTAGACATTTGCCTTGAACATCAGCCACAGTAGCTGTTAACTTGCCCTCTCTGCTAGAGCAAACCCCTGCAGACATTGCCAAAGCTATAAACGCGCCAATTGGCTTTAAAAGTGAGCGGTGCATTAAAAAATTCACAATATGTTGTGAAGACAAGTCTAGTCTGAAAAGCCATCCTTGCCCAGTATGTTGGGCAAGCTTAAAACACAACCTGGGGAAGCTTATGGCAAAGTTCTGCGCGCTTTAAGGGCTGAGCGTGGGTTGTCGCAAGAGGCGCTAGCGCTTGAGGCCGGAATTCAGCGCAACTATGTCAGCTTGATTGAAAGAGGCATCAATCAGCCAACCATCACTATCATTTTTAAGTTGGCTTCAGCTTTGGCGGTGAAGCCTTCTTATGTCATTGAGCTTGCGGAAAAAGAATACTTTAAGACGAAGTACTAATTTCGTGCAGGATGGGCGGTGTTGGTACATTAAAAAAATCGGCACATGCATTTGTGGCTCTTCAAGCGGGTTGGTTGAATCTAAAAAATGGCACGATAAGTGACCCACCCCACAAGAGCTACCACAGTAAAAACCAACAAAAGTAAAACGATAAAAGCCAAGCCTAAAGCGGAGTTTGCTGCGGCTAGCACCCCAGCGTAGAAAACCCCCCAAACTCTTGCGGGCCCAAGCAGCAACATAGCTATCCAACTCCATGGTGAGGCTGCAACCAGTGCACAGACTGTAAGAAGGTTAACTCCCAGGCCTCCAACAGTTTTAGAGTCCTCGACTGCCCAAGAAACGATTGCACCGGCTTCATCAACAATCTCTGAAGTTGGCCTGTTCAAGATGCCCTCTAAACGATCTTGAGGAGTTTCAATTTTTCCATGCGCGCCTTCACTCAAGGAGCTTGTGACAGTGGAGCCAGCTTGGTCAACCGATGGAGTTGAACCTATCCGCACACCTTCGACAACAGCCGCAGGTGGTTTTGGACCCGGAATAGATGAACCGTTGTTCATCATGGTCAGTCGTCAAGGTTGTGAAGTCCAAGCTCGTGCTCTTTCAAGAAGTTGGCGTAGCTCAGGTTGGCATCAATTTCGGACAAGGCATAAACGGCAATAGCCACACCTATTAAGACAGCCTCAGCAGTGCCGACAAAATAAAAGACTAGAGCAATGATTACAAGAGCGCCCAAACGCTCTAGCCTGCGCTTAGCTTGTTGCGCTTTGTAGTCTTTTGAAGCTTGTTTATTGAAGATCACATTCAACCTCTTTTTACTTTTAAAACATAACACTCACTGTTTGCTAGTAACCACTAATCGCCCCAAACAAGGCGAAGCAAAGTAGGGTCGTCTATTTTTTCTATGCTTGAGGGACCACCCTTGATGCAGAGACAATTTTCAAAAAGCATTTCCGATTCACAGCAAACTTTTTTAATGAAGTCAGCTTTTGACAAAAAGGCTCCTTCTTGGCGCCACTCAATGCCGCTGAAGCTGTACCCGGTAACGCTGTAGCCCAAGAAAAACCTGCTTTCGCTGTTTGATGTGACCGGAAGCAGCCAGTAGCCTGGGCAGATATCTGCGTCGTAGTCCGATTCAAGTGAAGTGATCCTTGAGCGAGCAAAATTAGCTTTGGCATTTTTAGTAAATTTCTGGAGCTGAGCCTCTTCCAAGCCCAGCATATCAGCCATACCTTGATGATTTATGTGCATTTGAAGATAGTGAATGGGCATGCCATTTCCGATGGGGTCACCCACATCGTTCAACAAAGACTCGTCAATCGCGTTAAATAGGTCGCCTAAGCATTTATAAAAGTTTTTGGTTTTTCTTTTAGTTTTCAGACCGCGTAACACCCGCTCATAGGACTTCAATAACTCTCCTTGGACTAAAACTCCCCCGAGCCTAGCCCCCTCGAAAGGTAGAACGGAAATGTTCGGTTGATTTGCATTGGATGAGGGGCGCTCATCTTCACCGTTCATGTAAAGTTCTTCAGAAGTCTTCCCCGATTTTTGCGCTTCTATTTGGATGCGCAGCATCTGCACTAGCGGGTCTTGCTCCCCCTTGCGCTTGATCAGCCTGCCCAGCTGTGCCTGTAAGGTACTCATGATTTGAATAGTATATTGTTCAACCAAGGTGGCGTGCGAAACGCTGGAAAGCTGGAGGGGTAAAACGGCTGAGCTTTCGTGCTGGCTTGACTCATCGCCCCATCGCTTTAACTTATAGCGACTTAACCTAATCCTCAAATTTGACATGGACCAAGACACCCTCAAGTACTACGCCCAAAATGCAGATGCGGTCGCAGCTAGGTACGAGTCCATCGTCAACAAGCTGTCTTATAGTTTCGGAGATGCATTCATACCAAGTTCGAGGATTCTTGATGTGGGATGCGGCTCTGGGCGGGATCTGGCTACGCTTGCGTCGTTGGGGCACGACTGCTTCGGAATTGACGGAACACCTGAATTTGTCGAACTCGCTCAGAAGTTACATCCAGAGCTTGGTGGGCGCATTACACACGGAACACTGCCTAACAGCGAGATACCCTTTGGCGGTGGTTTCGATGGTGTACTGTGTTCAGCAGTGCTCATGCATCTGCCCGCTGATCAATTGGAGCTATCGGCAGCATTCATTAGAAATTGCCTTAAAGAGCCTGGTCGCTTACTGTATTCCGTTCCAAGCAAACGATTAGATGTAGGAAATAAGGACAGGGATCAGCATGGTCGACTTTTTCTTCCTGATCAGTCAGACAGGCTTGAGAAAATTTTCGAACAACATGGTCTCAGAGTGATCAAAAGGTGGGGAGACTCAGATAGCTTTTGTCGAGGAGAGGTCGAATGGGTGTCAGTCCTGATGCAAGTTGAGAGCGCGTGATGGCCTTAGCCAAATTCATTCCGCAAGATCCTTCGGTCGAAGACTGTTGGCGCGGTATTGTTCTTTATGGGGATAACTCGGCCACTTATAAATTCGCACTCGCAGAATCGCTGCTCAAGCTTCGCCCCGAATCAGGGCAACTGGTGAAGCTGGAGGACTTGGCACCTGTTTTCGGTCAAGCGATTGCGTCTCATATGAGTCATTCACCAAAGCAAGGTACCAATCCTGGGAAATTTTTAGAGGCAGTCAATGCTTTCAACGGAGACAGAAACCTTGATGCGCTAGTGAAGGCTACTGTTGTTGGTGGTTTCAACAATGTCATAGATGCATTTCACAACGTCGGCTCCTCCTCAGTAATGCACAAATTTTTTGTAGATGAGAGGAAGAGCAATAAGGGAATCCGTATCACCGACGAGTTCACCAGGCTCGCCGAGGGCATACAGATCGTTAACATCGCGCAAGAAGTCGATTCACGTTGGAGACTGGTTGAGACCGCATGGAACATCGGTATCTCGGCGAATCATCTTGTGGTGCAGCACGACCACGTGCTTGGAGAAATCTTCGCGTTTGACGCTGAGCAACGTAGGCGTAATGTCACGAGTAGTCGGGGCGCACTGAATGGCTACCAGAAGGGCAGGTGTTTCTATTGCGGAGCTGCCCTATGTTTACTTGGGAAAGATCTGAACACCGACGTAGATCACTTTTTCCCTGATAGATTGAAGAGGTCGTATTTCAAGGTGAATCTTGACGGAGTCTGGAACCTCGTGCTCGCTTGCCAGCCGTGCAACCGTGGCACAGGTGGGAAATTAGACCGTATCCCATCGCTTGCGTTGCTTGAGCGGTTGAATACTAGAAACGAGTTCCTGATTGGAAGTCACCACCCTTTGCGTGAAACTTTGATTAATCAGACCGGGAAGTCCATAGAAAGCCGCCGAGACTTTCTCAATACCCTCTATCGTCAGGTTCAACTAAATCCTGCGACCGCCTGGGAACCAGAATCGATCTTCTGCAAAGACCCTTTTGGGTAAAACAAGGTGGTGGGGCGATACGGATTCACCAGCTACGTATTATTGATGCACGCTAATTGTTTTCTGCGGGTAAGCCTGACTGCCCGGGTATTGGCCATTGCAGCTTGAACTGTTGACCCCGTGGCAGGCCGTATAGGAACACTCAAGAGGTGGACTAAACGAAGGGGGTCTGGGGGGGGACCATTCAAAGGTGTTGCAAACGAGCCCGGAACTTGCCTTGGTTCAGCCATGAGTTTGTTTCTCTGATCGCACGGCTCAATCGACAAGATCCCACAGCCCAAGCGCATATCATTTGGGCATGTTTTTGGGTATGTAAAAACAAAAAAGCCCCCAGAAGGCGCTTTTTTATTGGAATCTTGGCGGAAGCGGTGAGATTCGAACTCACGGACCCTTGCGAGTCGCCGGTTTTCAAGACCGGTGCAATCGACCACTCTGCCACGCTTCCATGGGGTGGGATTGTAACGGCTTGAAGCCCGGCCTCCTCATGCGCTGCCCAGCATGCCCCGCTTTTCAATGAAGGCCACCACTTCGGCCAGTCCTTCCAGGGTTTTCAGGTTGGTCATCACCCAAGGACGTGTCTCGCGGTTCGGGCGCATGCGCTCCGTATCGGTGCGCATCACGCCCAGGTCTGCACCCACATGGGGGGCCAGATCGGTCTTGTTGATCACGAACAGGTCGCTCTTGGTGATGCCCGGGCCGCCTTTGCGGGGAATCTTCTCGCCGGCTGCGACGTCGATCACGTAGATGGTCAGGTCGCTCAGTTCGGGGCTGAAGGTGGCGGCCAGGTTGTCGCCGCCGCTTTCGATGAACACCACATCGGCGTTGGGAAACTTCTCCAGCATGCGGTCAATCGCTTCGAGGTTGATCGAGGCGTCTTCGCGGATGGCCGTGTGCGGGCAACCGCCGGTTTCCACGCCCATGATGCGTTCTGCGGGCAGGGCGCCGCTCACCGTCAGCAAGCGCTGGTCTTCCTTGGTGTAGATGTCGTTGGTGATGGCGATCAGGTCCCAGCGCTCGCGCATGTTTTTGCACAGCATTTCGAGCAGTGTGGTTTTGCCGGAGCCCACAGGCCCGCCAATGCCCACGCGCAGGGGGGGCAACTTTTGGGTGCGGTGGGGGATGTGGTGCAGTGCAGAAGTCATGATCGGAAAATGCGTGAATATTGGGTTTCGTGGCGAGCCGACAGGATGGCCAGCATCGGGCTGAAGGCCTGCCGGTCCTCGTCTTGCAGCCGCATGGCGGTCGCAACCGCCTGCGGGATCTCACGGGCCAGCCGGGCCAGCATGCGCTGGCCTGCGCTTTGGCCCAGAGGGACGCCTTTGAGGGCGGCCTGGGTCATGTTCTCGCACCAGCCAAAAGCATAGGCCTGCAGGGCCTGGTCGAGGGGCGTTTGTGCCAGCGACATGGCCAAGGCCATGGTCAGCGGGTAGGTCGGGGGCAATTGCGCGCAGCCTTGCAACTGCGCCTCGCTGGCTTGCTGCAGGTTGCGCAACCAGTCCAGCAATGAGCGGCCCATTTGCTCCGATTGCAGGCGCATTTCGGCGGTTTCGCGGGTGGTCATGACCCAGTCGTTGAGGGCCTGCAAACGCCGGGTGTCGCCGCGCTGCCAGGCCGGAATGGCTGCTGCCAGAACGGCCATGTCGCCACGCGATTGCGTCAGGTGCAACTGGTGCACGACCCAGTCGGAGGCGCTGGCTTCGTCGTGCACCAGGCCTTGTTCGATGGCGGCTTCGAGGCCTTCGGAATACGAGAAACCGCCGATCGGCAGCGCGGGCGATGCCAGCCAGATCAGCTGCAGCAGGCCAGACGGGGCGGTGTCAGTGCTCATGCTGGCAGCCGGGGCCGTGTACATGCGCTGGGGCAGGGGCTGAATGGATCGGGATGGCTTGGCGTGGGGTCGCTGTGGCGCTCGCGTGCGCGTGGCTGTGGGCGTGGCCACCGTGGGAATGGCCACTGTGGGAATGGCCACTGTGGTCGCCATAGGCACCGCTTTCGGGTTCAAAGGCTTCGGACACGGCCACCACCGTCAAGTGCATCGACCTGAGCATCTCGGCCAGCACGTGGTCGGGCTCGATTTTCAGGTGGTCGGGTTGGAGTTCGATGGGCACATGGCGGTTGCCCAGGTGGTAGGCCGCGCGGGTCAGGTCAAAGGGCGAACCATGCTCGGTGCAGGCGGTGATGCGCAGCACGTCCTGCGGCGCAGCTTCGACGCGGATCAGCGAGCCGTCTTCGGCCACCAGCACATCGCCGCCGCGCACCACCGTACCACGCGGCAGGAACACCCCCAGCGCACGGCCTTGGCTGTCGGTCGCATCAAAGCGGCTTTTTTGGCGGGTGTCCCAGTCCAGGGTGAGGGTGTTGGCGCGTTGGACCAGCACGCGGGCCAGGCCTTGGCCTTGGGCCATGAGTTTGGAGCAGGTGAGCATCAGAACAAAAAGTAGCGTTGGGTCATGGGCAGGCTGCTGGCCGGTTCACACACCAGCAGTTGCCCGTCGGCACGCACCGCGTAGGTTTGGGGGTCCACCTCCATGCGGGGCAGGTAGGCATTGTGGACCATGTCGCTCTTGCGCTTATCGCGGATGTTTTTCACGGCCGACAGGGGCTTTTGCAAGCCAAAGCGGCCCCCAATGCCGGCGCGCAAGCCCGCTTGCGAGACAAAGGTCAGCGAACCGCGGGTCAGGGCGCCGCCATAGCTGCCAAACATGGGCCGGTAATGCACCGGCTGTGGTGTGGGGATGGAGGCATTCGGGTCGCCCATGGCGGCCAGCGCGATGAAGCCGCCCTTCATGACGATGGCCGGCTTGATGCCAAAAAAAGCGGGCTTCCAGATCACCAGATCGGCCCATTTGCCCACCTCGATGCTGCCCACTTCGTGGCTGACACCTTGGGCAATGGCGGGGTTGATGGTGTATTTGGCGATGTAGCGTTTGACCCGGAAATTGTCGTGCCGGTCGGTGTCACCGGGCAGGCTGCCGCGTTGTTGTTTCATCTTGTGTGCGGTTTGCCAGGTGCGGATGATGACCTCGCCCACGCGGCCCATGGCCTGGCTGTCGCTGCTCATCATGCTGATGGCGCCCAGATCGTGCAGGATGTCCTCGGCCGCGATGGTCTCTTTGCGGATGCGGCTTTCGGCAAAGGCCAGGTCTTCGGCAATGGCGGCGTCCAGGTGGTGGCAGACCATCAGCATGTCCACATGCTCGTCCAGGGTGTTGATGGTGTAGGGCCGGGTCGGGTTGGTAGAAGACGGCAGCACATGGGCTTCGCCCACCACTTTCAAAATGTCGGGCGCGTGCCCACCGCCCGCGCCTTCGGTGTGGAAGGAATGGATGCAGCGGCCCTTGAAGGCGGCGATGGTGTCCTCCACAAAGCCCGACTCGTTGAGCGTGTCGGTGTGGATCGCCACCTGGGTGTCGGTGGCTTCGGCCACGTCCAGGCAGTTGCTGATCGCGGCCGGGGTCGAGCCCCAGTCCTCGTGCAGTTTCATGCCGATCGCACCCGCGTTGATTTGCTCGTGCAAGGCGTTGGGCAGGCTGGCATTGCCTTTGCCCAGAAAGCCCAGGTTCATGGGGAAGGCGTCGGCCGCCTGCAGCATGCGCTCGATGTTGAAAGGTCCGGGCGTGCAGGTGGTGGCGAATGTGCCGGTGGCCGGGCCGGTGCCGCCACCCAGCATGGTGGTCACCCCGCTGGCCAGGGCTTCGTCGATCTGCTGGGGTGCGATGAAATGGATGTGCGAGTCGATGCCGCCCGCGGTGACGATCAGGCCTTCGCAGCTGACGATCTCGGTGCCGGGGCCGATGACGATGTTCACGCCGGGTTGCGTGTCCGGATTGCCGGCCTTGCCAATGGCCGCGATGCGCTGGCCCTTGAGACCGATGTCGGCTTTGACGATGCCCCAATGGTCAATGATGAGCGCATTGGTCAGCACGCAGTCCATGGCCCCGGGGGCTTGCGCGCCTGTGCCCGGTGCATCGTTGCTGCGCTGCGATTGCGCCATGCCGTCCCGGATGGTTTTGCCGCCGCCAAATTTCACCTCTTCGCCATAGCCTCCGGCCAGCAAGGTGAAGTCCTTTTCCACCTCCACCATCAGGCAAGTGTCGGCCAAGCGAACCCGGTCGCCCACCGTGGGGCCATAGGTTTCGGCGTATGCGCGTTTGTCGATCTGGGCCATGTCAATCTGCTTTCTTGATGGGATCGGCCAAGGCGCCGGAGGTCAGCCCCTGAAAACCGTGAACGACACGGTCGCCCGCATAGTCCACCAGTTCCACCGTGCGTTGTTGGCCGGGCTCAAAGCGCACCGCGTTGCCCGAAGGGATGTTCAGACGCATGCCCTGGGCGGCTGCGCGGTCAAATCGCAAGCCCGCGTTGGTCTCGGCAAAGTGGTAGTGCGAGCCGACCTGGATCGGTCGGTCGCTGGCGTTTTGCACCACCAGGGTGCAGGTGCGACGACCCACGTTGAGCGGGTGCTGGCCGGGGTCGATCAGGAATTCACCGGGGGTCATGCGGGGCTCACTTGTTGCCAAAGTAAACCGCCAAAGCCACCAGGGCGGCGGCCACCACAAATCCCAGCACATCGGTGGCGTGCCAGTGGGTGGCGCCCAGGCCATGGCCTTCGTGAGCGAAGGCGTTGTGGGCCAGGAGGGCCATGGTCCATGGCAGTGCAAAAGTGATTTTTTTCATGGGGTGTCCCGGGTGGGGTCAAACGATGGGTTGGTGCACGGTCACCAATTTGGTGCCGTCGGGGAAAGTGGCTTCGATCTGGATGTCGGGGATCATCTCGGCGATGCCGTCCATCACATCGGCGCGGGTCAACACGCTGCGGCCCTCGCTCATGAGTTGGGCCACGGTCTTGCCGTCTCGTGCGCCCTCCATCACGGCGGCGCAGATCAGCGCGATGGCTTCGGGGTAATTGAGTTTCAGGCCCCGAGCCTTGCGCCGCTCGGCCAACAAGGCGGCGGTGAAGATCAGGAGCTTGTCTTTTTCGCGGGGTGTCAGTTCCATTTTGGTGCGCCGTGAGCGTTTTGGTGCGTTGAATGCATCAGGTAGAGCAAAAAACATGCCCTTTATAGGGGCTGAAAAATCTCCCTAGCAAAACCATGGTTTTCAGGGTTCTCCCCAAGGTTGGCACGCCGATTGCAAGACGTTGATCAGCGCTGTTTTTCGGTGCGTGTTTCAACAACCTACCTTCCTGATTGGAGCGATCTCATGATGAACCGTCGTGGCAACCTCAAAGCCCTTGCAACCGCTGCCGCCATCGCGGCAGGCAGTTTGACTTTTGCACAACATGTCCAGGCGCAAGCGGGCAACACCATCAAGGTGGGTGTGCTGCACAGCCTGTCGGGCACCATGGCCATTTCCGAGACGGTGCTCAAAGACACCGTGCTCATGGCCATCGACGAAATCAACGCCAAGGGCGGTGTGCTGGGCAAAAAGCTGGAGCCCGTGATCGTTGACCCCGCCTCCAACTGGCCTTTGTTCGCCGAAAAAACCAAGCAGCTGCTGACGCAGGACAAGGTGTCCGTGATTTTCGGTTGCTGGACCTCTGTCTCGCGCAAGTCGGTGCTGCCCGTGGTGGAGGAACTCAACGGCCTGTTGTTCTACCCGGTGCAGTACGAGGGTGAAGAGCTGTCCAAAAACGTGTTCTACACCGGCGCCGCCCCCAACCAGCAAGCCATCCCTGCGGTGGACTATTTGATGAGCAAAGAAGGCGGCGGTGCCAAGCGCTGGGTGCTGCTGGGCACCGACTACGTGTACCCCCGCACCACCAACAAGATCCTGCGCGCCTACCTCAAGAGCAAAGGCGTGAAAGACAGCGATATCGACGAGAAGTACACCCCGTTTGGCCACTCCGATTACCAGACCATCGTGGCCGACATCAAGAAGTTTTCGACCGGGGGCAAGACGGCGGTGGTGTCCACCATCAACGGCGACTCCAACGTGCCCTTTTACAAGGAACTGGGCAACGCCGGCCTGAAGGCCAAAGACGTGCCGGTGGTCGCCTTCTCGGTGGGTGAAGAAGAGCTGCGTGGCGTGGACACCAAGCCGCTGGTGGGTCACTTGGCCGCCTGGAACTACTTCATGAGCATCAAGAACCCGGCCAACGACGAGTTCACCAAGAAGTGGGCCGCCTATGCCAAGGCCAAGAACATCGCCGGTCACAAAGACAAGCCTTTGACCAACGACCCGATGGAAGCCACTTACATCGGCATCAACATGTGGAAGCAAGCGGTGGAAAAAGCCAAGTCGACCGACACCGACAAAGTGATCGCCGCCATGGCCGGCCAGACCTTCAAAGCGCCTTCTGGCATCACCAGCAAGATGGACGAGAAGAACCACCACCTGCACAAGTCGGTGTTCATTGGCGAGATCAAGGCCGACGGCCAGTTCAACGTGGTCTGGAAGACCCCCGGTCCCGTGAAAGCCAAGCCCTGGAGCCCCTTCATCCCCGGCAACGACAAGAAGCCTGACGAGCCTGCCAAGAAGTAAGGGGTCTGCGGGACATCCTCGCATGGGCGGGGATGTCAAAAACTGCAGGCAGGTGTCTTCGGCCCCGACACGAAGGTGTGCCCGAGCCGAAGCGCCGACCTGCTGACAAGGCTTTTTGAGGCCCAGAGATGAGCATGATGAAGCGATGGATGATGAAATGCGCCTGGACCGTCGTTGCACTGTGCAGCGGGATCGCTGCGCAGGCCTTGACGGTGGACGAGGCCCGTGGAATTGCCTTGGGCGAAAGCGATGCACGCATCGAGGCCCTGACCCGCGCGGTGGCGCAAGGCGATGACAAGACGGCCGCCTATCTGCAGGCGCTGGCCGACGATGTGGTCAAGGTCGCCAACGGACAGGTGTTGGTGGTGCGCGATGGCCAAGGCACAGACCCCGTGACAGGGCAATCCGTGCCGGTGCCACCCGATGCGGAAGACGTGATGCTGAACAACCGCCTGCGCGGTGAGATCGACACGGCCCTGGCGGCCCTGAAGTTGTTCAGCGCAGAGGTGAAGGTGCGCCGTGCGGCCGCCTTGTCTTTGCTCAAGGAACCCGATGTCAGTCGAAGGCCTGTGCTGGAAAAAGCCCTGGCCACCGAAAAAGACGCCACGGTGCAGGCCCTGGTGCGCCAGGCGCTGGCTGCTGCCCTGCTGGGCAGCGATGTGCCCAACGACCGCTTGCAGGCCGCCCGCGACTTGGCAGGCAGCCGACAGCCTGAAACCTTGCTCTTGCTGAACCAGCAGCTGGCCCAGGAGGCCGAGCCTGCGGTGAAAAAACAAATCCAATTGTCCTTGCTCGCGGTGCAGGACAGCTTGCGCTGGGGCGAGCGCCTGGGCGCCTTGTTCACAGGCGCCAGCCTGGCCTCGATCCTGTTGCTGGTGGCTCTGGGCCTGGCCATCACCTACGGCCTGATGGGCGTGATCAACATGGCGCATGGCGAGCTGATGATGATCGGGGCCTATGCCACCTATGTGGTGCAAACCCTGTTTCGTGAGCATTGGCCGCAGGCTTTTGACGCCTATTTGCTGGTGGCCCTGCCAGTGGCCTTCCTGGCCTCGGCGCTGGTCGGTGCGGTGATGGAGCGCACCGTGATCAAGCACCTGTATGGCCGGCCGCTGGAAACTTTGCTGGCCACCTGGGGCATCAGCCTGGTGTTGATGCAGGGCGTGCGCAGCCTGTTTGGGGCGCAAAACGTGGGGGTGGAAAACCCGTCGTGGATGAGCGGTGCGCTGCCCTTGCTGCCCAATTTGCAACTGCCCTGGAACCGGATGCTCATCATCGTGTTCGCGGTGGCGGTGCTGATCGGCGTGGCGCTGTTGATCGGCAAGACACGCCTGGGCTTGTTCGTGCGTGGCGTGACGCAAAACCGGCCCATGGCTTCGTGCATGGGCGTGAACACCGCCCGCATCGACACCTATGCGTTTGCGCTGGGCTCGGGCATCGCCGGCCTGGCCGGCTGTGCGCTCAGCCAGGTGGGCAATGTGGGCCCGGACCTGGGTCAGAGCTACATCGTGGACGCGTTCATGGTGGTGGTGCTCGGGGGTGTGGGGCAGCTGGCAGGCACGGTGTATGCCGCCCTGGGGCTGGGCCTGGCCAACAAGCTGCTCGAAGGCTGGACCGGCGCGGTGCTGGCCAAGATCGCCGTGCTGGTGTTCATCATCGTCTTCATCCAGAAGCGGCCGCAAGGCATCTTCGCGATGAAGGGGCGCAGCGCTGAAGCGTGAACATGACCATGACCATGAAGAAAATTGAACTCCCTGCGCACCCGCCCTTGTTGGGGCGCACCGCCTGGACGGCCTTTTTGCTGGCCTTGATCGCGGTGGGCATTTTGGCCCCGGTGCTCAACCTGCTGGTGCCCGCAGACAGTCCCTTGCACCTGAGCGACTTTGCGGTGTCCTTGATTGGCAAAATCATGTGCTATGCCATTTGCGCCCTGGCCATGGACCTGATCTGGGGCTACACCGGCATACTGTCGCTGGGTCACGGTCTGTTTTTCGCTTTGGGCGGTTATGTGATGGGCATGTACCTGATGCGCCAGATCGGGCAGGACGGCAACTACAAAAGCGAGCTGCCCGACTTCATGGTGTTCCTCGACTGGAAAGAATTGCCCTGGCACTGGATGCTGTCGGACAGTTTTGTGGCGACCTTGCTGCTGGTGGTGCTGGTGCCGGGCTTGATCGCCTTTGTCTTCGGTTACTTCGCATTTCGCTCGCGCATCAAAGGGGTGTATTTCTCCATCATCACCCAGGCCATGACCTACGCAGCCATGCTTTTGTTCTACCGCAATGAAACCGGCCTGGGCGGCAACAACGGCTTCACCGATTTCAAGCGCATCCTGGACTTGCCCTTGGCCACACCCGGCATGCGCATGACGCTCTTTGTTCTGACGGGCGTGACGCTGCTGGGCTTTTTCCTGTTTTCGCGTTGGCTGGTGGGCAGCAAATACGGCCGGGTGTTGATGGCCATCCGCGATGCCGAAACGCGCGTCATGTTCTCGGGCTACTCGCCATTGCCCTACAAGCTCAGCATCTGGGTCATTTCGGCCGTGATGTGCGCCATTGCGGGGGCTTTGTATGTGCCGCAGGTGGGCATCATCAACCCGGGTGAGATGAGCGCGGCCAATTCGATCGAGATGGCGGTGTGGGCCGCCGTGGGAGGGCGCGGCACCTTGATCGGCCCCATTGCCGGTGCGTTTTTGGTGAACGGGGCCAAGAGTTGGCTCACGGTGACCGCCCCCGAGTTCTGGCTGTACTTTCTGGGCGCCTTGTTCATTGTGGTGACGCTGTATTTGCCCAACGGCGTGGTGGGTTTGTGGGCCAAACTGCGCCACAGGAAAGGCGGTGCCGCATGACGCCCGACCTGTTGCAGCGGGGTGCCCAGCGCGTGGCACAACACGCTCAGCACCTGAGCGAGTCGACCGCATCCGGCGGCCGCAGTGCAGGCTATGGCCGCGTGGTGCAAGACGCCCAGCAGGTGGATGTGACCCATGGCCGCATCCTGTACCTGGAAGACGTGAGCGTGAGCTTTGACGGCTTCAAGGCCATCAACCGGTTGTCGCTCGACATCGCACCCGGCGAGCTGCGCTGCATCATCGGCCCCAACGGGGCGGGCAAGACCACCCTGATGGACATCATCACTGGCAAGACCCGCCCGGATGAGGGCACCGTGTTCTTTGGCAGCACCATCGACCTGTTGCGCCACAACGAGCCCGAGATCGCGCAGCTGGGCATTGGCCGCAAGTTCCAAAAGCCCACCGTGTTCGAGCACCTCACGGTGTTTGAAAACCTCGAGCTCGCCTTGAAGACGCCCAAAGGCGTGAAAGCCTCGATGTTCTTCAAGCTCGATTCGCGCCAAAGCGACCGCCTGGCCGAAGTGCTGCACACCATCCACCTGGCGGACAGCGTGCGCAAAACCGCCGGATTGCTCAGCCACGGCCAAAAGCAGTGGCTGGAGATTGGCATGCTGCTGATGCAAGACCCCAAACTGCTGCTGCTGGACGAGCCGGTGGCCGGCATGACCGACCACGAGACTGAGCGCACCGCCGAGCTGTTCCTCACGCTCAAGGGCCAGCATTCGCTGATGGTGGTCGAGCACGACATGGGCTTCATCCGCACCATCTCGGACATCGTCACCGTGCTGTGCGACGGCGCGGTGCTGGCCCAGGGCACGCTCGACCAGGTGCAAGCCAACGAGCGCGTCATCGAGGTCTATCTGGGCCGCTGAAGAGAGACCACATGCTGAACGTCAAGAACATCCACCAATACTATGGCGGCTCCCACATCTTGCGCGATGTGAGCCTGAGCGCACCGCTGGGCCAGGTCACCGTGCTGCTGGGGCGCAACGGCGTGGGCAAGACCACGCTGCTCAAAAGCCTGATGGGCCTGGTGCCCATCAAGAGCGGGAACGTCACGTTGGACCAAAAAGACCTGACCAGCGCCAAGCCCTATGAGCGCGCCGCGGCCGGTGTGGGCTATGTGCCGCAAGGCCGCGAAATCTTCGCCCGCCTCACCGTGGAAGACAACCTGCGCATGGGCCTGGCCACACAGCCCGGTGGCACGCCCATCCCGCCGGAGTTGTTCGAGCTGTTTCCGGTGCTCAAGCAGATGCTGCACCGCCGTGGAGGCGATTTGTCGGGTGGGCAGCAGCAGCAACTGGCGATTGCCCGCGCGCTGGCGGCCAAACCGCGTTTGCTGGTGTTGGACGAGCCCACCGAGGGCATCCAGCCGAGCATCATCAAAGACATCGGCCGCGTGATCCGCCAACTGGCCGACGTGGGCCTGCAAGGCCAGCGCATGGCGGTGCTGCTGTGCGAGCAGTACTACGACTTTGCCGAAGAACTGGCCGACCAGTACCTGGTGATGGAGCGCGGTGAAGTGATCGCCAGCGGGCCGGGCAGCGAGATGCAGGCCAAGAAAATCCAGCAGCTGGTGGCGATTTGATCTGGATCGGTGGCTTTGGTGGAGGCCATCAGAATTTGCCCTTGCTGCGACTGCGCCTGGTCGGCGGATTGAAGTTGCTGGGTTTGTCCGCAATCCAATCGATGAACCTTGCCATCTCTGGATGTGCACGCAGCGCTTGTGTGCTCGGGTAATGCCGAGCCAATTCGGTCTCCGTGAACAAGGCATGGACTTGCTTGTGACATGCCCGGTGCATGAAAACGGTGACCTCACCACCCCGGGATTTGGGAACCAGGTGATGTGCGTCTCGCAAAGCTGGGGGGATGGGGCGATCACAGAGCGCGCAGACCGCCAGCTCTGTCGCGTTGTCTGAAGGCGGTGGTGAGCGCGCCGCAGACTGTAGACGTTTGATCCGACCTTGAGCCATTGCATGGACCTGGTGAACGCCAGCGGGTCAGCGCGCCAGGTGCACCCCCGAGACCCCCGTGACAGCCAAAGTCAGAGCCACAGAAAGCCCATCTGAGCACTCACAACGCATGGGCCAGCCCATGTCCGCAGTGCGGTGGATGGCCGGCCTGGGCATCTACACCACCGACTGGTGTGGGTCAGCCCGAAGTGCAGCGGTGGATACCTCATCAAGCGAGAGGCGGACACCCAGGGACCCACTGCCCAAGCGCACGGGTGATTTCTTGAGGCTGATTTGCATGTGCAAGATGGCCGGGTGTGCTGCGCATGCACCCGCAATACGCGTCATCAGCCTTTCCTGTGTCTCATAGTGACCGTCGGCTGCGAGCCGGTCAATTTCCCGGATCAGTGGGTCGTAGTCAAATACGTGCGCCATGCCATCGCGTGAGATGACGACTTGATCCACCGCAATCCCCAAGGTCACATCCAGGAGGTGCATTTCGGGCGGGGTGTCGTCAGGACCGTAGGTTCCGATGTCCGTCTTCAGTTGTAAATCTCGCAATTCGATGACCGCTGAATTCATGGTGTTCGTGCCTGTGTCTTTTGACTGACGAATTTCACCAGGCCTTCGCTGGCTTCTTCGATCAAGTCCAATACGTGTTCAAAACCTTGGCTGCCTCCGTAGTAGGGGTCGGGTATGACCGACGCCTGCGTGGTTTGCAAAAATTCAGCCAATCCCCGGATCTTGTGAAGATGTTGTGCAGGGCATCTTTCTTCGAGCAGGGCGCGGTTGTCCCAATCCATGGTCAGCAGCAAATCGAAGGCCTCAAAGTCAGCCTCGACAACGGGTCGGGCCCTCAGATGCGACAGGTCATAACCCCGTTGGCGTGCGTGCGCCTGGCTGCGTTCGTCGGGTGGCGCGTCGGGGTGGAAGTTGTGCGTGCCTGCAGAGTCAATTTTGACCGCATGCAAGAGATGGCGCTCGGTCAGCCTTTTGCGAAAGACCGCCTCTGCCGTAGGACTTCGACAGATGTTGCCCATGCAAACAAACAGAATTTTGAATTCAGCGGGGGTCATTTCACGCTTGGTGGGGTCGCTGCCGTCATGAGCCCATTTCATGCCGTTCATGGCAAGGACTTGGCCAGCAGGAGAGGGCCTTGGTTGTGGGTGCATCGGGGGGCGTCAAGCTGCTCTGCCTGAATCAGAGGCGTCGGGCCACAACGACAGCCGCAGCAGAGCCTCGGCCGACAGTCCAGCACCAAATGCGCAACCACAAACCCGGATGGCTTCCGGCCAAGGCCGCGGATTCATCCCGGTGATGCTGTTCATCGGCCTGACAGCGGATCAACAGCGGCAACAAGCCTTCAGGACCGCCTTGCGCCTGCAGGTGATCAATTTGCTGTTGGTAATGGTGATCGACAAACGTCTCGACCGCGGCAATCGTGGCGTAAACAGCGCGACGACCGGCCAGGGCCGGCAATGCGCCCGTCAGCCATCCGGCCAAACGCCATGGCCCCAGAAGACGACTGCGCTGTGCGACAGGCAACCAATTTTCCACGGCGGCCAAATGATCGGCTTCGGTCGCGCCATGGGCCTTGGCAAATGCCATGAGTTCGAGGTCGCCGCGCCACTGGGCGACCGCTTGAATGCCTTTGTAAATAGAGACTGCACCCGTCTCACCCGCATGGTCAGACCGAAGTTCTTGCACAAGGTGGTGGGACAGGCCTTTCGTCATCTGCAGCGGTGTTTCAGACACCCAACAGTTTCTTGGCTTCGGCAAGTGCCTTCATGGACTCGGTGTGCTTGCCTTCTTTGTGTAATTTTTCGCCTTCTTCGCGCAAAGCTTTGACTTTGGACATGTCCGCGGCTGGCAGTTTTGCAGTGGGCATCTTGGCATCGATGGCCCGCATTTCGCCAGGGCAGCCATGCGCCGAAGCGGTGGCTGCAAACATCACAAACATGGAACCCAAAACGAGATGTTTCATTGAAATACTCCGGTTGATCAACCTTCAGGATATTTCAAGCGGTCCGGTGGCAGACACGTCAAGAATGCTTTGTCCCCAATGGCCGCCAGGGAATAGCCTGTTCCCGGCAATTTGCATTCAAATCCATGGTCAAAGGATTGCCGGTAATAGGTGTTTTGAAGGAAGCGTGCCGCGATGGTCAAGTTTTCAGATCGTCTTTCAAGTCTGTCAGAGGGGGATATCTCGGCCATCGTCCAGATGGCCTGGGAGGACAGGACGGCCTTTGAGACCATTCAGGAGCGCATGGGCTGGTCTGAAGCTGAGGTGATTCGTCTCATGCGACACGAACTGCGTCCCAACACATTTCGGCTGTGGCGCCAGCGCATGAAAGGGCGAGCGACCAAACACCGGGCGCTGAGAAGCCCAGACATGAAATTTGACGACCGCCGGGTGGCAGACCACCGAAGGGCCAATTGTTGATGCCCATCGGTTGGGCCAGGTCGGCCGCTCAAACTTTAGAGATGCCACAGCCGCGGCAGCGTCCCCGGCAAGCCCCACAGGGCATGGCGCCAAGCCGCCCACACCTGCCTGAGCAGCTGCATGGCCGGTTCGGTCACGGGTGACAGCACCCGCAGCACGATGACCTGTGGGTGCGGCGATGTGGCGCCTGCGCTCAGGCGCAGCTCAGACGCGTCGAGCAGCTCGCGCGCACAGGCCAGGGCCCGCTCGCTGCGTTCGGCCGCGATGGCGCTGCCCGCCGCAAACACCAGCGTGGCCATGCAGCGTTGTCCGGCCAGGCCCAGTGGGCTGTTCATCAACCGGCTGTCGGCAGCCTGGATCGTGCCCCGCTCCAGCCAGACGCCAGGGATCTCCAGGTGCTGGCGAAAAGTGCCTTGCACATACGGCAAATCGGCGGCGGGCAAACCCAAAGCCGTGATGTCCCAGCTGATCAGCTCGGCCCCGGGGGCCAGCTCGAACACCGCGCGGTTCAGGCCATCGCAGCCGTTGTAGGCGATCGCCTCGAGTGGCAGCCATTCCAGCCGCGCACCGGCTGCCAGCCGGGCGTGCACCTGTTGCGTGGCCAGCCCGGCTTCGGACCGGTAAAAGCGTGTGGCACCGGGTGTGGTGACCAGCCCATGCGCGCCGGGCCCCACCGTGACTTGCATGTCGAGCGTGTCGCCGCCCACCAGGCCGCTGGGGGGGTGCACCAGCACGTTGTGGCAGACCGCATCGCCTTCGGGGTAGAGGCTTTGCAAGATGCGCAGCGGGCCTTGGTGCAGGAAGCGGGCCACGCTGCGCCCGGCCTCCTGGGTGTAGTCCAGCTGCAAGCTGGCGTGCCAGGTCTTGCCGTGCATGGCTGTTGCTGCACTCACCACATGGGCCTGGCTCACCGCGTGCGCATCATTCGTTTTGCGAGCCGCGGTGGGCCCAGGCGGTGGTGTGTTTTTCGATGGCGCTGAACAGCTCGTACATGGCCATGGCCATGGCACCCACCACCACCAGACCGGAGAAGGCCAGGCCCATCTGCATCGCCGAGCCGGCCGAGATCAGCAGGTAGCCAATGCCTTCGTTGGACGCGGTCATCTCGGACACCGTGGTGCCCACAAAGGCCAGCGTGATGGCGACTTTGAGCGAGCCGTAAAAGTAAGGCATGGAGCGGGGCAGGCCCACTTTGACCAGCACATCCCAGCGTTTGGCACCCAGCACGCGCAGCACGTCTTCCAGCTCGGGCTCGAGCGTGGCCAGGCCCGTGGCGATGTTCACCATGATCGGGAAGAAGCTGATGAGAAAAGCCGTGAGGATGGCGGGGCCGATGCCGATGCCGAACCACACCACCAAAATCGGGACGAAGGCGGCTTTGGGCAGGGCGTTGAAGGCGGTCATGAGCGGGTACACCGCGGCATAAGCCAGGCGCGAGCTGCCGATGATGAAGCCCAGCAAAACCCCCACCACGATGGCGATGCCAAAGCCCACCATGGTCACCCAGTAGGTGCGCCAGGCGTGGCCAGCGATCACGTCGCGGTATTCGATGGTTTGCTGCGCAATGCGCGAGGGGCTGGGGAAAACGAATTCCGACACGTTGAAGGCGCGGCACAGGCCCTCCCAGGCCAGAATGCTCAGCACCAGCAAGATCCAGGGGGACCAGCTTTCGAGGGATTTCTTGTTCATGAGGGGCTCCCGCTTATTGTTGGATCGCCGCACCGGTTTTGCGCATGGCACCGATGTGGCCGCGCAGCTCGTGCACGATGTTGGTGAATTCGGGGGTGTAGGTGATTTCCAGATCGCGCGGGCGTGGCAGGTCGATCTCGCGTTTGACCACAAAGCGGCCGGGGCTCTTGCTCATCACATACACCGTGTCGGCCAAAAACACCGACTCGCGCAGGTCGTGCGTGACCAAAATCACGTTGAATTTTTGCTCGGTCCACAGGTCGCGCAGGATGCACCAGAGCTCTTCACGCGTGAAGGCGTCGAGCGCACCAAAGGGCTCGTCGAGCAGCAGCATCTTGGGCTCGTGGATCAGGGCGCGGCAGATGCTGGCGCGTTGCTGCATGCCGCCCGACAGTTGCCAGGGGAATTTGTCTTCGTAGCCACCCAGACCCACGGTGTTGAGCAGTTTGCGGGCACGCTCGACGTACTCGGCCTTCTTTTGCTTGAAGTTCGAGCGGTAGGGCTCCACGATCTCCAGCGGCAGCAGCACGTTGTCCAGGGTGGTGCGCCAAGGCAGCAGCGACGAAGCCTGGAAAGCCATGCCACTGATCTTGAGCGGGCCGGTCACAGGCTGGCCATCGACCAGGATGCGGCCTTTGCTGGGCATCTTCAGACCGGTGGTCAGCTTCATGAAGGTGGACTTGCCGCAGCCCGATGGCCCGACGATGGCGATGAACTCGCCTTGCTTGACCTGCAGGTTGATGTCTTCCACCGCAAAGTGGTTTTGCGCCAGCAACTCGTCGTTGTAGGCCAGCCAGACATCCTGAAAATCAACGAATGATGCTTGGGTCATGGTGTGCAATCAGAAATGGTGTTCGAAAGTGTATACAACTCATCCCCTTGAAAAGCCCACTGACTCTTGCGAGTGGGAGTGGGCTCAAGACAGGACGCCTGCCCGCTTATTTTTTGGGCTTGGGCAGGATGTCCAGTTCCTTGGCGGTGGGCAGGAAAGAGCCATTCCAGATGTCTTCTGCCTTGACGCGGGTCTTGGTGTTGAAGGCATCGGACACTTGCGAGGCCATCAGCGACAGGCGAGGGCCATTGACCTGACCGAAGCCTTCGGCCCGGGCCGATGGGCTGTTGATCACCGTGTCGATGGCCAGTTGCAAGCGGCGTGTTTCCAGCGCGGTGTTGATGATGCCGTCGCGGGCCTTGACAGTTTCGATGGCCGCAGCAGGGTTGTCGATGACTTCCTTGGCACCCTTGGTGAAGGCGCTCAGGAAGGCTTTCACGGCAGCAGGGTTCTCTTTCAGGATCTTGGGCGAAGCGATGATGGCGTTGCCGTACAGCTTGACGCCAAAGTCGGGGTACTGCATGACCACGATGTCTTCGGTTTTCACGCCGCGTGCTTCGATGTTGAGCAAGGAGGTGAAGGTGAAGCCGGTGATGGCGTCCACGTCACCGCGCACCAGCATGGTTTCGCGCAGTGGCGGATCCATGGCGGTCCAGGTCACGTTGCCACCCATCTTTTTGCCGGCCAGGTCGGCGGGCGTCTTGATGCCCGACTTTTTCAGGGCCATCACCGAAGCGGGGGTGTTGTTGTAGACCATCATGATGGCCACGGGTTTGTTGGGGGCGTCGGGGTTGTTGGCGTGAAACTCCATCAAGGCGGCCAGATCGGCGAAGCCCAGATCGTAGGTGCCAGAGGCCACGCGGGTCACGGCACCACCGGAGCCGTTGCCGGAGTCCACCGTCACATCCAGCTTGGCATCCCTGAACTGGCCTTTGGCGGCAGGCAACAGGAAGAAAGCGGAGGGGCCTTCAAAGCGCCAGTCGAGCTGGAACTTGATGGGGGTGGTTTGCGCTTGCGCGCTGCCAAATGCGGCCACGGCGGCCAGTGCGGCGGTGGCCTTGAGGAGGAAACGCTTGTTCATGGGAAGCTCCAGGTTCATTGAAACAGTGATTCACGTTTAGCAATATCGGTGCCATTATCCAGCACTTGCCTGACGCGATTTGTCAGCTTGTTCCCCAATGGATGTCCGTTTGTGGTGCCCTGCAGGGGCACACAGGGCACCAAAAAGGTTCTTCAGGGCTTTCGGCACTTTTTGTGTTCTTCACTGTATACACTTTGGGGTCGGGCGGGGTAGGGGAAAACCCTGTTTCTTCACACGGCCTTGACCCTGAGCCCGCCGATCACCCCGATCACCAGCAAGGCGATGCCTGCCAGCGTCAAGGACTCGGGCCATTGGCCACGCAGCACAAAGGCGTAGGCCAGGGCGGCCAGGGTTTCAAACACAATCAGTTGACCGGCCAAAGCGGTGGGCAGGCGTTGGCTGGCGGCATTCCAGCACAGGGTGCCCAGCCAGGAGGCGAACACGGCGATCGCCAACATG
>Ga0255134_1000086_pt1 | contig 24358 bp, 26 predicted proteins | sample Law_Law_RepC_8d_FD_188550 | JGI IMG/M metagenome (GOLD analysis project Ga0255134, IMG submission 188550) | Freshwater microbial communities from St. Lawrence River, New York, United States - Law_Law_RepC_8d | ecosystem: Environmental > Aquatic > Freshwater > River | place: USA: New York... | reverse complement strand
AACAAATTTTCCCAAAAAATCAAATACTATATTTCTTCCTTTTAGGTTCCATCTATTTTGCTGTCTAATAAAAATATAAATCCAATATGTTCTCCATTTTTCACTATTCCACTCTTTTAATAATAATTCTGTTCCACATTTTAAATAATTTATATTTGAAGTAATAAAAAAATCTGGTGTATAATCAAATCCTAATGATTTTGAAAATGATTTCCAGTCAAATTTATATTTTTGTAATGCTTCTTTTGTTGTAATTTTATTATAATTGCTATCTGCCTTTTTACCTTTAATATAATCGCAACTCATTGCTAATAAAATATCTATTTCTACTAAAAATATATCTTCAACATTAAAATTATGATTTGAACCAAAAGAATTTTCAAACAATTCATTTAAATATTTGAAAAATTTATTTTTATATTTATTTTTATATTCTACATCAAGACCATCATCAAAATATATATTTATATCAATTAATGATAATTGAGGTTGATCTATATAACATCTAAAAATTGTTGGTTCTTTATCATCTGGATTTAATGACCAAGTAAATGGAGATCCCCATGATACGATTTCATTATCGTTTGCTAAACCTAATAAATCCCACACAGTACCATTTTTCCTTATTTCATCAATTTTTTGTAATCTTTCATTTGCGCTAAATTTATTTTGTTCATCTGTATTAAGTTTAATTTGAGATTTATAAAATTTTTCTATTGTTTGCGATAATTTAGAATGATTGTTTTTAATATAATCATTAACAATTTCAAGTAACTCTTTATAAACTTTATCTTGAACTAATCTAAAATCGTCAATTTGTACTATATATTTTTGTTCTTCCTCCAATTGTTTTTGGTTTATCCATCTTTCATTAATATATGAATAAAAATCATTTTGTGGATTAATATTTGATGGACTAACTGCTTGTTTTAATTCTTTAATTGTAGTTTTTTCTAAATTAAAATCTTTTGAAGAATAAATATCGCCATATATTTTTTCAAACTTATCTTCAAATGTATCATATGAGTTAAAAAAATTTATACATTTATTTTCTATATTTTTCTTTGTTTTATTTTTCTTTTCTCTTTTGGTTAATTTATTTTTTTTTGTAGAACTCATATTATATATATATTAAATATATATAATATATATATAATATATTTAATATTTAATATAATAACAAAGTATTACAATAATTATTAAATCAACTATTCTTATCAATTGTAACAACCTTTGCTATTTTTTTCACTATTTTGTCCGCCTTTTCTGCGTCATTATCGCCTGAACCTCCCATTGCCTCAACAACAATATGATTATACTGATCGCTCTTTTTGGAATCACTATAAATACAATCTGGATATTTTGGCACAAATATTCTTATGGGATATATATTTGATTGCCTTTTTAATTTTCTTATTTTCTGAGTCTTCTTTTTCCCATACGTTTGCGTCTTTTACATATAAGGATTCCCTCTTTGGGTCACTACAATGAACGGGTCTCATATTTTCTTCCAGAGCGTTCAAATGTTTAATTATAAGTTTAGACATCCCATTCACATAACCCAATTCACCTATGCTTTCAACATCGGATAACTGAATTTTAATAGAGTCTACAAAATCCATAATATTCATTGCATCTTTACATGTTTCATTTAAAAAAACCTGAAGATTAAATGTTTTATTATTACTATTTATGTTTGAATTAATATTATTTGTATTATTTGTATTATTTGTTCCATTTTTTATTACTTCCATCATCATATTTTTCAAATCAACATTTTCTTTAATTAAAATCATAATCAGTTCTTTATCAGTAGGCTCTTCGTTTTTTTCTTTTTCTTCATTAACAACTTTTTTAAAACATTTTTTATTATGTCTCCATAAACCAGATTTATCTTTATATTTTTTTCCACAAATTTCGCAAATAAGGTCAGAGCAGGTTTTTGGCAGGTTTTCATTGAAAATAGTTGATTTTTTGTGTTTAAGTGTTAAAATATGGTCGTCATAACTACTTTTTTTGCTTGTTCCATAGTCACATTTTTCACAATAAAATTTAAGGCAGTTTTTTCGCAGTTTTTGGTTGCTAATCATTGCTATATATTAGCAATAAAAAATCTGCCTAAATACTTTTTAAAATAAATAATAAAAAATTATCGTAACAAAATAAAAAAATTATAAAAAGTCGCGAGACGCTAATTTTTCATTATGCAGCAAAAACACGTTTTTTACAAAAGTCTTTGTCCACTTTTCAAAATTGGACATTTTTTTTGTCCATTTTTACTTTTTTGATTCACTTTCTCAAACAAAAAAGTATGTTTTTATATAATAAATTTAGAAAGTAACTTAAAGAATTTTATAAATTTTACTTTTTATCTATAATTACTTCCTTAGCTATTTTCTTTACTATTTTATCTGCCTTTTCAGCATCATTGTCACCTGAGCCTCCCATTGCTTCAACTACGATATGATTATACTGGTCACTCTTTTTTGAATCACTATAAATACAATCTGGATATTTTGCTCTCCATTGAGGTAAGGCACAAATATTCTTATGGGAAATGTATTTGATTGCCTTTTTTATTTTCTTATTTTCTGGGTCTTCTTTTTCCCATACGTTTGCGTCTTTAACATATAAGGATTCTCTTTTTGGGTCACTACAGTGTACTGGTCTCATATTTTCTTCCAAAGCATTGAGATGCTTAATAATAAGTTTAGACATTCCATTCACATAACCTAATTCACCTATGCTTTCAACATCGGATAGCTGAATTTTAATAGAATCTACAAAATCCATAATATTCATTGCATCTTTACATGTTTCATTTAAAAACACTTGTAAATTAAATGTTTTGTTATTTGAATTAGATGTATTATTTATAATAGTATTATTTTTAGATAATTCTATTATTGTTTTATTTTGTTCAATTAATAAATCTTTGAATTCTTGATTTTGCTGTATTATGCTTAGAATTAATTCAGGACTTATATTATTATTTTCGGTTTCTATTATATTTTCTGTTTTTTTTTCTTTTACGCATTTTTTTTTATGTCTCCATAGTCCAGAATAATGTTTATATATGTTACCACATTCGCAATTATACATTTTATCTTCTTCATTATTTTTATTGGCATCATTTTGTATCATTTTATATCTTTTTTCATTATTTTTATGTTTTGGTGTCATAATATGATTATTATAGTTTGATTGCTTACAGCATTTAAAGTCACATATAGAACAAAAAAATTTTTCGGCATTTTTTGGCATTTTTTTTATATCCATTTATATCTTTATATGATATAAAAAAAATGCCTAAATCCTTTTTGAAAGAAAATATAAAAAAAATATGCTAACAAAATAAAAAATTTATAAAAAGACGGCTGACGCTAATTTTTCATTATGCAGCAAAATCACGTTTTTTACAAAAGTCTTTGTCCACTTTTCAAAAATGGACATTTTTTTTGTCCATTTTTTATTTTTCGATTCACTTTCTCAGACAAAAATCTGCGTTTTTTAAATATATAATTTTAAAGTAACTTAAAGAAAATATTTATCTTTTAAAAGTTTTTGATTTTCTTTTCGAATGTCTTTTTAGTGTCTTTTTTTTAGTGCTTTTTTTAATGTTTTTAGAAATGAATTTTTTTATTTCATTTTTCTGAGCATATATCATATCAACTATATTCTGAAAATAAGACCTAAACTTAGGACGCATTTTCATTATGTCATCAACACAAACCCATTTAATTTCTTCCTTTTCAAATATTTTGGATTTTTTAATTACTTTTGAGTCCAAACGCTTTTGTAAAAATCGTTGATTATTATTATAATAAAAAGGCAATAACTCATCATATTCCATTGGAAATATATGCATTCTATAAGTACTGAATTTAGAATTTTTATCCGTGTAGTCAATGTTATAGGTTCCATGCTTTTTTAACATTTTTTTCACATCATTATCGCTTCCTAAAAATCCGGTTAATTCTTCTCCACCTTCGCGAATTGCGGTTTCTAAAAACGATTCACTATTATCAGTTCCTCCGCCGAAATCTGAGAAACCTTCTGCGGAATCTTCATATTGATTTTCTTTCCCAAATAGAAAATATAACTTATTATTATGTATTGTTGTTGGTAATATTCCTGCTCCCATACATTATATTAATATAATTTTTATCTTCTACTTAAAATCTCCAAAGAAAGAAAAACCATAACAAACCAATAAAAATAATAAAATCAGTTATCACATCATAAAATTACATTTACAATTAGTTCTTGGCAATTATTATATTCATCTTCTGTCATATAAAATAATAAGTTTTATATTTTAAATTAATACATCAAAATATTATTTGCTATTTTCTCTCCTCCTGTTTCGGATGGTTCAATATTTAAAGTAAAGTCAGTTGATTCAGTTAAAATATTACTAATATTTATTACTTGTAAATTATTTGTAGAAGCAAAATCAGTTATTAATTTATTCCATTCTTCAAGAATAGGCTTATATTGAGATACTTTAATGTTTGCTGGATAATAAATATCTAATAAAACTAATTTTGAATCATTCATTTTTGTTTGAATACTTTTTATTAATTTTTTATATGCAGTAAAGAGAGGATTTAATACCTTAATATCTTTTACAGAAACCTCTTTATCAGCATAATTATTCAATATATCATTTCCACCTACAGAGAGAAAAATTGTTGTTGAACCTTTATTCAAATCAGTTGAAATATAATCTAATTGACTATAAATATCTACAATTGTCGAATCATCCTTAGCATAACAATGTATATTTCCATTCATTTTTTCATTTAAAATATCATCTACCGCTTTACCATTTTTTACATAGGAATTATTTTTTATAATACTATCTCCTAATAATACATATGTTTTATCATTATTACTAAAAGGCTCTCTCAAAACATAATATTTATAATAATGTGTGAATGATGAAACAGATATAATTATAAAAAAAAGAAGTAAAACGTATAAATAAAAATATTTCATATAATTAATATTTTTATTTTATTATAAAAAATTTACACTGATAAAATTTCAGTTTCTTCTTCATCTTCAGAATCATCATCATCATCATCTGGGCCATAAGCTAAAATACGATATTCTTTATAATCTTTTGCGTTTTGTATAGAATCAGAACAACCATTAAAATAAACAAGAGCGTTTCCGCAATCTACTATATCATCATAACAAAACTGCTCGGCGGTTTCTTTTAAACTTCTACACTGATTATAAAATTCACAAATTTCATATCCCATATTATATCTTATTGAAGTAATATTTTCTTCTAAAACTTCATTTCGTTTTGAGAGTTGTTCGCATTTATTTTTTAACATTAAATTTTCAGCTACTAAACATTCATAACTCAATTTATTTTCAAACTCAGCCATAATATAAAATAATATAAAACTTTAAATATTTATATTATTATAAGATATGTCTTTTTTGTATACTAATTAGTAAGAGTATAATTAATTATATTAGAATACAATGTTGTTGGAAAAAAATTATTATTAACAACTTGTACTTGATAAGTACCTATATCTAAATTATTTGGCACTACAAATGATAAATTTAATGAACTATAAAATATAACTGGAATATTTGTAATATCCCCAAATGTAACTGTTGAGTTTCCTGTTGTATTACTCTTACTAAAATTTAAACCATTTATATAACATACTGTATAATTATTTATATTTGAAGTAGTAATAGATAAATTATAAATTACTGGCGTTGTATCAGGATATTTATAACTGTATGTTCTTTTAGAAGTTGTTCGTAATTTAAATAAAGAAGACATATATTTATAAGATAAAAATAAAAATAAAAATAAAAAAGGGGTTCCCCCAATTTTATTAGTATACAAGTTTTAAATATAATTATTTAATTCTTACCTTTTACTCTCCAATATGGTCCTTCGCATTTATTTATTTAAACCTACAAATAAACTACACAATTAGTCAATAAATATACAAAATTACATACTATTTTTTAAATATTTTTATTTTATTTTGATTATCATATTTATTCATTTCCACAATAATTTCTGCTGCTAAGTGCTCGTTGACTGTTAGCAATTTCTTTTTCTAATTCTTTTTCTGCTTGCTCTTTAGTAAGTCCAAGGCTTTTAGCAAGTGGACCTAGAACATCTTCCAAATCAACTGAAAAGCTGCCTCGAATTATACCAGTCTTAGAGTCAACAGTTTTAGTATAATTTCTAAAATATATAGGAGGTTTAGATAAGAAGCAGTCATCATCATCAGGCTTAAGCGGTTCTTTTTTACATACAGAATTATGAAAATATAATTGTTTTTCTGTATCAAATTCCATACTACATTTGTCACAAGTAATTTGGTCTTGGTCTTGGTCTTGGTCCTGGTTTAAGTCTTCAATAGTTAGCGCTCTAGGTCTGCTGCTAATTTCTTCATCTTTTTTTTCAAACAAAACCGCATTAATTTGTTCTAGTTTTTCTGCTTGAATTTGAACGATTTTCATAAGCTTATCAATTTGAGCGGCTTGAGCTTCAGTCTTATGAAGTAGAGTTTTAAAATGTTCCGAACTAATAGTCATAGTTTCAGTTACACTTTTTTCAATTTCTTCAACCCTGACATAAAGCTCATCTGTGTAAGCGACTAACTGATGAGTATTGACTTTTGACCTAGAAATCATAGTCTTAGCAGGCAGTAGAACCCAGAATTCGAAGGGAGAAATTTGAATTTTGTTTTGTTTTTCCACAATAATTTTATTGAACCAATAACCATCTGGATTCCATTCAGTAAGTTTTAGAAATGCGCTGTAATACTTTATTTCCTTTGTCACTGGGTCCTTTGTCGAAACAAAGTCTACAAAATCAACCAAACCAATACTGAAATTAGCAAATAAAATTTTAACATCATGTTCGCTGTGTTTTTCATCAATTCTTGGAATATAAATATCCAAGTTATTAATTCCGATTTTTTTAACTGCTTGGGTATTAGCAGTATTAAATTTTTTAATAGAAGACATATTCATTGAGCTCATTTTCGCAAATTTAGGATTTCTTTAAGAAGGCTTTTTATAACATAATGCTATTATTGTAAAATAATAAAAGCATTTCAATTTTTTTTATTTTATATAATTTTTTAGATTACTAAAAAATTATTTTTATTAAATTATCGTAACCATATTATAAGCTAAATTAATAACATAATAAATCATTATATATATCTAGATAATAATTTAACTGATTATTCCTGTTGTTTAATAATTCATTTTCAAGATATAATTTATTTATATTGTAACAATGAATATTTATTAAATTATTGTAATGATATGTATTTTTATAATCTGGAAATTTAATTAATTCATAATAAATATTATATTTAATATTATCTTGATAATCATAAGGGATTTTATGTGTTATTTTATATATTTCTCTAGCTAACTCATGATTTTTATAATAAACATCTGTTATAACTGTAGTCATAACAGAGTTAATGGGTTCTAATTGATTTTGATGCCATTCATATGATAAGGACGTATTTTTATCCTTATTTCTATAAATAAATGATTTTTTTTCAACATCAATTTTTGATAAAGTTGGTATTAAATCATCAATTGTATATTTTTTAAATATATTATAATGAACGTTATTTATCATGTAAGCTAAAGAATTTTTAGGAATAGGAATTTTCATCATCATTATAATTAAATTTATAATTAAATCTTTAAGCCAATTTTAAATAATTTTTACCCCATTTATATGTTATTAAATAGGTCCATCGTCATCTTTTTTTGCTCTTAATTTTCCTATTATTTTTTGCCTAGCCATGATATAAATAAAACCACTAAATAATATACCGACAATAGCACCAGCAAATACTTGTAAAACAGTGTGTTGTTTAAATAAAACTCGTTGATACATAGTTAATAAAGCAACAATTAAATAAAGAATAGTTATTTTAATATCCTTTAATGCTAAATAAATAAAAAATGTTGAGAAAAATACAGATTGTGCGTGCCCTGAAGGCATACCGAAAATATCATGTGGATATCCATTAACAAACTTAAATCTAGTGCTATGTTTTAATGCTACATTAAATAATTTTGGGTCTTCTAATGGTCTTGGCTCTTTAATTATTCCTTTTAAAACTAAATTTAAAATTTCACTTAAAAAAATACCAGATATATAATAATAAAATAAGTTATGCTTATTCCATAATAAATATAAAGAGCTTAAAAATAGTATTAATGGCGCATGTATACCAAAAAAACCGAAAAAATAAACTATTGATTTAGCATTTTCTTCACTAATTTGATTCATTATATATAAGCAAAGAGAGAAATTTGATTAATATTGATATAAACAATCACAAATTAACGTTACACACCAATCTCCACCATTCATATTTAGAACATTACCTTTATCATTTAATAATTTTACTCGCATTCTATCAATATTTACTGGTCCAAAATAAGTTCTTATATTATCTTGTAATGAACCACTAAATTCAATTATTAGCGCTCCTGTGCTTAAACCAGTAGGTTTAATAGGAATCATTGCCAAAATATCTGTGCTAGTAGGAGCTTTTGCTCTATGATTTGTATTATTATTTCTATTTTTATTAATTTCATTAATCGTATATAACTGCGAATTTGTAAGTGTTCTTGGAGCACTAGGTAACATAATTTGTGTTTTAGAATATTCACTAGTATTTGGGTCCGCAGGTAAACATGTATACGGCAAATCTGGTGAATAATATGATGGTAATTTTAACACATTTGAATATTCTGTAATGGATACGAGACCATTATTTACATGATTTTGGTTATAATCATCAATAACTAATATTAAATATTTTGTTCCATTCAAATCGACAATCCCTGTACCAGTATTTCCACTAGGGTTAACATAAATAAATGGACTTCTAAATCCCATAACCCAACCTAATGTTTGATTTAAATAAAATGATTTATTAACACATGTTGTTTCACATTGAATTTGTGCTGTATTATCAAAAAATAATATAATAGTTGAATCACTAATAAAAAAAGCAGGTATATAAGGCTCTACTTGACCGTGATAATAGCCTCCATTTAAATTTAGAGTTAATTTTCCATTATTTACATTATAAACTACTGCGGCTGGAGTAGGAGGAGAAGGAGCAGGTGCTACTCCATCAAAAAAGAGTCCATTTAAAATAGTATTTAATGTAGATTCAAATTGAGTTGGTGTATAATTTCCTGGAGAAACTGTAACTGGAACATTATATATAATGCCATCTATAGTTTCAGTTATCCAAAAACAAGTATTTCCATAAGGAATATCAATAACATACCATGAATATGGTATTTGATAAGAATATAATCTCATACTTAGAACATTTGTTAATGGGTCAGATAAATCTAATGTATAATCAGTTGGTCCGCTTTCAGTTCCACTAGAATACTGCCTAAACTGACTATCTAAGTTAACAAATCTACTAATGGTATTTTTTAAATTAGGATTTAATGAATCTTGTGAAACAGGGACGCTGTATGTATTATTTACGCCTAATTGTTCTCGATTCATTGGAACATGGTCATTTCCAAAAACATCAATTTTTTGTTTTCTTTGAGTTGTTTTATCATTTTGTGTGTCATCAGATTGTTTAAGGGCTTGATTTTCATACCAGTTACTTTGTTGTTGGTCTCCAGCAGGATATGTCGCGTCTTGGGCGTTATCCTGGTCAGTATCATCATTATTCATAGAGGTAAACCCTTCAACAAATGAAGCTTCTGGATTAGAAGGGTCTATTAAATTTGTAGCATATTGTAGTAGTTGGCTTCGAATTTCCATAAAAAAAGTAGATAATGTTGGGTTTGAAGTTTTAAATTTATTAATATATTTATTAGTTTGATTAACAATTTGTTTTGGATTTAAATCTTCAAGCTCCACTATAGCCATTAATTCAGATAGAGAATAATTAGATACATTTGTGTCAATATTTAATGCCATATAGTTTATATTAAGATTGTTTTTAACTAAGAATGTTTTTAATTATTTTAATTATTTTAATTATTTTAAAAATAGTGCCATTTTTTTAGTGCTGTTTTTTTGGTTGTATAAAATTTTATTTGTATATTTCAAAGGGTAAAAAATAGCACACCAAGAACGCTCAATATAATGCCCTGCTTCTGGATTTGAATGACTGCTTACTGTTTGTAATAGTTTTTGATAACGTTCTATGGGATGTTGAATAATATCTCTCTTATCAATAGAAAAAATACCACACATAGTAACCCAATGTGCTGTAATATTTCCAAAAAAATGTGTATACCAATTACCATATGGCCTAATTTGACTTTTTTGTAAAATTGATTCATTATTTAATAAAAAATTTTTGTTATCTGATGTTTTCCAAGTGTCTAATTTAAAATTATTAAATGTTTCTTTAATATCTTGATGATAATTACCAGCAAAATAAGCAGTAGAAAGTTTGCTTCTAATAATATTTTTTAATATTAATTTTGCTTTTATTTTTTTATAATCTAAATTAAGAGAACCTGGGAAAAAAACAGTTATGTTTGACAAATTATTATAATTTTCAACTATATGAAATAAATATGTATGGTCATTTTTACCTACATTTTCAATATTAATAATTTTTATTACATTAGTTTTATTAAAATTTTCATTATTTCCTTTGTTATAAACAATATACTTAAAAAATTTAAACGGCATTTCTGTAGTCCAATTTAAGTCTTCATTAAATCTAGCTATTATAATTTGGATATTCATTATATATTATATTGAATTATTATTTTCCGAACTAAAAGTGTTTATAAATATTTCTTTAATAGTTGCTTTGATATCGATACCTTTACATCTTTCAGTTTTTAAAAGTTTATCTGTTATTGTGGTTATTCCGGCACCACGTTTTAAGTGTGTTTTACCTTTAAATAATATATCATCCAATATTTCTATAAGGTGACTATTATATCTTAATAATTCTTCACGTCCAATTCTATATTTACCTTTGAAAACATATCTGTTAAAATTACAACTTTCATAAACTTTTGAATATTTATCTAAATTTACAGTATTTTTTATAAGACCTATTCCTTCTATTTGATTTAATTCGTTATTCATTTCAACAATAAATACTATTGAATCTGATTTAATTTTAGGAGACATTCGTTGAGGAGAACAATAAACACAAGCATTATTAGTTTTACTACGATATTTTTTATTTTCTTCAAATGTTGAGTTATTAAAACGAGTCGAGGCTAATGTAAACATTTTATTTTAATGATTTATATTGCTTTTATATAAGTCATTACTTTTAAAATCAATTTTATTTATTATATTATTTTTAAATTTTACTTTTATCTATCGTAAATACGATGTCATCATATCTGCCTTTTTTATCTCTTAAATCATAACATTTTATAAATCTTTTAAGATTTTTAGGTGTTTCATTTGTAAGAATATCAATCCATTCCCAATGAGGAATATCTTCTATAATTAATATTCCATCATTAGTCATTACTTGTGAATATAATTTTATAAATTGTTTCATACTTTCTAAGGTATGTGGACCATCATCAAGCATCATATCAAATTTGATATTTTTATTTAAAAGCTGAGATTTAAAAAAATTATCATTATAAGCATCAAACCTACCTAAATGTATCCTTTTATTATTTTTAATGCCATCCCATGTCTCAGAAATTGGTTTAACATCTAAACCATATATTGTAGCATTTTGGAAGTAGTCATGCCATAATTTTATACTGCCACCATCAAAAATTCCTATTTCCAAAATATTTTTAGCTGTTTCTTTTTTACTAAATAATAATTTTTCATATAAATCTAAATAAGAATGTGTTGTATTTTTATCTGTGCGTGAGTTATCAACTATTTCTATTAAACTCATTATTATATTATATTATTATTATTATTATTATTTTAATAATTTTTTGGAGGATTTAATATAATATTTTTTAATGTTTCATCATTAATATCATGATAATCATATTTTTTAAAATAATTCATGTCTCTAACATTTTCATAATTTTTAGAATCAGCCGCACCTCTTGTCATTTTTACTTTTTGAAAAAAATCTAATGATTGAATAGGATAATGATTTAATCTAATTAATTGATTTGCTGTGCGAATTCTAGATTTATTTATATATGGAATATTAATTAAATTATGTATCCAAATAGAAGAACTATCCTTAATTATTAAAGGTTTAAATATATATTTTGTTTCATCCCATAAATTTGTAGCACAATGGGTAATTGATGTTCTAATATCATTTGGTTGTTCTATTAATCCATCACTTCCAAACATTTTCCAATTACATAAAATATAATCAAAATTATAATCTAAACTTTTAATTTTTGTATTTAATTTATGGTCTACACCAAAAAAAAATTCATCTATATCACAAACTACTAACCATTTTGTCTTTTGTTTTAAGTTTTCTTTATCGAATACATATCTATAATGCTCTACTTGCTTATATTTTTCTGGCAAATAAAAATATGTTACAATACCTTTTTCAATATATTCTTGTAAAATAGATAAAGGATTATCTGTACTTGCGTTATCAATTAAATAAAAATGTTCAACGCCTTGCCATAAATAATGTTCTATCCATTTTTTTAAATTCATAGTTTCATTTTTAAATATAGATAATACAGACAAATAATACATAATATATTAATTATATTTAAAATTATATTTAAAATTATATTAAATATAATTTTTATTTTTTATTCTTTATTCTTTAATTTTTATAGTGTGTATTAAAGGATAAAAAATAACTCCCCATGAACGTTCTATATAATGACCTGATTCTGGATTAGAATGAAGTCCAACTATATTTTTTAAAAGAATATATCTTTCTACTGGATGTTGTACTATATCTTTTTTATTAATAGAAAATACACCACAATAAGTATACCACTTGGCTGGAGTATTTGTAAAAAAATAATCATACCATTTACCATATGGTCTAATTGCACATTTAAATAGTTTTGTTTCTTTATTTTTATTAAAATTTCTTGGGTCTACACATTTATGACTATCAAGTTTAAAATTTTTAAAGTGATTTTTAACTGAAACACAATAATTACCTATAAAATAAGCTTCTTTAAATTTTTTTGCAATAATATTTTTTAAAATATTAATTGCTTTTGTTTTTTTTTCTTTAATATTTACAGAACCAGGAAAAAATACAACTATATCTGATAAATTATTATAATTATTACAAATATGGTATAAATAAGTATGGTCGCATCTTCCTACATTAGGTAAATTTACTATTTTTTTTACATTTGTCTTATCAAAATTATCGTTATCCCCTTTATTGTAAATAATATATTCAAATTCGTTAAATGGATATTCATTTAGCCATAATAAATCTTCGTTATATCTTGATATTACAATTTCTACATTATTTTTATATATTATATTTTCCATATAATATAATATATGGAAAAATATTTTCAGGACATAGACTGTAAAATTGATAATTTATATGAAAAACATTATGACCCAAATATTTATAAAAATTCTGAAATAAAATATATAAATATTGATTATGACAATAATGGTCATCAAGGATTATTTAATAAACTAATATATTTATCAGGCCTAGTAAGATTTTGTTCAAAATATGTAAATGTAAGAATTGTAGAACCAATATATAAAATAGGTATAGAACATCATACAAAAAGTAATACTGGTATATTATTTTCTGAAATCTTTAATATTGATTTTTTTAATAAAAAAATGGAAAATTTATTTTATATGGTTCCAAGAAATGATGTATCAAAATATAAATTGCATGTTATAGAATTGCCACATAAATATGCTAATATATATGGATGGAATATTGAACATAATGACTATATTAATAAAGCAACAAATATGAATAAAATTAGCATAAATGATAATATTTTAATTAAAGTATTGGATGCTTTAAAACTTAATAATAATAATATGAATATTCTCAAAACAGAATTAAATTTGTTAGGTAATAATTATAATGCGATTCATATGAGAACTGAATCAGATTGGCCTGGAGATTGGAATAAAACTTCAAATGATTTAATAATAAATTTATATAAAAAAAGTAATATATATGATTGTAAAAACACTTTATTTTTTTCTACAGGTGAAGCACACGATGAAATTAAAAAAGGTTTTAGAAAAATAAATGTAAACAGTCATACATTTGTATCATCTGAATTATTATATGATTTAAAAACAGCTATATCATATACGTTATGTTTACTTTCTGATACATTTATAAGTCATACTTATTCATCATTTTCATCATTAATAACTATGCAACGAGAATTAATATATAAAAATAATAAAAATTATAGTTATGATAATATTTCGATTTTTAAAAGAGTTGATAAAGGATTAAACTATAAAAAAGTTATCGAAACAAATAAAGATGCTAAAACATACGTAACAATAGTAGATAAATTAGATAAATAATAAAATATTATTAATAATTTATTTTAATTTATTAATAATACTTGTTAATTTTAAATCAATATTTTATACCAAAAATTCTCTAGCCTTATTCTCCATTATTGAGTATCTTTCATTTTCTAAACCTTTCAAGAAAAGGCTCCAAGGACTACAACTTTGAAGTGAATCAATTCCATGTTCACAAAATAAATTTAGTAATGCTGGACTAAATCCTGACATCATTGATGCGTTCGCTTGTGTTGATAAAGATGGAAACCCACGAGTTGACCTTAAATTCCAAAATAAAATATGTGGAGGCTTATATGGTTTTCCCTTTACTCTCATTCCAGCATCAGCGTATTTTGTTTTAATTCTATCAAATAATACATTTGTATCATGATTTGATGAATCCGCAACATCCATTTGCATATCAGAAAAAATAGCTAGTGTAAGTCCTTCCACATCTTCTGGTTCCATTTTTGCTTGAATAATCGCATCTAAAATCATATTTAATGCTGCGTCAAAATTTGTATTCATACCCCAATCAGCTTGTCTTAATGTTTGTACCATTGAAACAAAATCATCATGACCTTCCAGGTTTACCCATTTAGGAGAAGAACTAAAAGTCATTACACGCTTTCCTAGCTTGGACTTTTCAGCTACTCTAATTCCAAGAGCAATTGCCGCATTTAGAGGGTCACCATTCATTGAACCTGAAACATCTACCATCGCAATCATATTTTCTAGTGCACCAGTTTGACTAGAATTATCACGCCATTGTGAATTCAAAAGTTGACATTCAGTTATAGAAGAAGGTTGAAATATTGTTGGTATTAATTCAATTGCTTGCTTGGTAAAATTTTCTAGCCCAACTCGCTTACCCTTAATCTCTATTTCTCCTTTTATAGCCTTTTGAATATGGGCGTTAAAATTTTCTGCGCATTGTTTTCTATCAATTGAATCAGCGCAACGTTCTTCGCCATTTTTCTTAATATTTAAGAAGGCTTTCTTTTGTTTGCTTAAAGTTACGGATGTTACATTATTAAAATTAATTTTTGACCACTCACCATCACATTGCTTAATTTGTGTAGTGTCAATCTTGCGATTAAGAGCAGATAATACCTTACGGTATTCAGTCTTACATTTTAAAATAGCGGATGCTTTTGATTTATCAGGAGTAATTGATAATCTAGCAGTTTCTACATATTGAGATAAATAATTACACGCAAGAGCCTCATATAACCAACCAAATCTGCTTGATTTCTCTCTTGGTACCCATTTTCCTGCTAAAGAAATATCATCTGAATTTGATATTAGATTAGCATAATCAATAGAAATTTGTCTATTTACAATATATATAGCATGTTGAATTAAAGGATGTTCTACAGGATAACCTTGCTTACGGCAATAATCACAAAAATACTTAATATCTTTCCAAGAACCATATTGATGAGTCTTGCCATCATCACCAAAATCAACTAAACACTTAATCGCATGAAATGCGAGTTCAGGATAAAAGTTGTACCAAGTATAAATCATCATATAAGTTAAAGAACACTCACCTTTTCCATCAACAATATCACGTGTTTGTCCTATCATTTTATATAGAAGAACTAAATATTCAGTAACTATTACTACTTCAGAACCGGAATTATACTGAGCCGTTAATCTATTCAAAATATCACATAAAACGACTTCCAAACTATGTAGCCCCTTTTCATCTGTTCTAGTTAGCTGAAAACTAAATTGAAGAATTCTTTCCCTAATACTATTAGAATATCCATATTCTGCGTGCCCGTTCTCTCCAATTTGTTTAGATGTATGATTATCAAGAGCATTAATAAGTGCTGACATTTTAATGATATATTAAAATGTATATATATCTTTATGTTGTTTTCTAATAGTGTTTTTATGTTTAGTTTTTGAATTTAAATAAATTTTTTTAGTAACATTATTTGCTTTTCTTTTTAATTCTTCGTCTGTTTTTTCATAAAAAATAAATAATAAATCATTTAAATCTTGAAACATATTAATTGTTTTTTCAAATATAATGTCATCAAAATTTTTTATTGGTTTTAAAAAATTATCTAAATAATTATTTGAATTAGATGATATTAAAAACCCTTTAATTTCTTCTGGTTTAATAGTTATATTACATTTTAAAATAGATAATATGGAATATTCCTTATCATTCATATTTATATTTCTTTTAAGTAATCCAATAATCTCTTCCCTAGAAATAAAATTAGGCTTTTTCAATAAAAAATGTTCCTCTTTTATTTTTTCTATTTCATTTTTTGTATTTATATAAATATAATGAATTTCTGTGTAGTATATATCATCTAAATAAAAATCTTGAAATAATTTGTCTGTTTTTTCAAATTCATTCATCCATTCTTCATCTAATACCTCATTTATTTCATCCATAATATATTATAAAACAACCATATAATACATTATTAAATTTAACTAATTAATAATCATCATATTTTTTATATTCTTCATAATCATTATAATCATCTTGTTGTTCTTCAATAATCTTATTTTGTTCTATTTCATAAGCTTCGTCTAATCTATCAAAATATTCATAATCATAATTAGGATAAATAAACATTTGTTCCCATTCATCTTCACCCCAATCTTCTTTATATTTATTAGTTCGTTTTTCATATAAATATGACAAAGCATTAATTATTTCTTCACACTCATTTAACTCAACTTTTGTGTTTTTATAATCAATAATATCATTTTCTATTTTAGAAGTTAATTTTGAATAATTACCATAGAATTTACTATTAAATTTTCTATATTTATACATAAACCAACCAGGTGGAACTATTTCTTCAGTTTTTTCTTCTATCTTAATTGTTTTAATTGGTTCTTCTTTTTTTAATAAAGAACTAAATGATTTTTTATTATCAGAATTATTCTTACTAGGTGATGATAATTCTGGAAACTCACAGTCTTTTATTTCAAAATCTTTTTTTTGTGATACTTTTGAGGGAGTATTATAACTTTTAAATTGATTATATGGTTTATTTACATATTCATTTTTTTTATTTTCGAATATGTTAGAAGATTTAAAAACGTTCATTTTAATTAGTATAGTTTGTTTAAATAATATATTATATTAGTAATTATGTTTAAGTCATTTAAATATGTTTTCTTTATAAAATAATTTAAAGATATAATCAGTTATAAACTATCTCCTAACAGCAAACTTATTAGTCTTGAGTGTTGAATAATATTCAAAAAACCCTTATATATATTTACAGGTTTGAAAACAGTTTAAACTTATTTACATAATAATTATTATTAAAAATGTTTAATAGAGTTAAATTTGTTGTCAATAAAATTTTGTTACAAAGTTCTAAAAAAAAGAATTTTGTCAAAACAAATAAATGTAATAATAAATATATTTTTACTAGTACTAGAAAATTTAGTTCTTATTCAAAAGGACAACCACAACCACCAAATGACCCTTTTAATAGAATATTTTTATTAGCAACTATTTTTTGTGGAGAATTATTTATGTCTAAAAAAGGTAAAAAAAATTAATAAAAATATTTATTAATTTTTAACTATTTATTTTTTAAAAACATATATTTTTAAATACTTATTTTATTTATTTTTGATTAATCTTTTTAAATATTTATTTAAATATCATCTACATTTATTTCTTCTTCATCTACAGCTATAGTTTCTCTTTTTTCTGATGGTTTTAATAATTCAGCAGCCATTAATTCTTGATATTCAAGAGTTTTAGCATCACTAAATGTATAAGCTTCAGAAGACTCAATCACTTTCTTAGACGTAAACGAATTTTTCTCATCATTTGCTATAAATAAAGACCAATTTTCATTAACAGTTGTTTTTAATTTTTCTGTTTCAAACTCATTGTAAACTTCCAGTAAGTCACAATTCTGTAATTTTTTATTACTTCCTCCTGATTCATATTCTCTTAAACCAATCAATAACCATGTGCCTAATTTTACAAAATTATCTTTTTTATTTCGACCTCTAAATTTTCCAGAACTATGGCATAATCTAGATTTTCCATCAATACATATTACATTATACATGCCATTACCTAGCACTTTTTCTACTTGTGCGTAAATTTCAAGCGAGTCTTCTGATATTCTTAATTGTTTATTATCTTTTTTATCAGAGTTCGCATATTTACGAGCTTGACCTTTAGTTTTATTTCCACCTAGATTTCTAACCATTTTGCTTTTATTATAATACTATTTGTTATTATTATAAAATCTATTTCAATTTTTTTATTTAAAAAAAAGATATAATATTTCCCATAAATATCCAATTTAATTTTTGTTTTTTAATTTTTTTATGTCATTATCAACATTTTTAATATGAATAGTTTCCCAATACCTAGAATCATGTAACTCAACGTCGCCCAAAATCCAATTAAAATTATTATTTTCAATAATTTTATTAGCAAATATTGATGCTCTATTGAAATGAAAATCTGATGTTACTACATATATTTTAGAATACTTATCTTGATTCTTTTCTAGCATTCGTTTTAACATAATGAAATTTTCAGCTGTATTAGTAGATTCTTCGTCTAAAATATAATTCCATTTTTTATTTAAAACACCATAAGTAAACAAATCTGAATTTTCAATCATTTGTGACATCTTATAAGCCTCGCTAATTGAACTTTCATTTGGATTTTTTACTCCTCCACTTAGAAACCAATCAATTTCTATATTTCTCTCGTTGGATGCGAAATTTATAGCGGTTTCGATACGATTATTTAATAATCTAACAACATTACACCCTAACATTACAATTAAGAATTTCATTTTATTAAATAAACGTTTTAGAATTTATATAATTAATATTATTCATTAAAAGTATTTCAATTTTTTTTATTTTAGAAGTATTTTAATTATTATCTAAATTTATTATATAATGACAGCTTGGAATGATTTTGTTAAAAAAATTTATCATGAAGGACACAAGGCTAATCCTAATTATCAATTTAAACAAGCTTTAAAAGATGCCAGTAAACGCAAAAATGAAATGGGGTCTTCTTCTAGTATGTCTAGTAATAAAAAAACTTGTATGAAATCATGTAAAAAAGCTTGTTCTAAAAAAATGCGAGGAGGTATGAACGCTGTTTCTAAAATTGCGGTTGCTACAAAATATGGCGGAAAAAGAACTAAAAGAAGAAGAACACATAGAAAACATTAAACAATCTTTGCAAAATGTTTAGGGATATTAATAAAGATTATAAATATTAATCTATTTATTATTAATTTAATATTGTACGTTTAATATTAGCGTATGTATTTAAAAATAATTAATTATTTTTAAACAAATCTTAATAGATATTTGGTTTGTTAATAAAATACATAATTAATTAATTATATTTTTAGGAAATTAATAATATTTTAAATAATTATTCAGCATAATTTATCACAATTTTATTTTAACTAATTAATATTGCGTAAAATATCATTTTTTTTATTAATTTTAGGAATTTATAATATTTTTTTTTATTTTTAAAATAAAATATTTATCTATTGTATAATGAGTGGTGAGTATTTTACCGTAGTCGGCGAGAACTTAAAGTTAGTTGCTAACTGGAGCAAAGAGTCAGGTGAGACATCTGGTGAATTAATTATAAATAATATATCAGCAGTTCCAAAATATTACAAAACTGAAACTCTAAGTTCAAGTGTTTTTAGTTCTGGTACTTTTACAATTCAACCTGTTGTGAATGGAGATAAATATAATGTTCGTTTATTAACAAATATGGGAAGAAACAAAGTAGTAAATAATGTTAGTGGTAAGACAGTACCACAAAAATTAAATGTTGTGTTGGAAGCACGCAATGAAGCAATAGCTATAAAATTATTAAATTATAGCACAACACTAAACGAATCTAATGGGTTTGATGCTATTTCTAGTTTTGATGTTTTGATTGATAATGGTGATGACAATGACTACATCCACACATTCAGTTCTGGTGATGTTGAAAATGGGCGTTTGGTTGTTGATAGATTGGATGCTAGTAATCCTAATAGTAAATTAATGAATGGTAAACAATACGAAATTGTCGTAAGAGCTATTAACAGTATGGGTAAAGGAGCTTTTAGTGATCCAAGTGTTATAGCGCCATCTGAAAAACCAGCTCAAATTGCTGATTTTGAGGCCGTTGTATCTAATGCTAGTGTTTCTTTATCATGGTCTCCTTCTCAAGAGGATTATGAATTAGTATATCATATTAGTAAAAAATTGTCTTCTGACTCTGCATGGGAGCCACATGTTGTTGTTGAGAGAACAGAAATAATTGATGAAGAGGAGGAATTTATAACTAATTATACATTTGATAAATTAGTGAATGGTACATCCTATGATTTTAAAATAATTGCTGTTTCTGATATTTACGGTCAAAGTATAGATAGTATTGTGTCAGGACAAATCCCATTTACAATTCCTGATAAGATGGCTGATTCTAATATAATTATAACAGATTTAAGTAACACTTCTATATTTGTTAGATTAACACCTCCAATTAATAATGGTGGTAAAAAAATCACAGGATATGTGATGTACCTAAAAAATACTGTAATTAACCTCGCAGAAGGTTCTGTTAATAATCTAGACCAATCAAGAGAATTCATAATTTCAAACTTAACCAATGGTGTTCAAAATACTTTCATGGTTTATGCTATGAATAGTGATTCTGAAATTCATCCAGAAGCACAACCTGTGAATTATACTCAATATGCTAATCCTTCTGCGGTTCAAAATTTACAAGTAGTTAATAATACTGCCGCTCTTTCCTATAATGGTAGTGTTAAATTAACTTGGGAGCTACCAGCGGATATGGGAGGTGCTGAAAGCGCTTGGTTTAATCATGCTATTAAATATCAACCTTGGGTTGTGGATCCTTCAAATGTAAATATGTTAATGTTAGGTCGCGAAGTTACTGTTAATGCTGGAAGTCTTTTAGAATACACTATTAGCGGTTTGGTTGTTGGAAAACGACATAGTTTTAAAATTGTAAGTACATTTAATCGAAATGAGGCAAGTTTTGGCAGTGTTGCTAGTGGTTCAGTTTCAATGATTCCTCATTGTGCTCCTGGTAGCCCTGTTTCTCTAAAGGTTGAAATGGATGCTGCAGACAAAGAAAAAATGAAAATTACTTGGTCTGAACCCGATTTATTTGGATTGAACTTAAGCAAATATGAATATAAAGTTGTGCTTGCTTCTAGTCCAAATCATGACAATGTGGCTTATATAGATGCTCAGTTAGCTACTGAATTAAAAGTTTACCCTCCAACATCTCCTAGAACATATGGTGTAGCTTATAAGGTGTATGTGCGAGCAAAAACAACCTTACATTGTTCTCCTGATTTAGTAGGTGTAGCATCTGAATTTACATACACACCTTACAAACCTCCAAGTGAAATTAGAAGTTTGGACTTATATCCTTTAGATAGTGCTGTAGAAGTCCGCTGGGAGGCTCCTGAGGATAAAGGTGGCTTCACTGATATTAGATATATTGTTGCCGTCAATGGCATCGCAAATAACGCAACTTCCGAAAAGAGTGTTAAAATTACTGGATTGAAAAACGAACAAGTGTACATTGCTGTTAAACCTGTTGGTTTCCTTAATAATGTTGCTGACTTAGCAGGTGAACATGTGGTTGCTTCTACCTATCCATACAGCGACCCAGAACCACCAACTAATTTATCAGTTGTCCCTGGTGATAAACAAGTTACCCTTTCCTGGACTGCCTCTGCTAGTGCTATAAATGTTGGTATTGATGATCCTGCTGCTCCAGTTATTTCTTATGTCATTTTTAGAAATGATGTCAAACTTTCTGGTGTTGAGGTAGCTGATGGAGTACTCACATACACAGACAATGATTGTTCTTTAGTGAATGGAACAACATACAATTACAGAGTTATTGCTAAACAATCATTTGAAGATGGCGCCAAAATCACCTATAGCGATAACTTTACAGGTGAAGGCTCTAAATCAGCCACTCCTTTTAAGGCCCCAGAACCAGCAAGAAACTTGAATTTATTTGCTTCTGACAAAGAAATCACAGCTACTTGGCAAGCATCAACTAGCGTAAATGGTCTTGATGAACCAGCATATTATCGCGTTGTTCTATTAGACGATAAAGACGTTCAAGTAGGAACTGCTAGTGTTACTACCCTTACTACAACATTTAGTAATTTAACTAATGGAATCTTATACACAGTTAAGGTTTATGCTAGAGCTCTAAATACTGAAACTTTTGAAGGTAATCTTGGATGGTATGAGAATGAAAATTTTATATCTAAGACCATTAAACCAAACATAACACCATCATCTCCAATAACTCAACCTCCCACACCTGGTGACCGTAAAATAACTTTAACTTGGACTGCTACTGCTGATACTTACACAACCCAAAATTATAAGTTATTCAAAAATGGTGTTGAAGTCGGTACAGCATCTTCAAGTGCTACATCTTACGAATTTACTGGTTTAACAAATGGTGATGTGTATTCTGTCGGTATTATACGTGTTACTACTACAGGGGAAGAATCTAATTTACAATCATATGATAATGTTATACCACTTGGATTGCCAGTTTTACAGAGTTTAGAAGTTGTTACTGTTAATTCTAAAAAACAAGTGAAATTGATTGTTAATCCTAACGGTAGCCCAATAAATAATTTCATTATTTTTGCTGCTCCTTCAACTTATGTTTTACCATCTGGTACCGAAACATATACCCATATTTCTGCTCCAATTACACCAGCTCTACAAGAAAGAAAAGCAAATGTAGAGTTACAAACTACACAATTAAATACCTCATCTAATATTATTGGTGTTTTCTATGTCGTATCAAATGCTGCCGGTGTTATAACAGCACAAGTACAAGTATAATAATAATAAATAGTATAATAAATAATAAATAATATATAAAAAATTATATATTATTTTATCAAATAAACATATTATTTGCTATAAAAGCAAATTGATGTTGTAATGGTATATCTTTTATGTTTGTCTGTTTTTTTAATTTAGATGAGTCTTCAGCCCTAGCTTTTATTCTAGCGGCTTCTTCAACTTCAGCCTTAGCTTTTATTCTAGCGGCTTCTTCAACTTCAGCTTTAGCTTTTAATCTAGCGGCTTCTTCAGCTTCAGCTTTAGCTTTTAATCTAGCGGCTTCTTCAGCTTCAGCCTTTATTTTTTTTTGTTTTTCTAATTCTTCTTTTTCTAATAATAATTTAGCTTCTTCGTTTTTAAGTTGTGTCATTTTAGCATTTATTGTTTGATTATTTTGTTGTTTTTGTTCGTTTTTAAAATCAAACATATACTAAATAATAATATTTTATTTTAAATATTTTACTTTAAATAATAGTTATTTTATTTTAATAAAATATCATATAAAATTCTCATTTTTTCATTAGGAATTAAATTTATATAATCCCAATTAGGATATTCATATAATAATTTATTAAATTTGTTGAATGACTCCATTAATGTATCTCTAGTTGACGGGTCTGGACCAATATTTTTAGTTAGTATATTTGTTAATTTATTCATAAATGTGTCTTTTAATAAAAAAGTTCTTATTATGTTACCAATAATATGTAAATATAAAATACTTAATTCATAATTGTCCCATGTGTTTGAATATGTTAAAATTTTTGTTATTATTTCTATTTTTGGTTTATTAATATATTTTTTTAAACAATCCTTACTAGTTTTGTAATAATCTTCTCTAAATTTTTCAGAGAAAAGAGATAAAATTTCAATATTTTTTATAAAATTATTACAAATTGAATCGATAGCTGAAAAAGATAAACTATCTTCATTATTTTTTATTAAATAAAAAATAACATGTATTTC
>Ga0255134_1000071_pt1 | contig 26129 bp, 25 predicted proteins | sample Law_Law_RepC_8d_FD_188550 | JGI IMG/M metagenome (GOLD analysis project Ga0255134, IMG submission 188550) | Freshwater microbial communities from St. Lawrence River, New York, United States - Law_Law_RepC_8d | ecosystem: Environmental > Aquatic > Freshwater > River | place: USA: New York... | reverse complement strand
GTATACGTAATGACGAGCACTACAAACAGTAGATAGGTCGCCATGGCCATCCACAGTATAGCCAAGGTTTGACAATAATCTTGAATTAGTATAATTAGGTCGAACGGTAGGTGGTAATCCAGCATAGTTATTGGCAAATACAGTATCATTACTACCTGCAGTATCTGTTATAACACTAATATCAATATTTTTGAACTTATATGACATATATAATATTGAAACATACATTTTTTTAAATAGTATTTTGTTGTTGTATATAGCTAAATATACAAGTCGTTGTTCTGCGATTACTTAATCTATACGCTTTTTCAAAATCAATTAATATACATGTATTATCGTTAAACACGAATAAATTATCATCATGTAAATCAATACGGTTCTTATGATATTCTTTTATAAAGTCTGTGTAAAATAGCTTATCGTCAAACTCATCATGTATATTATATGTTAACAAGTGATTTATGTAATTGTTTATGGTACCTCTATCTATATGTATATCATTGTGAAATATATTGTTATTTTCAAATATACCGATTAACTCCAATGAACGAGTAATGTTTTTACAATTATTTAATAGCCTAATATATTCATATTTAACATTACAATCATGAATGTTTGGTGTTATTGAACATTCTATTGACTCACGCTTGTAATAAGGCATTTCAAAAAAGAAATAGATTTGTTCATCTTTATTAACCAACCCGTACCGTAATATATTAGGAATTATTAATTGTGTATTATTATTATCTTTAATATTATGTAACAATGAATAACACAATTGTTGGAAGTATACTTCGCGTATATAATTTATTAAAAAAAGTGATTTGAATTTATTATCATTATGGAGAACATATATTTTGTGAATGGTCTCATTATCATTAGATATAGACGTACACTTATATATTGTCTCCTCGTTTAAATAACCCAACAATGGTTTATTATTCAATGATTGACATGATAAATTCAATGTAAATAGTGTTTGACTCTTATTAAATATTTCATCATATTTGTATGTAACTAAATTATCATACATATATAATAGTTTTAATTTATCAACTTCATATAAAGTACCTTTCTCGATACAATAGTCTAAATAACCACCAATATTTTCATTAGTTATATGTTTATCAGTTATCATTTATTTTATGTAATATTAAAACATATGAACAAATACAATATATAAACATAACACAATATAATTATTATATTATATTATGGAAAATAATGTTATGAATTTATTATATGTTAAAGATGGTTCCATTTCTTCTGAATTATGTAATGATATGATTAATCTATTCGAGCAATCGGATGGTCGTTATGATGGTCTCACTGCTGGCGGCTTAAATAAACATACAAAAGATACAACTGATTTTATAATAACGCAAGGTGGAACACGTTGGGATAAATTTAATAAGTTATTATCTAAAGAACTGAATAATAATGTAAAAGAATATGTTACAAAATTTAATAAGCAAGTAAATGATACGTATCGTATTTTTGGTACATCTTACTTAACAACCGACGCAATGCAACTCCAAAAATATAATAAAAATATTGGTAAATATATCTATCATAATGATTATATTTGCGATTGGAAAAACAAAAGGATGCGACAATTAACTTTTATCTGGTATTTAAATGACGTTGAAGAAGGTGGTGAAACAGAATTTTGGTCTAAATATCGTATAAAACCAAAAGCCGGTAAATTAGTATTGTTTCCTGCTAGTTGGACATTTCCACATAGAGCTAATATTCCTATATCTAATGATAAATATATTATTACTGGATGGTTGTGGGAACAATATGATAAATAATGGTATCGTAAATAAAATTGATTTTATTAATATAACAAATTTACTGTTAATAAATTCACAATGAACAAGGTTCAAGAAAACCAGTTAGCCGCTGATAAACAAGACCAATTAGCCGATAGTAAACAAGAAGCCGTCGGCAGACACGACATACACTATTTGGCAAAACTAAATCCACATGAAAGAGACTCCCGAATTCAATTTGATGAGGGTCCTCATGTTTATTATATTGATGGTAGCAGCGATCGCTATATGTCTGTAACCACATTTAATCATGCTAATTTCGAGCATTTTGATGCGGATTTGATTATCAAAAATATGATGTCCTCTAAAAAATGGCCGCAAAACAAATATTACGGGCAGACTGTTGATGAGATTAAGGCTGCGTGGGACAAGAATCGCGATGAAGCTGCCCAAGCCGGGACAAATATGCACTATGATATTGAATGTTATTACAATAAGGTTGATGTGGTTAATGAATCCGTCGAATATGAATACTTCAAACATTTCTTGGCGGACTTTCCGGACTTGAAGCCGTATCGAACAGAATGGACTGTATTCCACGAAGAGCTGAAATTGGCTGGATCGATTGATATGGTTTACGAAAAGCCAGATGGAACTCTTTTGATTTATGACTGGAAACGATGTAAAGAAATCGTCAAGACAAATGCGTTTGGTAAGTGGGGAAATAAAGAGTGTATTGAACATTTGCCGGATACGAATTATTGGCATTATTGTTTACAATTGAATACATACAAGGCCATTTTGGAGCAAAAATATGGAAAACGAGTGGAGGATTTGTATTTGATATGTTTACATCCGGAAAATAAAAATAAAAATTATCAGCGAATCAAGGTTGTTGATTTACAAGAGGAAGTGCGAGCGTTGTTTGAACTAAGACGCAAAGAAATAATGGCAAAGGCATGAAACATAAATAAGAGAAAATAAAAATATGTAATTATCAAAGCTTAAAAATATATCCACAATATTAATTATACGAATGATCCCAGATATAAATACAAAAATATTTCCAGTAATAGATACAAACATGCTTGAAAATATGGATATAACATTTTTTCCAATTATGAATATGAATATGCCAAGTATGAATATACCAAGCATAAATATACCAAATATGAATACAAATACAAATTTTTTTCAAGGTATCAACCGTATGTTTCAAAATATGAATGATAAAATATTTAAATATATTAATACCAAAATACTTCTGCGCTATTCCAAAAAACACCGATTTAACATTTTGTATATTACGGGTGGTGTAGCAGTCAGTTCCGCCTTGTTCTATTATTTATATTCGAATTTTCCACAAATATCGATGGATATGTTCAATTCGAAAGATGATAGTACTGATGATAGTACTGATAAAGAAAACGATAAGCAAGGCAAAGATACAAGTGGGGTGGAAGTCGCATCATACGAAAACAAGTATTATGAAAAATATGACGAGATGGAAAGCGAAGATTTGGATGAAGATTATGTAAAAACGCTTAAAAATAATGTATTGTATGAAATGACTCCGAAAGGGCGAATCATCATGTATTACGATTTTGAAAAGGAATCATTCATATATTATTGTGATACGAAGGATGTGCCATATTTATATTTAGAAACAGTTGCTAGAAAATACGCATTAACATACCATTGTAAAAAAATAGTGGTTGATATCAAGCGTGAATTGGATGCTGCCAAGGAAACGAATATCGCAAATGACAATAAATCAAAGGCGCAAGCATTAGTTGATGCCAAAAAAACAGATAATTTGTTTGCCTCTTTTAAAAGTTATAATCGAAAAGGTACGGGTGGAAGTAAAACAATGAATAAGAAGTTCATTTTACGACAAAATGCGAATCGTTACTCATATAGTGGAAAGGTGAATACATATTCTTTTCTTAAGCGAAATGAATATAAAATAGAAAAGCCGATGGATAAGATGGATTACGAAACATTTAAGAAATTAATGGCGAAAAAAAATTAAAGGTAGAATATATATGGTTAGTTTATTAAACGGATTAAATCTTTCTAATCCAGATGAAAATACAGAAAAAAATATAAAAGATATTGTTAATACGGCCATCTTGGAAAAACAAAACGCGATTAAACGTTCTAATGCCGAATTAGATAATTTAAACCAACAAGAGCAAAGTGGTGTCTATGATATGCCGATTGATACAAATACCGGGTCTAATATACATATTATTGCTGTCGCTATTTTAACTATATTGAGTGACATGTTACATGGGTTTCAAGAAGCGACCAAATATATGAAGGATGATGCTGTTGCGATTGAAAATGACAATGGTCGTATTGATGGATTAAACAGCAATGTAATTGTTAAAATGGGTGGCAGCATAAAGGCACAAGCTGATGTATTAACTAGACTCATTAGTGGTGCCAATAAACAAATAAATAAGTTGATTGGTGGTGTGGGTCCGAGTACGGGGCCGAGTCAAGGAACCGTTGGTGCGAATGCTGTTGGTGCCGAGACAGCTGATACCTCTTTAGGTGAAGAGGGCAAGCAATTGGCTATGAAAACACTACATGTAATGAAAGATATCGGCGAATTTGGGCTAAAAATGGGTATAAAATGGTATGGGGATGTCATGGTAAAATTAGTAGACACAGTCATGGATTTAACTGGTGAAGAAGATATTTTGAACACGCCTATTGATAAATTAAGCCCTGAATTAAATAAAAAAATCTTGGTATTGGCTGGTGTGTTGAAAGGAGTATCCACGAATCCAGTTACCAAACAAGCTGTAAAAGAGATTGCTCAATCAGTCGCTATAACTATGATTGAAGTATTAAAAGAAATACGCCCCGAAGTAAACAAGGTGGCAGATCAAGGCACGGAAATGTTGGAAGAAGTATCTGAGAAATTTGTAACGGGTGCGACTGGAACCGGTATTTCTGTCATTCAAGCATTTTTGGCTGAGATACCATGGGTGGGTGGAATCATTGATTTGTTTATTGCGATTGGCAAGGGTTTTAACACATTGGCAAAAACATATAAAGTATTTGTAGACAAGAGTGGTAAAATGGTGGTTACTAGCGCGCAAACTATTAAGAATACGGAGGATACTGCTATGAAAGGAAAAGATCGCATAATGAGTGCTGTTGAAAATGTTACAAATACGATTAATGCTGAGAAACAAGATTCTGTTGTGCCGACTGGTAATGCGACTGCTAACATGGCTGGCGGCATGGCTAGTGGCAATACCAATATTTTAATAGGTCGAATTAATAGTAAAATCAAAAGGAGTGATAAACGATTGAGAAAAACAATGAAGCTTTTTAGCGAAACATTGCCAAATTTGAAATTTATGCCGAATGAAGAACTTATTCATCGTAATAGAACAAAAAAATCGAGAAAGTCGCGACAATAGAACAAAACGGTAGCCCTTGCTAGTGCCTTTTTCTTAGTTCTCTTTTCGTAGTGCTTTATTTTAAGTAAATAATTTATTTGAATTATTTACTTGATTGCTAATGTTTTTGTTTAGACTTCCACTCTAAAAATCCAATACTTTTCGTAATACTGAACGAAGAACCCAAATGAGCTTTTGCGATTTCAAGGGTTTGTGTTTCGTGTTTAGATAATGAATTAATATAATTAGTTACTTCTGTTTGGGCTTCATTCGATATTTCTACTGTTTTTATCGATTCTACTGTTTTTACTGGTTTTTCCGAACTGGTTGTCGTCGGATTTGCCAGTTTTGACGGTTTCACCGAATTCGCTTGTGTTGTTGTCTTCACTGATGATTTATTTTCCTTGTTCATATTTGTTTATTGTTGAATTCATTTCATAGTTTTAAATGAATTCAATTTTATATTATTTATATAAAATCAATGTTAAGGCAAATGTTAAGGCAAATGTCAAGGCGAATATTGAATCATACAAATTAGATTTCCGCACATTTTTACAGTTGTTTTTTGTAATACTTTTGTAACGGATGTATCTATAGAATACCCATTATTTATTAAAAATTCGAACAAATCTGGTAAATCATCTATACACATTAAATGAGACGGATTATTTATTTGCGTGATACCTATTACACAACTCGGCTTTGGACATATATTATTGTTGGTTTCGAACGGGGATAGCTTATTTAATCTTACTGTTTTTGTAATGTTCTTTAAAGGACCATCTGGTGGTTTATTTATAATTAATATGTTTGTATATTCTTGTTGAATGGAATTATAATACGGAATACTTTCTAGAGAATATAATTTCATTATTTCCTTTTTATTTACTATTAGCAAAAAAATTGAAGTGATATAACTATTTGTATTTATAGTATCAATACTTATTCAAGTAACTCAATACTTACTTATATAATCAAATATTTATTATGGCTACTGAAAATCTGATCTTCCGATTTAAATTTTCCAGTGACTTTACTGACCGTTTGACGCCGTTTGCTAAACTTCACCAATATGATGATAGACATACATATAAGGAGGCATGGACTCAGTGGCTCGTTATTAATGATGAATTGGTTGATATGGAAGTCAGACGACTAAAAGGTCTTGGTTATGATGGAAATATCGTAGACAAAATGTATAAAAGTGGCCGTTATTATTTTCGCAATAAGCCGACTAACGCGAACACGGAAGCTAAACCGAGACGCGTGTATGTTTCTCTAGAACACGATGTGATTGATGCGATGGATATACACATTAGTGTTAATTATTATTTGCCTTGCTTTAAACCGTCCATTGCTTATGATCAGTTTTGTATGGAACATACCAAGTTAATCAATGATGAAATTACACGACTTTTACAAGAAGATCTTACAAAGGAGGATGTTTGTGCGAAACTGAAAAAAACCTATAAAAATAGATACTTCCTATTCACGCAAAATAATATTGCTCATAAAAATGAAGATGTTAGAAAAGACATGGATGAAGGCGGAATCGGATTAGGATACAGACAAGATACGGATTAGCGAGACGATGAGTATGAATATGAATATGACTATCAAACATTACGGAAAAATAACCATTATTAATTCATACCAAATAATAATATACTATTAATGACTTTGTTTTTAGAGAATTCTTTTTCTCTCAACAATTATATTTCTATATCGGATCGAATCAAGAATATTCCAATGTATTTTTTATATTTTGTGACTATTGACTCTTTTAAAAATTTAGATGAACATTATAAGGTATTGCCTATATCTAATTCTAGTTTGGTACAGAGAGAAATTAGGCATAAAATTATTTATATTGATAAATATGTTGATATTGGGAAAAATGGGTTTTATACTGAATTATCTACCAACTTTGCGAAGTATATTTATCACATATTTCATGCTTGTTCCATTCTTCATGAAAATAAAATGTCGTTCACATTAAGCTCATATCCATTCATTTCGACGGATAGTAACTTGCCTCAATTATATGATTTTTCGTATTCTTTTTATTTCCCAAATATTCAATTTCATAATTTAAAGCTGTATTTCTCTCGGTCTCTTCTTCAAAACCCATATATATCATTGGATGTATTTTTAATAACACATCTATTATATCATCCTATTGACAAGTGGTGTTCAGAAGATTCCGAACGAATATCCGGATTATTTTTAGATCGTAGAGAGAAAATAGACATTAATTCAATTAAAAAACATTTATCATATTTTCATAATTACAATTCGAAGCAGGTTATTCAATATTTGTTTCAGTTTAAATATACTTGGACTTATTATTCTCTTTGTTATTTCGTTATTATTCATTATTCTGATTTATTGAAACATTTCTCTCTATACGAAATATTTTATTCATATATTCATGCTTCTTTCAAGGACAGAAATAATGATCTTGTTCGCTATATACACCGAGTTTTATTCTATCTGGATACTTGTTAGAGTAAGAAGAGTATTGATTTATTACTTATTTATTAATTTTTATTTCTTATTTATAATCCAGATATGTGATGGTTTATAAATAATTTATTATGCGTTTAATGCCTTTAATTAATACGTATGACATTTATTTAATGCTTTTTGGCAGACTTTCCTCTTCGCTTCTTGGTGGCCTTCTTCTTGTGTGTCTTTCCGTGGGCGGCGGAGGCAGCGGGCTTCTTGTAGGTCTTACCAGCAACCTTTAAAACATCTCTCAACATGACGACTGTACCGCGTGCCTTGGACTTCATCTCGGCCATTGTCTTCTTAACGTGCTCTCTCCATGCGTTTGCCATTTTATATATATTTACATATATAATAAAAAATTGAAATTTAGTTATTCATTTATTTATATGTATCAATAATCAATATCAATTCTCAACATTAATTATGTCTAAAGTTATTTTAACGCGGTATCTGTATTTATTTGATGAAGTCGGGTTATCTTTTATATCGAGTCTTCTCAAAGCACAAACGCTCAATGAGTCGTATTTCTGGATCTCAGAACTATATTTATCTGGATTTATAGAGCAAAGCTGGGATTTGATTTGGTTTGTTTATTACGACTTTTACTATATACTGAATCCTCAATTTGAATCCTTTATTTCTAAAAAAGCCGCAACTGGCGACTTGAAAAGTATCTTAACTGTGGTTAAAAATTTATTTAAGATGACCTCTTCATCAGAAGTATTTATTACACGGCAATATAATAATAACATTAAAGATATTACACATATTTTCAAGGGTAAGAAACCGAATTGGCTATTATCAATACCGAGTAAGTATCACGGACTGTTTCGATTTATCGATAAGAAACTATATCATTTCGCTGTTTCTTCTTTACCAGATGTGATTGAACCGGATTTATTTCAAGCTATTCAAACCTATTTCAAAATAACAGACGAAGAATGTTTATTGTTTCAATCTGGGTTTACATTTGATGGGATTGATACAGTTGGTACTGATTTCGGGGGTAATGCCAGTGCTAATGCCGACAACTCGGGTCACAATCAATACACAAATACTGTTCACAAGATATGGGCAATTATTTGTTTGTTGATGTTTAATCCGCAATACATTCAATCTGCCGCGACCAATAAAAAGAAAATCTACATTGCGTGTGGTGACGGGGAATACGATGAAATTATAAAGCATCATACCGATCCCATTCCGTTGAACAAAAATAATGGTCAGCAGATTTATAAAACGCTACAAGTAAAGAGATTATACACGATTGACCCATTATGTGCGTCATTTAAATTGCTGAGAGAAAATGTACCGGACATAAATACATGCTATTGGTATCATTGGGAATATTATGCCAACTTTTGTCCTCTTTGGGCTGAACGTTTTAATAAATATAATATTACAATTGATGACGAATCGGCAAAAATTACATTCAATGATGACGACCAACTTGAAGACTTTTACTCAAAATATGGGTATGAACCAGATGAGCAATCAAATGAAACGGAAAGCAAGCGTATTATTAAAATGGCTAATCATAACTGGAAAAAATGGTATGAATCTGTCTTTTCACAAAAACCAATATATGAATTTAATGAGGATTTTCGATTTAGTTATTAGGTGTTATAAATTATTAGTTATAAATTATTAGTTATAAAGTCCAATAATAACAACCTTTATATTAAAAAAAATTGAAGATTATTAATAATATAATATTTTTTATATATTACTAGTTAAGATGGTCAAGAATCTAAAAGGTGGAAGTAAATCTAAGCAGATGGGGCGTAAATTCGTTACTGCCCCGGTAGACAGAAAAGTGCGATTAATTCACGAAGAAGGTGAATTATATGCGGTGGTAACTAAGCTATTAGGTAATGGTATGTTTACCGCAAATGATATAGAAGGTAAAGAGCGGTTAGTTGTTATGAGAAATAAATTTAGAGGCAAGGGTAAAAGAGATAATGCCGTCATGCTAGGGTCTTGGGTTATGATTGGCGAAAGAGGGTTCGAGACTGGAGCTAAACCTAAATGTGATTTGCTGGAAGTATATACAGATATTGAAAAACAAAAATTAAAAAAATCCGGTAATCCTATATTCTTGTTACTTAAAAGTGAATATGACAATGCGGGTGAATCTAACTTAGATGATGGAGTTACCTTTTCAAACGAGGATACTGAAAAATATAAAGAGTTGATCGCGTCTGTAGCAGAAGCGCAGACGAGCGAAGAAGAAGAGGATAGTGATGGTTCTAGCGGTGCTGGTGCTGGTGCTGGTGCTGGTGGTGCTAAAAAGAGCAGTTCTAAGACTAGCCGTATTACACACTCCGTTATTATGGATGATGGTGATGAAATTAATGTTGACGATATTTAGGTTTAGGTTGGATTATTCATCGATGCGTCTTTCAAACTATTCATTATGGCTTCATTTAAATCTGCTTCTTCTGATCGAATAATATTATTGTTGTTGTTGTGAGTGCCATTATTAGTATCATTATTATATAAATTTTCTATATATGAATGAGGTACTGTATTAAGCACTTGATTTCTACCGAATGGGTGAACTATGTTTCTACCAAACGGGTGAATTATATTTTCCAAAGAACTCAATGAATTTAAAAATTCATTTCTAGCTGAATACAAATTTCTATCTGCGTTATTGGATAATGATATATCTCGATAATCCTTATTTTTTATTTCAACACTATCAAATTTATATCTACATATTGGGCATTCTGGTCGTTGGGTTTCTAGCCATTTTTCTACGGTGCCATTTTTAAATCCATGTTTACATGGTAATACTGTTATTTCATCTCCTTCTTTAAATTCTTCTTGACTAATTGGACAATTATCATTCGAGCAAACATTTGTTGTATATGTTGTTCGCGTTAATAACTTTAGTCCATCACTAGATATCACATCTTTATATTTGTTTTCTTGATTCAAAGAGGCGTTCAATATATCGGGTTGGTCTTGATTTTCTAGTAGAAAATTACCTAATAGATATCGACGAACTATGTTTTGAAAATATCCATTTACGCGTACATCTTCATGTGATTCATCATCTAATTCTTCATCCAGTTCATCTAGTTCCTCATTTAACTCTTCATGCGATTCTTCATCGTGTACCGCAGCTGATTCTACTGTAAGGTTATTTGATTCTACTGTAAGGTTTATGTGTTGTTGCTCTTCTGTATCTATTTCATAGTCCATTTCATAGTCCATATCATAGTCCTCATCATATTCTATAGTATTATCATCATCTACAGTATCATCTACATGATAGTCATCAGCATATACCTCGTTTTCATCCATAATTATAGTAGTGGCATTATGATTTTCTATTATTTGTTCAAATAAAGCATTTGAACTCGCATCATTAAAAGTATTCATATTTATCTATATGAATATTTTTTTAAACTTTATTTATAGTTGATTATTTATAGTTGATTATTTTACTAGAGATTCCAATACATTGTATCTTTCCTTATCCAACATCTTTGTCAACATGCCCCAAGGTGTCGCATCTCTCAATCCAGTCATTCCATCTTCCATAAATGAATTCAACAACATTGGACTATATCCAGATAACATTGTCACATTGTTTTGATATGACAATTCTGGAAATCCATTCGTACTTCTCAAGTTCCAAAACAATATATGTGGCATTTTATATCCCTTTCCGCAAATTTCTACTCCAGCATCATGAAATTTCTTTACTAGTATTTGTCTTATGGTTTGTGTTTCTGTTGCTGCTTCGGTTGCTTGTACATGGTGTTGGCTTCCGCAGCTGCTATCATTTGGTCCACATGAACTACCCGTGTAACGACTTCCACAGCTGCTGCCATTGATATTACTTGGTCTGTAACTTGGGTTGTTGAATTCGTCATTCTTTTCAGCCGCATCAAACTGCATATCTGAAAACACAACCAATACCAAATTCTCCACATCCGCTGCTTCCAACTTGTTGACCTTTATTTGGTTTAAAATGAGTTCCATTGCCTTATGAAAATTTGTATTCATTCCCCATCCGGAATGTCTAACTGTATGTACTTCATCTACAAAATCTTTACAATTGTCCAAATTTATCCACGTAGGATTCGCATCAAATGTCATGATTCTTTTTCCTAATTTTGATTTCTCTGCGACACGAATTCCTAGACCAATCGCACTGTAAAGCGGTTGACTGTTTTCAGATTCCATGGATCCAGATGTGTCTACCATGGCAATCATATTTTCCAATGACTTTGTATCTTTGCTATTATTTTTCCATGCCTCATTTATAATGAATCGCTCGCTCTCATGATTGCTATTGGCATTTGTGTTGGTGTTGCTATTGGTATTGTTATTAGCGTTGTATTTTAATTCAATCGCGGCCTTTACAAAATCAATCATGCCCGTTCTCTTTCCCTTCATCTCCTTGGTCCCATTCTTTACTTGTTCAATATGCTGTAATAAATGTTGGCGGCATACGATTCTATCATTATCGTGTAAACTTTTATCGTTTAAAAACGCCTTTCGCTGCTTTATCATTGTGATACTAGTCACATTGTCAAAATTAATGGATTTCCATGTATGACTACATTGTTTAATCTGGACTGTATCAATATATCTATTCAATCTACTCACGATTTTTCTATAATATGTTTGTGCCTTGTCAGTCGCGCGCTTTGTCCAACCCAAATGACCATAGTGTTCGAAATAATCCATGGCTAGAATTTTATGTATCCATCCGAATTTCTTACTCTTTTCACGAGGTATCCACTTGGCAAGAAGAGAACATGATTTTGTATTATTCATAGACTCAATGTCCTCCTTTAATTGTTTGTTGATTACGGTCACTAATTCTGGCGGACATGCGTCTAATTCATTGAATAAATACTTCATATCTTTCCAGCTGCCCATTGGCTTTTGACTGGATACATTTGATGTACTTGCGCCTACAAAAACACACATCAATGATGCGCACATTTCTCTATAGGCTTCGATTTCCGCAAGTTCACTGATAATCGCAATGCTGAGAGCATATTCCCCTTTTCCCTCTTCTATATCGCGTGTATGAGCGAGTAACTTTATCAATATTTTTCGTTCGTCTAATGAACCTTTCTTGAAACAATTACTGAATTTTTTTGCTAGTTCATGACGTTTATCTACATCAGTTGTTCTCACCAATTGAAAACTTAACTGTAGTATCTGCTCTTGCTGGATTTCGCTCCATTTATACTCAATATGATTGTTTTCACCATATTGAATATTGTTCATCTTGTCCAATGCCGATACTAATGCTGCCATTGTAATGTATAACATACTTTCCTTGTTATCTTTAAATGTATTTTATATATTCTACTATTTTCGTCGTCTCGTTTTTTTATCCACTATATTAAATCTCACTCGTTTAGTATTTGCCATTTTTGGTTTTCCATCATTGTGGTCCTCCTCGGTATAGATTATATACATATTGTTAACAGATTGAAGACAATTTACACTTGATTGTAAGTCATAATCATCTATATTTTTAAGGCTCGTCATAAAATCGTACTTGTCGGAACCATGTAAAAAGTTTCGCAATTCGTCGTGTTTTAAGGTAATATTGTAGATTAAAACACTCACTAGTTTGTATTTGATTTTGTCGAGTCTTTCGTTCTCTTTTACTAATTGTATCAATTCTTCCTTTGTAATTTTATTTTCCGTTCGCAAAAACAAGACCTTCTCACTGATTTTTTCAATTTCTTTATGTTTATTTACATATAAAAAATCTACTTTTATTGACCGTGCCTTTTCTGGATAAAACATGGTGTAATAGCGCTCTTCATTTTCGAAATCTTTTATCCAATTTACATCTATGATTTCATCTTCTGTATCGCTACTGTTTTGATCGCTATTTTGATCACTATTTTGATCGCTATATTGTTCATTATTTGGGTCATTATCACTATATCGGTCACGGTCCATTATTTAATTTAAATATATTTTCATTTTAAATTAAACGAATACCCATACACATTGTAATATTTATTTACTCATATTTACTCATATTTATCTTAGTCACTTATATACTCGGCATCATCTACATCCTCCTCTGTTTCGTCGTATTCTTCTTCATATATAAATTGTTCTGCGTATTGTTCATATTCCATGCGATCCAATTTGGCTATAGCTAAATCGTCTAATTTACCATATTCTTCAAAATATTTATCCGATTCTTTTTCCAGTTGTGCGTAGTATTCATTTATATTATTTGCCATTTCGTATAACTCCGTTTCCTCCTCTTCGCACTTTATTCTAAAGAGTTGCTCGGATGAAAAAGTCTCTTCCCAACTTTTATACCATTTTGTACCATTTCTACTATATTCTGTATCGCCGTGTGGAAATATAAAACTAGATGCTTGGTTTTTAGCATTTGTATCTGATGCGGAGTCGATACCTACATATGGATACCAGCTATTTGGAAACTGTTTTTGTCTTACTAACATTGGGCCTATCCAATTCACTCCTCGCCAATACTTGGGGTCTGATTGATTAATTAAATCCGCGTTTTTCTTATCATCCTCCTCTCTTTTTTTAATCGCTTTTAACCAACACGATTCTTTGGCTTGCTGAGGAGGTGGAGATGGTGGTGGACATGGAGGTGGAGGTGGTTCTGTTTTTATAATCACATTTTCTAGTTTTGTTTCCATAATATGGTTGTTTGAATTGTCTACAAGTCCTTTGTTTGATTGATCATTTTGTTTCTGTTTATCATTGGCTTTATTTCTATTATTATTTCTATCATTACTTCTATTATTACTTCTATTATTACTTCTATTACTACTTCTATCATTATGTCGTCGTTCGACTGTATCCCGACTTGTTCCATCACTAGAAGAAAATGTATTCTCTTTTAAAGCATCAAAACGCCCCATGTTTGTTGTTTGATTATAGCTACTGCTTATAAATACCTATCTAAGTATGTATATATGTTATATCAAAGATATATATCCTTAAACCAATTATAATTAAATATTAATTAGTATTGAAAATAGTTTAAATAGTAGTTTTGTTTAATATATGGACCAATGTATTAGGCCAATACATTAGATCCATTTATTTTACCAATGTATACAATACGAGTTTCCTAACAGCTACCGGTACCGATCACTTACCTCTACATATTCTTTATAAAAATTAAACTATATATATTATAGGAAACAGCATGACACGTATTGTATAATCATTTGAATAATTTTATCTTATGAATATACTCCATCTAAGATATAAAAATTGAATTTGAATAATCAACGGTTAATATATTATCTTATGTCAACTATTAATCAAATTCAAGAGGAATGTCCCTCTATTTGTATCCCGCGTGTATTCAAACACATTTCTGCGTCGTTTATTATTGATATCTTTCAAAATAAACTTAAACTAGGTCCTATAAAAAAAATAGATATTATTCCCAATAATATCGATAAAAATTTCAAAAAAGTATTCATACATTTTGAGTTCTGGTATGATAATGACTATGTTAATAATATTAAACACAAATTCATCCAAGAAACTATTATTAAAATTGTATATGATGGGCCGTGGTTTTGGAAATGTGCTTTGAACCGAATTCGAAATAATTCGAAATAGGTCGATCCGATCGTTCCGATCGTTCCGATCGATCCAATTAAAAAATATGAATTTATTGTATTATATTTTTTAATTTAATTTTTTAATTTAATTTTTTAATTTAATTTTTTAATTTAATTTTTTAATTTAAATATTTTAGTTTATATTACTTATATCCCAAGTAATTATTATGCTTATTGGGTCATTTGATATTCAAAAAGAGAATGCCGTATATATTATTTCGAATTTAACTACATGTATTGAGCATCCGTTTTTTTCTAGGTTGTTTCAATCACTTGAATATTTTGCTAACACATCCACTGTCTCATCTTATTCTCTTTGCGCCAAATCAATTGTATCACTTGATGAGTATATTCAATCTACACAATTCACTATAACAAGTGCTACTTTATTTTTACATTCCATCTATTACCAGATACAAAACTTACTTGAAAATAATATTGCCATTTCATTTATGGATTTGAATGATATCATGGTCATTGATGGTGACAAATTTTATTTTTGTAATTACAATAAGTTATACAATATAACACAACATAAGACGATTTTGGTTACGGATTTTTATGATCGAAATAATTTATTTTTGCCTCCAGAATTTATTCATAATAATATGATTCCCTTTTCTACGCATTATACTTCTGTTTATTATAGTTTAGCTATTGTCATTCTTTTTTGCTTGGCTAATTCAAACACTCGATCACACTCGCGTGTATATCATAATTGTAAAGATCTGATGTTAGCCGTCGGACAAGGCAGACAACAACTATTAGCCGTCGGCAGACAACATACGAAATTATATAACACATTGACACAATGTATGATTGAGGACCCTATTGGGCGAAAGCTTTTTTTGTTTTAGATCGAGAAGTTCTGTTTTTATTTCTAATGTTATTTTATATGTCTATTGCTACTCTTAAAAAAAAATCACGAAATAATAGCCCAAATTATCCTATATCCGGAAAAGGCGTGAATGGGTTTTCATTAAGCGGTGGTTACAGAAATATTGGTGCCGTTGGTCAATTTAGACTCATTTCCAATACTACACGCACGCCCTTTAGAGGTACTCAACCCATGGGTCATGGTGGTAGCGGTGGTCAGTACTATGACCATCCATTAAACTCTGGAAGTTGTGGAACAAATGATAATACGATTATTAAAAAATCATCTCTCAATACCGCGGGTATGCTTGACACAAAATATAAATGGACCAAGGGAACCTATCCTAATTATTGGGTTCAAGAAGATGATAATAGTTATACGATTACTCGAGATCAAGCTGCTTATATTCGTAATTTAACGCAAAAGTATGGTTCTTGCGTATTTACAAATATTCAAAATAATGGCAACTGTGGAACTGTATATGATCCTTCTGGGGCGTATATTTATTCGTGTTCTGGTAACAAAGGTGCGTGCTCTTATTATATTGGAGCGAAAAAATACATTCGCATGCCATATTCCAAGAATTTTAATCAACTTGCCAAGAGCCAGGGCCAATATATTCTTACTGGTGGTGTATACAAAAAAGAATGCCTCCCTACTCCCGCAAATAAACAACCTTTCCCTATGAAATTAAATCACAACAATAGACCTAACCCAGTTGGTACGAAATCTTCTTCTAATATTGGTATTGGATGCCAGACGAATTATTTGACATGGCAAGAAGCTATGGCGGATGGCATGTTACCTAGTGACTGGACACCCGGTTATACTTCGGCGCCGTCTGATTTTACACCTTTAGTTCAACGCAGTTCCAATTACCCTAATCCAAATGTGCTTGGTGTTACTCCTAACACTTAATGGACTGTTTAGTATGACTGTTTAGTATGGACTGCTACTGCGTAGTGGAATGTGTTAGTCATTTTCATTTTCTTCATTTATTTCATTTTCCTTTTCCTTTTCCTTTTCCTTTTCTTTTTCTCCAAGTAGAAACAAATTTCCTTGACTATTATGGGTTGTGTCATAATCTGTTACTCTACATTTTGTCAATGTTCCAATAGAATTACTATATATAATATACCGAATATTTAGTGATTTCATCATATGCGCACAATACGCACATGGCGATGAATCTTTATATTTATCACCCATCTTATTTTTTCTTGCGACATAAAGACTTATGCGGCTATAGAAAGTACTGTCTGGTATTCTTTGCGACGGATTTCTTTTATTTAAAAACCGTTTTAGTTTTCTCAATTTTCGCAAAACATCTATTTCCGCGTGACAGCTACATGCGTTGTTTAAATATCCGTCATTTGAATAGCATCTATATGAATTCCATCCGCGCGCAATTATTTGACCTCCCAATACTGCTATACAGCCGTGTTGATGATATTTCATACTTGATCTATCTGCTGCCAATAATGCTAGTGCGGCAAATCGCTCATCTCGTAGACTATAATCTGTCATTATGATTGTATAGGATTATATATGATTTTAACCCACTTATTTGAGCCACCAGTCAGTTAGTTATTTGTTATGTCATTATTTAATTATTATTTTCATGTTATGATCCCTTCAATTTTATTCTATTATAAATTGACCGAATCGATACTATTAGTCGTACAAAATAAAATTGAACTTATTTTATTTTGTAATAAGGTATACATCCACAATACAATGTCTGTCACTCCAGAATTAGTACTTAAGCTGTTTGTTCCGTATGATAATGCCACTCTTAGGACATTTTATATGAATCGTATTCAAGACCATAATGTCGAACGATTCAATACATTTCCCGACTCTGGTTTTGATTTAGGTCTACCGATCGATTTTAATATTACAAAAGTATGTAGCAATAAAATTCCACTTGGCATTCATTGTGCCATGTATATGTATGTTCGTCGTGATAGCGGTGCGGCTGGGGGTGCTGCTGGGGGTGGTACCGATTTAAACAAGACGATTGAAGTACCACAAGCGTACTACTTGTATCCTCGCTCCAGCATTATCAAAACGCCGCTTAGATTATCCAACTCAGTCGGTATTATTGACTCTGGCTATCGCGGCGAAATTACGGCGGTGGTCGATAAGATTGATAATCAATATGATTCGTTTCCAATTCACGCATTGGACAGATATTTTCAACTTTGCCATCCTTCACTAATGCCATTCAAGGTTATTATGGTAAATACAATTGAAGAGCTTGGCCTTACTGCTCGTGGTGATGGTGGGTTCGGTTCTACTGGACGCTAATTCATTTCATTTACAAATAAAAACAAACAAATAAATAAATCAGTACAAAGAAAAAACTACTTGTGTATAAATTGTATTTTTCTCTTATTTTTTAGCACTCTTACCAACATGTTTGTATTCAAATGTACGCCTTAAGATTCGTTTTGCCTTTGCCACGATACTTTTATATGTTTTACGCATAAGTGTCGGCTTAGAAGTTTTATATGTCTTTTTTGATTTACCCCATTGTTTGGCTCGAATATACGCAGCATATACACCTTTGGAACTTACCTTACACGTTTGCTTACGACAAATAGGGAAACTTTTATTTGGTCCTAGGAAGCACCTTTTGCCGCATTTTTTTAACATGAGTGTTCTTTGATGTGTACTTGGTTTAAGCTTAGACCAGCCTTTTGTAGGTTGCCCCTTTCTTATCTTTCTTGTTTTTCTTGTTTTTCTTGTTTTAGATACCATATATATTTTCTCTATATTTAAAAATATAGCTTTTGAAATATATAGCGTTTGAAATATACAATATTTAAATATATAGCATTTAAACATACAATATAAAATGAATATTATTGATATTGAATCTGGTAAACATGATTTTTCTATCAATTTAGCTACTCCTAGAAGTAGACGCACGACTAATACAAATGTAAATTATTCTGATTCTGACTCAGACTCTGATTTTGACGTAGAGAGTGATGAAGCTAATGGAAATAAAAATATACAAGTTAAATTGGGAACACGCGTGACATTAAGCGACCCTAATGATATAGAACTAGAACGCAGAAGTGATGCCGGTAGTGTTCATTTAAACGAATATGATTTGCGCTTATCTGAGAAGTATTTGTGTAACGATAATAATGCCAATAAAATAAAATTAAAGTATTTATTTCCTACATTGAATTATAAAAAACTAAAAATAAATAAACTTATGAGTCTTGTAGACGGGCAATTTGAGAAAGATATTGTCACTATTTTATCGAATCACTTGGATATCATTGCGTCTTATTTGAGTTGTCAAAAAATTTTGTATATGGAGGCAAGTCATTATACGAGTTATTGGCTGAACGCATTGATGATTCCTACGATTGTTATTACCTCTACGTGTTCGGTTTTGAGCGGGACAAATGTATATGATTTTTCCATTTTAATTTCTGGGTTGACTGCTTTTAGTTCATTATTATTGGCGATTATAAATTATTTGAAACTTGATGCGGCGTCCGAAGCACATAAAATTTCGTCGCATCAATACGATAAATTACAAAGTCAAACCGAATTCTTATCTGGAAATACGCTTTTATTCAGTACATCTTCCTTTAATGGACATACTATTGCCAATCGAAAAAAACAGAACATTGCGCATAATTTGGCTACAATTAGAGAGAAACAGAATAAAATATTTGACGAAATTGATGAAGAATATGATAAGAAGATGAGAGATGATAATTTGAATATTGTGGTCAATAAACGATTGGATGATATTAAACGAGCAAATATGAATGGGGTCAGTGTAGCGAATGGGGCGAATGGGGCGCAACCAACTACTGATGTAGCAACACCCGTATCATTGACGACTTTATGGACTAAAATCGAAAGTGAACTTAAATTGGAATTATTAAACGAAAAACGGAATAAAAAGGATGAGGCTACTAATCGATTGAGAAATGAATTGAAACATTTAAATTCGGAATACGACTATTCTTTTGCGGACGAGGAAATGAGTAACCATAATGAAATTATTGTGAAAATCCGCAGCGAAATGGAAAATATTAAAAATAAAATCAAGGATATAAAAGAGACGAATCAATTTGTTATTCCGCGTGACATTCGTTATCGATTTCCGATTGTTTATAATACAAATGTATTTACATGGATTAAAACGATTGAAGAATATAAAATGTATCTGGCAAATCAATTGTTGGATATTAAAAATAATTTGAATTATTTAAATCGGTGTATCAATTTTTCTATTGAAAAACATAATATTGAAATGTCAAAACGGTCGATGACTGCCGGTGATAATTATACTAGTACCATTAATATCGAAAATATAAATAATGTTTTACAGAAGTTGCGAAAAAAGAGGCGATACTTTAAGGGTCTGAAACGCATGGTTAACTCGAAATTAATTAATTTGGGTACTGCCTTCAAGGATGTTGATAATATGTTTAAGCAAGAAATATTAAATGCGGAAAATAAGATAAAATTTCGGTTTAGAATTTTTGCTTTGACTTGCGCGATTAATTTATTATATATTTTCTTTAATATTTTCTGTTGTTTTTCGAAATTAGTTTGGAAAGTGGATGAATTGCCGTCTATTTTATATCTTAAACGATGTAAGCAAAAATATATAAAGGACGGGATCAATACGGATAGTGTATTGTATGAAATATTGAAAAGTAGAGATGGTAATATAAATGAAATATTTAGTAGTGCTAATAGTGATCTTGGTGGTCATGGTGGTGCTGGTGCTGGTGCTGGTGCTGGGTCGCGGTCAAGATCTATTTTTGGTATTTGTGGAATTGGTGGAGATGGTGGTATATGGAATAATGATGATTCGCGTGATGATGATACATGTAAGCCAAATTATGATTCAGATGACTCTGATGCCAAGCTTAGTGATTGGGACTGTTAAATGTATTATAGCTACAAGCTATTTATGCTAGTAATGAATTGAATGAATTAATGATTGAATGAATTGAATAATATTAAAGGTTTTAATATTATTCTCGGTTGCCGGATTTGAACCAGCGACATTTCGATAACAACAGAGTTGGTATTTGTACAACTTAACTACTACAGTCAAATGCTCTACCCCTGAGCTAAACCGAGATACTGTGAATAGGATAAACCCCTACTATATAATACTTATTATATGGCTTTAAGCCGTTTATTTCAAAAATTATATATCCGTTGGTTGTTCAATGAATGTTAATAGTGAATTAATTAATCGTGCTTTGGTCTCGCCAATTACCTTAAATTTGTTGTCTAGTCGTTGCGAGACGAATTGTATTTGTTTATCTAGTAACATATATCCAACTAGGTCTGGATTTCTTTGTTGTACCAATCCATATGTAAGTCCATTTATTGCCTTTGAAAATTTGTTCAAGAAATAGTCACAATCATCAATCGTAACATTTTCATAAGTTGGATCTGTTATTTTTTTACCATTTTCTAGTAATATTTTATACTTCATATATTTCGAATAAAAGTACAATTTTTCATCAATTAATGCCCCCAGATGCGGACATACAAATAATACATCCGTTTGTAATTTTTCTATGTAAAATTCATGTTTGTCTACTTCATTAAAATATGGTGCTAGTTCAGCTGGTAATTCTTTAAAGTCTATATCTGATAACGCTTTATATACCGAGTCTTGAGTTCCGGTTCTATTATTAGGTCGTTTAACAATCTTTTCATAACTTAATTTTACAATGTTCGGATTTGTTTTGGCATTGGGTTCGGTAGGTGGTAATAAAACAGATATATTGGTCTTTAGTGTAGGAGACGATAAAAACCATTTCAATAAATATCCAATATGACTGGCTAAGTTTTTAATTTCATCTCTATCATACGATTTATCGTCTGTTGGTTTCACCATTATGTCAATGTCTTCACTTATATATTGTTTGGTATTTTTTGGTATTTGTGCCAAAACTAGTTGAATTGCTTTACCACCTTTTAAAAGTAAACTGTATTTTTCACCGACCATCCTATCTGACAATATACCATATAAAATTAAACATGCGCATAACATCATGTTGTAATGTGTAAAATCGATATTTAAATCGTCTATTAACCTTCCTTGCTTATCCACTCCGTTTGTTATTGGGACATAGTATGTTGGTATCTTAGTTTGAACTATTTTACATATAGTCCATGTATCTTTTATCTTATTACCAACCATTTCAATACTATCGTCTTGTGTCATTATATCTTTTATTCTCGTTCTTAGGTCTAGTAACTCGGTTTCACTTTTATTAAATATTGGTTTCCAAAATTCTGGAATTATTGGATTGTCTGGATCATCCGGATATCCGGTGCTGTTGGGGATTGGAAGATTATAATTCAGTGGTTGTCTGTCGGGTCTGCCGAGTCTGCCGACGGCTTTGTCTTGTTCTTGTTCTTGGTCTTGGTCTGCCGACGGCTGTGTTTGCTCAGCGGCTTCTTGTTCTTGTTGTCTTCTGGCTGCTTCTTCTTCTTGTTGTCTTCTGGCTGCTTCTTCTTCTTGTTGTCTTCTGGCTGCTTCTTCTTCTTGTTTTTTGGCTAACTCTTCTTGTTTTTTGACTTCTTCTTGTTGTCTCGCGACGGCTAAGGCTTCTTCTTGTTTTGCTAATAATGCTGACAGCAATGCGTTATTCGCATCAGATAAAGTATTTCTGTCGGCCTTTCTATATAACAATAAATCGTTTATAACATTCACTTTACCTAATTCTACTGCGGTTGAAAGTGCCGTAATGTTATCTTTGGTACTTGTTAAATTGATATTTCCGGAATTTCGTCTAAATTGAGTTAACATACGAATAATATCATTTTCGTTTTTTAAATGATAGATCATTATACTCATAAATGGTACAAATCCAATTAATGGTGTAGTAGCTTGTTTATATGTTGGTTTATCGATAGGCATATAATTAGTTGTAATAGGTATCAATGTATTAATACTGTTTTTATATCGTTCTAATGCGCCCTTCGTGGTTTTTGTGCCTATGAAATCGATTATGCCCTTTTCATACGCTGCTACATTGTTTTGTTCTTGCGCATTATAAATAATACCAAACATTTCATTAAACATTTTTCTAAAATTATCGCGTCCTCTTATTTCCTTTTGGAATTCAGTCATTGGTTTTGATTCATCACCGCCAACATGACGACGACTACGAGTGTATTTCCGTTTTAAGATCTTTTTACTTGCGTTATTCTTGTTGGGTTTATTCTTGTTGGGTTTTGCGCGTTTAGTCTTTCGCTTAATATTGGAATTCTTTTTAGTTTTCATTTTGGTATTCTTCTTTGATTTCGTTCCTTTTGTCATTAATATAAGAGTATAAAACATTTTTCTTTTTGATCGGTTTATTTAGACTGTTTATTTAGACTGTTTATTTAGACGATAAAAAATGAGATAAACTCATTTTCTACATTTTTATTTTTATTAAGCAAAGTTTATTAAGGCAATAGCATGATTTTTTGTTCGATTTCTCTCTTCTCTTCTTGAACCGTCTCTGAATACATTTCAACATTTCTTGTTCTTCCTTCGTCATCAAAACTATTCATTATGTAGCGGAATACATGAACCTCCTTCTTTTGACCGAGTCTATGACATCTCGCAATTGCTTGTTCCTCTATCTTGGGATTCCAATCCGGTGTAACGAAATATACCTCATTGTATTGTTGGAGGTTCAATCCCTCATTGCCCGTTTTAATTTGTAGAATTAATACGTCAATATCTTCCTTCAATATGGATTGGCGCTTGCGTTTGCTCGTCGTACGACCGTCTATGTATTCGACTTTTAAACCATGATTTATCAGACTCGCTTTAAGATGATCAATCTCTTCCTTGAAATTTGTAAAGATAATCTTTCGGTTTCCATTCTCTTTTCTTGAAACAATGGTTTTTACGACGGTGTCCATCTTGCTATTATAGTTGAGACCATCCAAGTTGTCACCCTCAATATAACCCATCTTTTTGATTTTATGAAGATGGTTGCTAGCGAGTTTTGGATAGATACAAAGCATTCGCGCATAGAGCATCATGGAAAGACGCATTCCGCGTTCAATTGGCTTTTGTTTCAATAAACTGAAACTTAGCTTGTCGTGAATGTCCTCGGCCAAGTGTTTCTCCGCGACATTTGTCCAATTCGTTTGGACGCGATTTATATGGAGGTCTGGTAGCTGAATTCCTACTTGTTTCTTGGTTCGCTTGAGAACAACGGTAGCGATAATGTCTTTTAGCTTATCTATATCGGTGTATACCGTGTTTGGTATTTTGAGAATGTCAAATAGCGAATACAAATCGTTGATGTGGTTTTGAATCGGTGTTCCGCTGATGAGCCACATATGGTTGGTCTTGAGATTGCTGACTGCCTTGACTATTTTTGTGCGGCGGTTTCGTAGGTGATGGGCTTCGTCGCAAATAATTCTGCCCCATTTGATTTGTTGAAGTTTCTTGTCCTTTTGTGCGTCGGCTAGGATAGTTCCATAACTGGTAAGAACGATTGGAATGTGTTGAAGTTGTCCGACGGTTAGAATTTTTTTGACTTGACCGTGGTAGATGATGGGTGTATGACCGGTTGTGAGCTGAAACTGTTCTTTCCACTGCTCCATTAAAACATTTGGCAGAATGATTAGGTTGGGCATTTTGAAGTTACCCACAATAGTTCCAATCATCATGATCGTTTTACCTAGACCCATCTCGTCTGCGATGATGCCACCGGAACAGTAGTTGGTTTCTCGTTCACGCGATATACACCATTCCACACCTTCTTTTTGGTATGTCTTGCTGTCCAAATTTGCTTGTTGTAAAAACGCTTGAAACTCCATTGTTGCTTTCTTGCCGTTGCTCTTGTGGAAATTTATTAAATTGATGTGTTTGATAGAATTGGGAAAAAATACTTCAATTTTTTATTCGTTTTTTGATGGGTTGATGGGTTGATGGGTTGATGGGTTGGTTGCGAAGTAGTGTTGCGAAGTATGGATTGACAAATAAAAATAAATTAGCCCAATAAAATATATAAGACAAATTACTATTTAAAGACAAATCTACGGTTTATATTGTAAGTTGTTGAATAATACATTGTTTTGTATTATACATCCGCAATAAATAAAAGAAGTTTATTTATTGTGTTACCATGTGTGCTCACAGCAACCATTCAAATAATTAAAATGTATCAGCACACAGCTTGTATGTATATTTTGTATATGTATATATGATCGATGAGCAATGATCGAAAAAAATGATCGAATACTGTCCTTTGCTCTTTTAGCTCAGTGGTAGAGCGTTACCCTTGTAAGGTAACGGCCGCGAGTTCAAACCTCGCAAGGAGCTTTTATGACGTATGCTCGATCATTATATCTATTATAGCTCTTATAGCTCAGTTGGTTAGAGCGTCGGTCTTATGAGCCGAAGGTCTGCGGTTCGACCCCGTATTAGAGCAGTTGACCAGAACATGTCTTTAAACTGTTCCATGTGCGCGGATGGCCGAGTGGTCTAAGGCGGTGGACTTAAGTGATTCTTTTTGCGAATTTTAAGCTACCCACTATCATTGATGCGAGGGTTCGAACCCCTCTCCGCGTAAAGTTGTTTGTTTGTTTGTTTTGTGTATGTGTTATTATTGCTCTTATAGTGTAGCGGTTATCACTTCAGACTTTGAATCTGAAAACTCGAGTTCAAATCTCGATAGGAGCTATAGGAATGGGTTTGCCTAATAAAGTTACCTATCTGCTCTCATAGCTCAGTTGGTTAGAGCATACGACTGTTAATCGTGAGGTCAGAGGTTCGACCCCTCTTGAGAGCGTTTGTATATGGGGTTAACCCATACGACATATTTGTGGTGTATTTGTATATGTATATGTATATGGGGTAACCCATACGACATATTTGTGGTGTGTTTGTTTATGATTTACTGTTTGGCCC
>Ga0255134_1000029_pt1 | contig 37386 bp, 30 predicted proteins | sample Law_Law_RepC_8d_FD_188550 | JGI IMG/M metagenome (GOLD analysis project Ga0255134, IMG submission 188550) | Freshwater microbial communities from St. Lawrence River, New York, United States - Law_Law_RepC_8d | ecosystem: Environmental > Aquatic > Freshwater > River | place: USA: New York... | reverse complement strand
GCACGGTGCCCGTGCGACCGTCTGCGGCATAAGACACCTGGATGGGCGTCTTGGACCAGTTGTATCCCACAAGAGCGCCATCGGCCCAAGGTTGCTGGTAGCCATAGGCGGTGATGTTGACCGTATCGCTGCCGCCACGCAGGAACAAGTACATGGCGTTGCCATCGCCGGTGGTTGCGCTGTCACTGGTGCGGCCGGTGACGGTATCGGCTTTGTTCAGGGAGCCCCTGATTTCTTCGATGCCGTTGTAGACATCCGTGGCGCCATCGCTGACGATGGTGCGGGTGCTCAGGTTGACTTTCAGGCCGGTGGAGTTGGTGGTGGTGGTGGTGTCAATGGCATCGTACTGACCAAAGGTGCTGACAATCCAGGGCTGGCGCATTTGCGTGCCGCCGTCTATCGTGTCGGCGCCGTCCCCACCCCAGAAGACGTCACTGCCTGAACCGCCGATCAGGCGGTCGTTGCCGGCGTCGCCTTTGAGCAGGTCGTTGCCATCGCCGCCGTTCAGGGTGTCTCTGCCGTCGCCACCACTCAAGGAGTCTGCACCGGCCCAGCCTTCCAGCCAGTCGTTGCCGTTGTTCCCGTTGATGGTGTCGTTGCCGTTGAAGCCAGCCAGGCGATCGGCGAAATCACTGCCACTGATCAGATCGTCGGTGTTTGAAATGAAAGCCAGTTCGGCCAAGTCGTTAAAGAGGATTTGTGAGCCGACGATGTAGCCAGTGTCGTAGTAATTGCTGGACAAGTCATAAGAGAGCCCGGAAACCCGCCAAACCGTGGAACCCTCAGAGGTCTGTAACTCAAAAGAAGAGGCAATCCCGGCCCATGTCCCTTGGGCATTGATTGAAAAATTACCGGTGCCGTTGACGCTGGAGGTCAACCTCATGAAATCAAATCCGTCGTCGATCGTGATGAGCGATGGGGAGACGCTGCGGACGGGATCTTGACCCACGAAGTTGTCTGCAAAAAAGACAAACTTACGATAATCAAATTTCTCATTAAAAATAAAATTGGCCATTTTGCGTCCTTCAAGTAATCAAAACACGATATCTCTTTCAATCACTCAAGGTTGCCCAAACAGCCAATGACCCCCATTTTTGATTGTTCATTTTTTTATAATCAAAATCGGCATGAATCCACCAATCGCGCACTGCGCGCATCAGGTCAAGGTATGCCCTTCTTGCAGGTCGATATGCCCGCCTGACTCGTCATGAACCCGTGGATCGCAACCCCGTAGCCCCAACGGACCAGGCCAGAGGCCATGGGATTCATGAACAGACCACGCTGGTGGCGTCATGTGTCAGGCTGTGTGGCCCCTGCAAGCAACAATGGATGACCGTTGAACAGGGTCTTTGTCTGCTCAGACATTCAGGAACCCATGGACAGCCCGTATTTGTTAGACTGTTGGCGTGGTCAGGCTTGTGGTATTTTGTCTAAAAGGTATCCAAAGGCACTGTTTCATTGAAAAGGCCTGAATAATCAAAAATCTGGTTTTTAAATAGGTGAATCTGATGGGTACTGTCAAAAAAATCGTTGATCAAAAATCAAATACTATATTTTCTGTTCGATCGACTGACCCGGTCGCGAGTGCCCTGAAAATCATGCGTGATTTTCGCGTCAGAGCCATTTTGGTCATCGATGACGACGAATTGAAGGGGATCGTTTCGCAGGGAGATTGCGCCATCAAAGTGTTGTTGCCCCACAATGATCCTTCGCAGGTTGCGGTTTCTAAAATCATGACACCCAACCCCCTGACGGTGTCACTTTCGAATTCATTGGACGAATGTATGGCGATCATGGTTCACAAGCACATCAGGCACTTGCCTGTGCTTGAAAATAACAAAGTGAGGGGTGTTATTTCTGTGGGTGACCTGGTCAAAAATATCATTGAACTTCAGGGCAATCAAATCAAGTTTCTTGAAACCTATATCAAAGGCCATGGCGGCTGATGGTGTGGAATCCGCCATCATTATTTGATGGTGCCGATTAAATAATGATTGTCGGGTGTGTGCCGGTTGAATCGCCTCAGGCGGTGATGATGCGCTGATTCAACGTTTCAAATCGGTCGGTGGCATGGCGTATTACACTTTGCGCACACAAACTGTCTTCGACAGGGTGTCTCTGGGAAGCGGCGTTTGAGCGTGCCGGACTTCCCGCACCGAATTGGCCGACCTGATCGCGAGCATGAAAATGGGCACACAACACAAAATCGTCATCGTGGGTGGCGGCGCCGGCGGTCTTGAACTGGCCACCCGACTGGGACGGACCTATGGCCGTCGTCAGCGCGCGCTCATCACCCTGATCGATAAAAACCGCACCCACATCTGGAAACCCAAACTGCATGAAATCGCCTCGGGCAGCATGGACCTGGGTGACCACGAAGTCGATTACATGGCGCAGGCCCATTGGAACCACTTCACTTTCCGAATTGGGGAACTCAAGGGCCTGGACCGTTCCAGCAAAACCATCGAACTCTCGCCCTATGTGGACGAGGACGGTCGGCCCGTGACGCCCACGCAGCACATCCATTACGACACCCTGGTGATTTGCATCGGCAGCTTGAGCAACGACTTTGGCACCCAGGGTGTCAAGCAATACGCCCTCAAGCTGGAAACGCAGCATGACGCCAAGTCGTTTCACTCCCGAATGGTCAACGCTTGCATCCGCGCGCACAACCAGGAAGGGGTCATCCACAAACGCCAATTGCATGTGGCCATCATCGGCGCGGGGGCGACGGGGGTGGAGTTGGCCGCGGAGTTGCACCGCACCACGCGCGAGGTGGTGGCTTTTGGGCTGGACCGCATCGATGTGGACAAGGACATCAAGGTCAGTTTGATCGAGGCGGCCGACCGGATTTTGCCGGCCTTGGTGCCACGCCTGTCGCACGCCACCGAGCAGCTGCTCTCGCGATTGGGCGTTCAGGTGCTGACCAGCTCCAAAGTGATGGAGGTCATGCCCACGGGCATCCGCCTGGCCGATGGCCGCGAGATCGAGTCCGAACTGGTGGTCTGGGCAGCGGGCGTGAAAGCGCCGGACTTCTTGAAAGACTTTGGTGGCCTAGAGACCAACCGCATCAACCAGCTGGTGGTGCATGACACGCTGCAAACCACGCGCGACCCCGATATTTTTGCCCTGGGGGACTGCGCCGCTTGCCCGTGTTCGGATGCCGATGGCGGACGGGCCGGCATTGTGCCGCCGCGTGCGCAAGCCGCGCACCAGCAGGCCACCCACATGTGGCAGCAAATTCAACGCCGCTTGGCCAACAAACCGCTCAAGCCTTACCGCTACAGAGACTTTGGCTCGCTGGTGTCGCTGGGCAAGTTCAGCACGGTGGGCAACATGATGGGCGGCTTGATCGGCAAGAGCCTGATGATCGAGGGCTACTTTGCCAAGCTCATGTACTTGTCACTGTACAAACTGCACGAACTGGCCATCCACGGCACCCTCAAAACCACGCTGTTCACCCTGTCGCGCTTGATCACCAAACAAACCAACCCGACAGTCAAGTTGCATTGAGTTTCACCCCATGCACCCACCCCATCGCCGGTATTGCATCCGCGTGTGGGGGGGATCCCCGCAGGGGCGGCGTTTTCCCTTCAGATCGACTTTCTCAACCCTTGAACAGTTGGTCGTTGGTGCGGATCATGTTCAAGCCGGATTGAAGGTCCTGCTGGGATTGTTGAAGCACCTGCCTGGCGCCTTCATGGATCGTCTGAACCCGAGAGAGCTCAGCTGCGGCCGCTGCATAGTCGGTATCCACCATGGTGCTGCGTGTCCTGGCCATGTTGCGCGAGAAATCTGCGAGATGGTCCGAGGCATAGATCATCCGGTTGATCGATGCGCCAAGGCTTGCGCGTGCCTGGTCGACCGAACCGATGTTCAGGTCAATTTCAGCGATTGAAACGCCTGCTGCTGTTTGGGTTGCGATGTCGGTGCTGTTGAGTGTGGCATTGGCGGTGGGCGGTGCGGTGATGTTGTCCACAAACAAGCGTGCGCCCAGGGCCCGCCCGCCTGTCTGGTCGTAGGAGCCGGAGACAAAGACAAATTTGTAGTTGCCATCGTTTGGCACGGTCACCGTTTGCGTCGCCCAATTGGTGGTGGTCCCTGTGGCGTCCAGCAGTTCTACGGTAGACCCGTTGTCCACATTGAGCAAGTAGGCATAGACATCGTATGAATCCTCCCCGCCTTCTGCTTTCCAATCAAATGACACACGGTCGCCGACCTTGAGCGCTGTTGCATTGTTGCTGACGATGGAGGGGCCGTGCAGGATCCCAAAACCACTGGCAACGCCAGCGCCGGTCGATTGCAGTTGGAGGCTCTTGCTGCCTCTTGAGGCATCACTGGCGGAAACCAGTTGTGCACTGAAGTTGCCGCGGGTCATGGCCACCGTATCCCCGGCGCTGTTGTTCGGTTTGCTCGTGTCGGTGGGTGTTGGCCAGCCCCCGATTTGGCTGTTGCCGTCCAATGTCACCCGGGTGTTGCTCGTCGTCCAGCCAGAGAAGGATGTGTCACCGACCGCGCCCGATTCGAAATCGCCGTTGGTGTAGGCCACCAACTCACCCGTGGCATAAATTTGGGGGATGTCGATGGTGAAACGATCGTTGCTGTTCGGGCCAGCCTGAATCTCGAAAGTGGTGTTTGACAGCTCTTGAAAGAGGCGCTTGCCATTCCAGGTGCTTGTTTGGATGGTGCTCAGCATCCGGTCTTTATGCCCCTGATATTCCGTGTTCAGGTGGCTGCGTTCAGTATCGGTCAGGGTACCGGCCGAAGCTTGCACGGCCAACTCGCGCATGCGTTGCAGACCGTCCACGATGGTGCCCAACACGCCTTCGGCGGTTTGGGCCAGCGAAATGCCGTCATGCAGGTTCTGGGTTGCGCGCAACATGCCTTGGTATTGGGCGCTCATTTTGTGGCCGATCGACATGCGTGCAGCGTCGTTGGCAGCGCTGAGGATGCTGCGGCCTGTGGACATCTGTTCGGTGAGCTTGGCTGTGGCACTGGCGCTGATGCGCAGGGTGTTGAGTGCGCTTTGCGTCAAATAATCCGTTCGAATGTTGTTCATGACAAGGTGAATATCGTGAGGGCCGGTTTTGTTAATTTAAGCAATAGCCATGCCAGAGGGTGCATGCCGCAGTTCGGAGGTTTGGCACTGGGCAAAGGCCATTTCCTGGGGTCAACCTGCCATGCAGGCCATGAAATGCCTGGAGAGACAGGCAACATCTTGCCGGTCTGTCTGTGCCTGTCCTCGTTTGCGGCCCAAACTGGGCACGTCTGCGCCGAGACCCCATTGGACCCACTGGGGAGCTTGGGCCGGCGTCCAATGTGTCCACACGGCGGCTGTACAGCGCGGCCCCAGATGGGCGCGATGTCACTCAGCAGGGCGGTGGCAGACCCCGCATCAATAGCGTGATGCGCTGTGCAACACGGCCATGGTCACCCTGGAAACGCAGACCAGTTTCCCGCTCTCGTCGCTGATGCGCACATCCCAGACCTGGCTTGTCCGGCCCAGATGCAGGGGCCGAGCCACGCCATAGACCCAGCCATCCGAGACGGCACGAACATGGTTGGCGTTGATTTCCTGACCGACGCAATGGTGCTTGTCTGGATCGACGACAAGCGACGCGGCCCATGAGGCCAGGGTTTCGGCCAGAACGACGGACACACCACCATGCAGCACGCCGGCCGGCTGCCGAGTCCGGGCATCCACGGGCATGCGTGCTCTGAGGAAGTCTTCGCCCGCCTCCAGCATTTCGATGCCCAGATGGCCGTTGGCACACAGCGCCCCTCGTTCATTGAGAAGGTCCAGTTGGGGTGAACGGTTCCAGATGGTCATGCACGATTCCCGAAGTGACATGGCATCTTACCGATGCGCTGTGGACTTCGGGTCATTCCCCCATCGATCCCGTCTCTTGGCCCCATTGGGGCGCAACGCCCAGCCAAACCCCACCCGGCCGCCAACCGCGTAGGACCCGCTGTTCACTTCACACAACGGTGGTAAGCTGTCCAAAAATTAAACGCGCCATTCATTGATTCATCAGTCATTCGTATGAAAGCCTTTGAAAACTTTTTGGAAGCCCTGATTTTCAACAGCCGTTGGCTGCTGGCGCCGTTTTATCTGGGGCTGGTGCTGGGCATCTGTATGTTGCTGGTCAAGTTCGCGCAAGAACTGATCCACGTCATGCCACACATTTTCACATCCAGTGAAAGCGAAGTCGTGCTGGCTGTTTTGGCCTTGGTTGATCTCTCCTTGGTGGCGAACTTGCTGCTCATTGTGATCTTCAGCGGGTACGAGAATTTCGTCTCCAAGATCAACACGAAGGGGCATGAGGATCGGCCGGAATGGATGGGGCAGGTTGATTTCGCCAGTTTGAAGATCAAGGTGATCGCCTCCATCGTGGCCATTTCTGCGATTGAGTTGCTCAAGAGTTTCGTGAACCTCAGCATTCTGCTCAAAAGCGGCGGCGACACCCCCGCGATCTGGTCAGAGGCAGATCAAGCCCTTGCATGGAAAGTCGGCATCCATGTGGGTCTTGTGATCACTGGCTTGCTCTTTGCCTACATGGACTATGTTTCCGAACGGACCCATGCACTGAAACACAAAGTCCATCCCGAGCATTGAGCGGCGCTCAATCGGCCGAGGTCTTGTTGAACCCAACCCTGCCGTCACACGCGGTCGTCTTGCAGTTCACGCCAAGCAATGGCCTGCGTGGCCTTTGAGAAAACCGCTTCAATTTCCACCAACTCAATCTTCTCAGTGGTCAGCTCAGGTTGAATCACCCGACTGACCATAAAGTGCTTTGGTTAGGCCACGGGCTTGACCGCGTTCCGTTGGGTCAGCAGCCGTTTTTGGGGGTTCGTGGGATTTGTATTTTTAAACTTTTTGTTCTAAAGGTTCGCTGCTCTCCCGGTCGCATTTTTGGGTAAACACCAATAAGTTCATGTGCCGAGCCTGTTTCAATTTCCAAAACTTCAGCGTCAAATTTGAAATTGCACTTTGCGTTGAAGTGCGCTTCATTTACCCAAGGTGTTGAAAGTGTCTCAAATCATTTCGCAAGCGGTGTTCAAACCCAACCCTGGTGCAGACATGGGCAAATTTATGGCCATCGTTGCTGAAAGTGCTGCCATATGGCGCAAGCACGGAGCCGATGTTTCTGTTTGGGCGGTTTCCACAGGAGAGATTGGCAACATGGTTTTTGCCACTCGCTACGACAGCTATGAAGCCTATGGCAAATGCATAGATGCTGTGTATGCAGACCCTGAATTTCAGGCTTGGTCTGTTCGTGCGACGGCCAGCGGATTGAGCAGCTGGGTTCGCAGTAACTTGGCACGCCAATTGCCCATTTGATGGAGGAGACAAATCATGGCTTTGTATTTGGTTCGTTCACGCTACACACCCACGGCTTTTCAGGGAATGCTGGCAGCACCCAGCGACAGAGGAGAGGCTGCCAAAGCGCTCTTCAAATCTATGGGTTTCAAAACACATGAAGTCTTGTTTTCAATTTCCAATGGCAGCATCGTTTGCTTAATTGAAGGAACAGCGGAGCAAATCACCGAGGCACAAATGATCACCATGTCAACCGGTGCCTTCGCTGAAATTCAAGTGGAAGAATTGATTTCAACCAAAGCCTTGAAAGCGGCCATGACCAGCGCTGGAGCCAAAGCTGCCAAATACAAAGCACCCCATAAATAATTTGCTTTGGGCCCTGAAACCAACTTAACCATGGCAAGTTGTCGTGTCAAACGACACTTGCCAGCCAACCCAGGCGCATGGCACAGTGGCCATGAACCTCCAGCGCATCAAACCCAGCCTTGCCGCCACACGCTGTCGTCCTGCAGCTCACGCCAAGCAATCACTTGCACGGCCTTGGAAAACACCGCTTCGATTTCCACCTGTTCAATCGGGTCGGTGGGCTGCTCAGGTTGAATCACACGACTCACCAAAAAGTGCTTTTGCTTGGCCACGGGTTCGACCGCGGTCCATTTCGTCAGCAACAGTTTTTTGGGGTTGAGGGGGTTCATGGGTGACGGCACGCTTCAGCGACTGTTTTGCATTTCGCGCGATACCGCTTCGGCCAGATCAATCACCGCCATGGCGTAGTAGCTGCTCCAGTTGTAGCGGGTGATGGCGTAGAAGTTTTCGGTGCCGGCGACATAGCTGGGCGGGTTGGGGCCGTTGCGCAGCTCGATCAGGGCCAGGGGGCCAGAGTGGGCCAGCGCTGCGCCCTCCAGGGCCGCTCCTTTGCCCGTGAAACTGGCCACGCTGAAGGTGGGCAGGATGTCCGGGGCCATCAGGCTGTCCATGTCGGTCTGGCCCGGTGTCAAGGTCACGGGGTAATGCGTGGGCATGCCGGTGCGCCACTGGTAGGCCTTGAAGTAGTTGGCCACCGAGCCGATGGCGTCGCTCGGGCTGCCAAACAGGTCGATGCGTCCGTCACCATCAAAGTCGACGGCGAATTGGGCCCAACTCGAGGGCATGAATTGCGGCAGTCCCATGGCCCCGGCATAGCTGCCCCGGATGCCCATGGGGTTGGTGCCGCTGCGCCAAGTGAGGGCCAGAAACTGTTCCAGTTCGCCTTTGAAGAAGCTTTCTCTGGCCGCTGCACGCGGATGTGATGTCGGAAAATGAAAGGCGAGGGTGGCCAAGGCGTCGAGCACGCGGTAGTTGCCCGTGTATTGCCCATAAAAGGTTTCCACGCCGATGATGGCCACCACCACCGAGGCGGGGACGCCGAATTCGCGCTCGGCGCGGTCCAGCGCAGCGCGGTGGGTTTGCCAAAAGCGCAGCCCAGCCTGGATGCGTTGGGGTTCGATGAAGCGGGCGCGGTAAGCGGCCCAATTTTTGGCCGCAGGGCTGCTGGGGGGCAGCACCAGTTTCTCCACCGAGGGCAGCCGGCGGGCCTGGCCAAGGTGCTTTTGGAGCCACTGCGGGTCGATTTGCAGGCGTTCGGCCACCTCGGACGACCAGGCCATGGCCGCGCTCGATTCGCTGAAAAGCCAGCCAGCCGCTGCGGCGGGTTTGGCCAGCTTTTTCGCGGTGGGCTTTTTGCTTGCTGATTTTGGGGGCTTGTGGGGGGTGGCCGATTTCGGCTTGGCCGAGGACTGGGCCCAGACGTGGGCGGGGCTGGCCATGGCCACAAGCAAAGCCAGGCTCAAGGCGGTCCACCACCGAAGGGCAGGGGCTGTGGTGAAGGTCTTGGGTGTGTGCATGAGGTGGTCAGTTTAAACGCCAAGCGCCCCGCCAAGCCGGGTCGGTGGACCCCGTGATAAGCTGAAAGCCAAAGAGGGCCGACCGATCAAAACCATCGGTCATGGGGCTGGGTTGATTTGGGAAGACAACACCATGGGCGCGACAGGTTATTTCACCCATCCAGCGTGCTGGAAGCATGAGATGGGGGCGGGTCATCCGGAGTGTCCGGAGCGATTGGGAGCCATCGAAGACCGCCTGCTGATCAGCGGCGTGGACATGGCCTTGCAAAGGCGCGAAGCCAGCCCGGCGGCACTGGCCGACATCGAACTGGCCCATGGGCGCATGCATGTGGCGGCTTTGCGTGGTTTGGGCGACATGTTGCGCGAGGACATGGCTGCAGGCGGGCCCTCGCACACGGCGCTGGACCCCGATACGCTGCTCAATGCACACACTTGGGATGCGGCATTGGTGTCTGCGGGTGCAGCCATCGATGCGACCGACGCCGTGCTGGCAGGAGAATTGGAAAATGCTTTTTGTGCCGTGCGTCCGCCCGGGCACCACGCCTGCCGAGACAAGGCCATGGGGTTTTGCTTTTTCAACAACGTGGCGATTGCCGCCAAATACGCGCTGGAGCGCCATGGCCTGAAACGCGTGGCGATCGTGGACTTTGATGTGCACCACGGCAACGGCACCGAAGACATCGTGGCCGGTGATGAGCGCATCCTGATGGCGAGTTTTTTCCAGCACCCTTTCTACCCCGAAGGCGGCTCGACATCGAACGCGCCCAATCTGGTCAACCTGCCCGTGCCCGCCTACACCCGGGGCATGGAGATCCGTGAGTTGGTGGACATGATGTGGTTGCCCCGCCTCGAGGCCCACCGGCCAGAGCTGATTTTCATCAGTGCAGGTTTTGATGCGCACCGCGAAGACGACTTGGGCCAGATGGGCCTGGTGGAGCAGGACTATGCCTGGATCACCCAGCGCATCAAGGAGGTCGCCCGGCGGCACGCCCAAGGCCGGATCGTCAGTTGCCTGGAGGGCGGCTACAACCTGAGCGCTTTGGGGCGCAGTGTGGAAGCCCACTTGCGCGTGTTGGCCGACATTTGAAAAACAACAGGCCCGACGGTCCAAGGCGGGACTGGTGCAACAGTTTGGGCACAATCCTCCCATGACCGATTCCAAACCCATCCCCAACGATGCCCTGTTGCTGCATGCGTGCGATGCGCGTGGTGTGCACCGGCTGACCCTCAACAGCCCCGCCAGTTTCAATGCCCTGAGCGAAGCCATGCTGGATGCTTTGCAGCAGGCCTTGAACGCGATCGCGCAAGACGAGCAGGCCCGTGTGGTGGTGCTGGGCGCCGCGGGCAAGGCCTTTTGTGCCGGGCATCACCTCAAGGAAATGCGCGCCCAGCCCGAGTTGGCCTATTACCAGCAACTCTTTGCCCAGTGCAGCCGCATGATGATGACCATCCAGAGGTTGCCCGTGCCCGTGATCGCTCGCGTGCAGGGGCTGGCCACGGCAGCCGGTTGCCAGCTGGTCGCTCAGTGTGATCTGGCCGTGTCGGCAGACGCTGCGACATTTGGTGTGAATGGCATCGACGTGGGCCTCTTTTGCGCCACACCCAGCGTGCCGCTGGTGCGCAACATGCAGGCCAAACAGGCCATGGAAATGCTGCTCACGGGCGGCTTCATTTCTGCTGCTGAAGCCCAAAGCCGTGGCCTGGTGAACCGCGTTTGTCCGGCGTCCGAGCTCGATGCGCAGGTCGAAAACCTGGTCTGCGCCATCCTGGACAAGCCACGTGAGGCCGTGAGGGTGGGCAAGGCCTTGTTTTATCAGCAGCGCGAGATGGGCATCGAGTCCGCCTACCAACTGGCCGGCCAGACCATGGCGTGCAACATGGTGCACGATGTGGCGCAAGAAGGTGTTCAGGCTTTCATCGACAAGAGGGCGCCTTCATGGCGGGCGTGAACACCACGGCTGTGGTCGATCCGCTGGGCTTGGTGCAGGGCTTGGCCCGCCCCGAGTCGGTATGGGCCTTGGCCGCTTTTGCGGCTTGTGTGGTGCTGGCCTGGCTGATGGTCTGGGGTGTGCGACGGGTGTTCAGCGGTCAGGACATGGCGATTTTGCTGGGTCGAAAGCTGTATGACGGTGTGTTGTTCCCGGTGCTGCTGCTCGGTCTGACTTTTGTGGCGCGCACACTGCTGACGCAGCAGCAACCAGCGCCTTTGTTCGCGGTCCTGTTGCCTGTCTGCATGTCGCTGGCGGTGATCCGTCTGGGGGTCAAGGTGTTGCAAGTGGCTTTCGCCAATGCCCCGGTGGTCCGGGTCTTGGAGCGCACGATTTCATGGCTGGCCTGGGGCGCGGTGGTGCTTTGGGTCACGGGCATTTTGCCTTTGGTGCTCCATGAGCTGGAGCAGATCAGCTGGAAAGTGGGGGGCAGTGTGCTGTCGGTGCGTACCCTGATCGAAGGGGCACTCACGGCCGGGGCGGTGTTGATTGTGGCGCTCTGGGTGTCGTCGGCCATCGAGGCACGTTTGCTCAAATCGGCCACCGGCAGCGATTTGTCACTGCGCAAGGTCATCAGCAACACAGTGCGGGCCTTGCTCATGTTTGTGGGTTTGCTGCTGGCACTGTCTTCGGTGGGCATCGATTTGACGGCCCTGTCGGTGCTGGGCGGCGCGGTGGGCGTGGGCATCGGCTTCGGGTTGCAAAAGCTGGCTTCAAACTACGTCAGTGGTTTTGTCATCCTGGCCGAGCGCAGCATGCGCATCGGGGACATGGTGCTGGTGGATGGCTTTGAGGGCCGCATCGTGGACATCAAGGCGCGTTACACCGTGATCCGGGCCCTGAACGGACGCGAGTCGATCGTGCCCAATGAATTCCTGATCATCAACCGGGTTGAGAACTTCACCTTGATGGACCCGAGGTTGTCCCAGACGACCATGGTGTCGGTGGCCTATGACTGCGATGTGGACCTGGTCAGGCGGCTCTTGGTCGAGGCATGTGAAAGTCAGGAACGGGTGCTGAAAGACCCGGCGCCGAATGCCTTTTTGAGCCATTTCGGCGCGGACGGTCTGGAGTTCACGGTGAGCTACTGGATTGCCGATCCGGAAAACGGCCAACTGGCCCTGCGCTCGACCATCAACCTGTTGATCTTGGGCGCATTGCGCGAGCACGGGATCGAGATCCCATACCCGCAACGGGTGATGCACGTGGTCAATCCATCATCGAAGGCAGCCACAGGCTGATGGACGGGAAGGCCAACAAGATGCCCAAGGTGATGACCAGCACCAGCACCATGGGCCAGACACCTTTGAAGATGTTGGAAAGCCCCACCTGGGGCAGCAAAGTGTTCAGCACGAACAGGTTCATGCCCACGGGCGGCGAAATCAGGCCGATCTGAATCACCATCACGATCAGCACGCCAAACCACACCGGATCAAAGCCCAGTTGCACCACGATGGGAAAGAACAGGGGAATGGTCAACAGCACCATGGTGAGTTCTTCCATCACCGTGCCCAACAGGACATAGATCAACATCATGGCGGCCACGATCATGATGGGTGACAGACCCAGGCCCGTGATCCAGTCCTTGAGCTCAAAGGGCAAGCTGGTGTAGTTGACGAAGTTGGCAAAAATCGTGGCGGCAATGAGCAAGGTGAACAGCATCGCGGTGGTGCGGGCCGATTCGACCAGCACCTCCAGCAACACCTCCCAGTTCAAGGCCTTGCGCGCCAAGGCGAACAAAAAAGCGCCGGTGGCACCCATGCCGGCACCTTCGGTGGCTGTGAAGAATCCGCCGTAAATGCCGCCCAGCACCAGCACCACCAAAAGCAACACGCCCCAGATGCCTTGGATGGCCTTGAAGCGTTCTGCCCAGCTGAATTTTTCTCCTGCGGGGGCGTGCTCGGGGTCTTGCCAGGTCATCACCACCACGGCCAGCATCAACAGCAGCGCCGTGAGGATGCCAGGCAAAACACCTGCTGCAAACAGTTTGCCGATGTGGGTTTCGGTGATGATGCCGTAGATGACCAGGATGGTCGAAGGCGGGATCATGATGCCCAAGGTACCGCCAGCGGCGATCACGCCGGTGGACATGGCGTCGCTGTAGCCCATTTTTTTCATGGACGGGTAGGCCACCTTGCTCATGGTGGCCGCGGTGGCAATGGATGAGCCGCAAATCGCGCCGAACCCTGCGCAAGCGGCAATGGTGGCATGCGCCAGCCCCCCTTTGCGGTGGCCGATGAAGGTGTAAGCGGCGTGGAACAACTCGTGCGCCAGGCCAGCGCGGGCGACAAAATTGCCCATCAAGATGAACAGCGGGATGACCGACAAGGTGTAGGCAAAACCGGTTTCGTGCACCACCTGAGCGGCACTGGCCATGGCGGGCATCCAGCCACGGGTCAGGCCAATGCCCACGATGCCGACCAGGCCCATGGAAAAGGCCAGCGGCATGCGCAGCAAGGCCAGCACAAAGATGGCCAAAAATCCAAGCAGAGCTTCGGTCACAGGGTGCCTCCTTCGCTGGCGGCATCGGCCTGGCGGCTGAAGGCTTTGACGATGTGCACCAGCGCGGTCAGACCGCACAGCACCCCCATGCCTTGAATGAACGGGGCTTTGGGAATTTTCAACTGAGCGGTGGTTTCACCGGTGCTGGCGATGTCGGCGCCGGTTTGCCACATCAGGTAGGCCAAGCCAAACAGCAAGGCGGCGCAAGCCAGGTGAATCAGGCCCTGCTGAATCTTTTGAAACCAGACCGGCAAGACCGCATCCAGGGAGTCGAACACCACATGCTCCCCTTTGAGTGAAACCAGCGGCAGTGCACCAAAAATGACCACCACCATGAGCAATTCGGTCAGTTCCAGCGACCCGGGAATGGAGTTGGACAGGATTTTTCGGCCGCTCACATCGAAAAAGGTGAGCACCATGATGCCCAGCAAGGCCAAACCCGCAAGGGTGCCACACACGGTTTCAAAGATTTTTTTCAAGGTGAGACTCATGCAAAAAACGGTACCTGCATCATAAACAGGTACCGTCGAGAAGGCGCGCCTCCAGCGGGCGGCTGAAGGGGCAATGACAAATTACTGCTTTTGCAGCTTGGTGACTTCGGCCCGGAATTCGTTGAGCATGCGGCCTGGGTCCTTCACGCCTTTGGCTTTGGCGGCCTGGATCCAGTCACGCTCGAGTTTGCTGACGCGGATGGTCACACCGCTGATGAAGGCGCCATCGGCCTTGATGACCTTCACGCCGTTTTTCTGCATATTGCCCAGGGCGATGTCGTCCACGCGGTCCCATGACTTGCCAAACCGGCTGGCCACGGCGTCACCCGACAACTCGTCCACCGCCTTTTTGTCGTCTGCCGACAGGCTGTTGTATTTGGCGGGGTTCATCATGAACACGAAGCTGGTGTTGTACAAGCCACCAGGGAAGGTGGTGGCGTGCTTGATGACTTTGTCGATCTTGAAGGAATCGGTGGACTCGGCAGGGAAAAGTGTGCCGTCCATCACGCCAGTGGACAGAAGTTCGTAGGACTCTGGGGCAGGCTTGAGGGTCACGTTCATGTCAAGGTTCTTGGCGATCTCGTTGACCATGCCGCCGCCCACACGAAACTTCATGCCCACCAGGTCTTCGACCTTGGTGATGGGGCGTTTGGTGTTGAACACAATGCCGGGGCCATGCGTGAAGTAGCCCAGGACTTTCACGCCCTGGTGTTCAGCCGCAAACTCGGGGTACTTGCTGGCCACGCGGTTGAAGGCCACCGACAAGGGCTCAGCCCGGTCGCCCATGAATGGGAACTCGGCCATTTGGGTCAGGACAAAGCGACCGGGGGTGTAGCCGTGCACCGTGAAAGAAACGTCTGCCAGGCCATTGCGAATGGCGTCATAGGTGCCCACCGGTGGGGTCACTGCGCGGGGCAAAATATTGCAACGAACTCGGTTCGATGTTCGGGCGGTCAGGGCGTCGCACCATTCTTTTTGGGCGACAGACAGGCCGTGGGTGGGCGGGACCCAGCTCGAGACGGTCAACACAGTTTGGGCCTGGGCCAGACCGGTCACGCTGGCCAAGGCCACAGCTGCCAGGGAGATCAGGGTTTTTTTCATCGGATCGCTCCATTAATTTGGTTACAAATCATAATCTAATCCCGAACAGATCAGAGCAAAATCCATGTTAACCCTGAGTAGCCGACCGGTTGGTCGGTGAATTCCCGGGGGTCCTGCAAAAAATTGAGGTTCTTTCAGCAGCTCAAATTCGAACGATCGTGCTTTTTTGTTGATAATGGGACCTTGGCGAATTTGTTTTGATGCACAATTGACGTTTACGTCAACGTTAACCTTTTCCAAGGCGTCACCCACGATGGCTTGGGTTTTGATCTTCCAATGGAGTTGATTTCATGAAAATTCTGGTTCCAGTCAAGCGGGTGGTGGACTACAACGTCAAGGTGCGCGTCAAGTCCGATGGGTCGGGCGTGGACATTGCCAACGTCAAGATGAGCATGAACCCTTTTGACGAGATCGCGGTCGAAGAAGCCGTGCGCCTGAAGGAAAAGGGCTTGGCCACCGAAGTGATTGCCGTGTCCTGCGGCGTGAGCCAGTGCCAAGAGACCCTGCGCACCGCCATGGCGATTGGCGCAGACCGCGGTATTTTGGTGGAGACGCCTGCCGATTTGGACCTGCAGCCCCTGGCCGTGGCCAAGCTGCTCAAGGCCCTGGTCGACAAAGAACAACCCGGCCTGATCATTCTGGGCAAGCAAGCCATTGACGACGACTGCAACCAGACTGGCCAGATGTTGGCTGCGCTGGCCGATTTGCCCCAAGCCACGTTCGCCTCCAAAGTCGAGATCGTGGACGGCAAAGCCCAGGTCACCCGCGAGATCGACGGCGGCCTGGAGACCCTGGCCATTTCTTTGCCAGCGGTCATCACCACCGACTTGCGCCTGAACGAGCCGCGCTACGTGACCCTGCCCAACATCATGAAGGCCAAGAAAAAGCAGCTCGACACCTTCAAGCCCGAAGATCTGGGCGTGGATGTGGCGCCCCGCATCAAGACCCTCAAGGTGGCAGAACCCGCCAAGCGCAGCGCCGGCATCAAGGTGCCCGATGTCGCGACCCTGGTGGACAAGCTCAAGAACGTGGCCAAAGTGATCTAAGGACTGAAAAACATGACCTCCCTTGTTATTGCAGAACACGACAACGCCTCCATCAAAGGCGCCACCCTCAACACCGTCACCGCTGCCGCCGCTTGCGGTGGTGAGGTGCATGTGCTGGTCGCTGGCCACAACGCGGGCGCTGCCGCAGCCGCTGCTGCGCACATCGTCGGTGTGACCAAGGTGATCCATGCCGACAGCGAAGCTTTCGCGCACGGTCTGGCCGAGAACGTTGCCGCCCAAGTCCTCGCCATGGCAGGCAGCTACAGCCACATCCTGTTCCCCGCCACGGCGGCGGGCAAGAACGTGGCGCCCCGTGTGGCGGCCAAGCTGGATGTGGCGCAGATCAGCGACATCACCCAAGTGATCTCGGCAGACACCTTCGAGCGCCCGATCTACGCGGGCAATGCCATGGCCACGGTGCAAAGCAGCGATGCAACCAAAGTCATCACCGTGCGCACGACCGGCTTTGATGCCGCAGCCGCCAGCGGTGGCGCAGCGGCCGTCGAATCCGCAGCCGCACAAGCGGACAGCGGCAAGAGCAGCTTCAAGGGCAGCGAGATCGCCAAGAACGACCGCCCCGAGCTGACCGCTGCCAAGATCATCGTCTCGGGTGGCCGCGCTTTGGGCAGCAGCGAGAAGTTCAACGAGGTGATGACGCCGCTGGCCGACAAGCTGGGCGCCGCCATCGGTGCCAGCCGCGCGGCGGTGGACGCAGGCTATGCGGCCAACGACCTGCAGGTGGGCCAGACCGGCAAGATCGTCGCGCCGCAGCTGTATGTGGCTTGCGGCATCTCGGGCGCCATCCAGCACCTGGCGGGCATGAAAGACTCCAAGGTGATCGTGGCGATCAACAAGGACCCTGAAGCGCCCATCTTCAGCGTGGCAGACTTTGGCCTCGAAGCCGACCTGTTTGCCGCTGTGCCTGAATTGACCCAGGCCCTCTGAGCGATTGGCTCACACCCCAAAGGCATCGTTCGCGATGCCTTTTTTGTACCTCTTCCCAGACTGACCGGAGACTTTCATGAGCTACACCGCCCCCCTCAAGGACATGATGTTCAACATCGAACACCTGGCCCGGATCGACCAGATCGCACAGATTCCTGGCTTTGAAGATGCCGGTCTGGAAACCGCACAAGCGGTGCTGGAGGAGTGCGGCAAGCTCAACCGTGATGTGATTGCGCCCCTGAACTGGGAGGGCGACAAGAACCCATCTTTCCACCACAGTGGCAACCAGGTCACGACCACGCCGGGCTTCAAAGAAGCTTATAAACAGTTCACCGATGGCGGCTGGCAAAGCCTGCAACACCCGGCCGAGTATGGTGGCCAAGGTTTGCCCAAAACGATTGGTGCCGCTTGCGGCGAGATGCTCAACTCGGCCAACATGAGCTTTGCGCTGTGCCCCATGCTGACCGATGGCGCCATCGAAGCCTTGCTGACCGCGGGCTCGGATGCGCTCAAAGCCACCTACCTCGAAAAGCTGATTTCTGGCGAGTGGACCGGCACCATGAACCTGACCGAGCCGCAAGCCGGCTCGGACCTCGCCGCCGTGCGCACCCGCGCCGAACCTCAGCCAGATGGCACGTACAAAGTGTTTGGCACCAAGATCTACATCACCTACGGTGAGCACGACATGGCCGAGAACATCGTGCACCTGGTGCTGGCCCGTGTGCAGGGCGCACCCGAAGGCGTCAAGGGCATCAGCCTGTTTGTGGTTCCCAAGGTCTTGGTCAAGGCCGATGGCTCTCTGGGCGAGCGCAACGATGTGCATTGCGTGAGCATCGAGCACAAGATGGGCATCAAGGCCAGCCCCACGGCGGTGCTGCAGTACGGCGACCACGGCGGTGCGGTGGGTTTCTTGGTGGGCGAAGAAAACCGTGGCCTCGAATACATGTTCATCATGATGAACGCCGCCCGCTACGCGGTGGGCGTGCAGGGCATCTCGATTGCCGAGCGCGCTTACCAAAAAGCGGTGCAGTACGCCCGCGACCGCGTGCAAAGCCGCCCAGTGGACGGCAGCTTGCCGGCCGCTGGCCCCATCCTTCACCACCCCGATGTGCGCCGCATGCTCATGACCATGCGCGCCTACACCGAAGGCTGCCGCTCGCTGGCGTCTGTGGCCGCCGCCGCCTATGACGCGGCGCACCACCACCCCGATGCCGAAGTGCGCAAGCAAAACCAGTCTTTCTATGAATTCATGGTGCCGCTGGTCAAGGGCTACAGCACCGAGATGAGTCTGGAGGTGACCAGCCTGGGTGTGCAGGTGCACGGCGGCATGGGCTTCATCGAGGAAACCGGTTGTGCCCAGTACTACCGCGATGCCAAGATTTTGACGATTTACGAAGGCACCACCGCCATCCAGGCCAACGACCTGGTGGGCCGCAAGACCTCGCGCGATGGCGGCCAGACCGCCAAAGCCTTGGCCGACCAGGTGGCGCAAACGGAAAGCGCCTTGGCCGCCTCGGGCCATTCCGACGCACAGGCCATGGCCCGCCGCCTGAAGGCGGCGCGCGAAGCCTTTGTCGATGTGGTCAATTTCGTGGCGGGCAACACCAAGGCCAAGCCCAACGACGTGTTCGCAGGCAGCGTGCCTTACCTGATGCTCACCGGCAACCTGATGGCCGGCTGGCAAATGGGCCGCGCCATGCTGGTGGCATTGACCCCTGAGGCGCAAGCGCAAGACGCGGCCTTCATGGCCAGCAAAGTCACCACCGCGCGTTTTTATGCCGACCACATCCTGTCCAAGGTGCCCGGCATCCGCGACAGCATCGTGGAAGGCGCAGGCAGCGTGACCGAGTTGGCGCTCGAAGCGTTCTGACCTGCCTTGTCGCGCCGCAGACAGCCCCGCGAGGGGCTTGTCTTTGACAATGCATCTAACAAACAGAGGAGACCCCATGTCCAAGTTGCCCGCCGTATTGGCAAATTTGCCTTTCCCCGTGATCGCTTCGCCGCTGTTCATCATCAGCAACCCCAAGCTCGTCATCGAGCAGTGCAAGGCGGGTGTGGTTGGCTCCATGCCAGCGCTCAATGCGCGCCCGGCTTCGCAACTTGACGAATGGCTGGCCGAGATCACCGAAACCCTGGCTGCCTACAACGCGGCCAATCCCGACAAGCCTGCCGCGCCCTTTGCCATCAACCAGATCGTGCACAAGAGCAACGACCGGCTGGAGCACGACATGGCGATGTGTGTGAAGTACAAAGTGCCGATCATCATCACCTCGCTGGGTGCACGCGAAGAAATCAACCAGGCGGCCCACAGCTACGGTGGCGTGGTGCTGCACGACATCATCAACAACAAATTCGCGCACAAGGCCATTGAAAAGGGTGCCGATGGCCTGGTGGCGGTGGCTGCCGGTGCGGGCGGCCATGCGGGCGTTAAAAGCCCGTTTGCCTTGATCCAGGAAATCCGCCAGTGGTTTGACGGCCCGGTGGCGTTGTCGGGCTCGATCGCGTCGGGCGATGCGATTTTGGCTGCGCAAGCCATGGGTGCAGACTTTGCCTACATCGGCTCGGCCTTCATCGCCACCCACGAAGCACGTGCCGCCCAGGAGTACAAACAAGCCATCGTGGACAGCAACTCTGACGACATCGTCTACAGCAACCTGTTCACCGGCGTGCATGGCAACTACCTGGCGCCGTCCATCCGCGCTGCGGGTCTGGACCCTGAGAACCTGCCCGAGTCCGACCCCAGCAAGATGAATTTTGGGGGCGATGCCAAAAAAGCCTGGAAAGACATCTGGGGCTGCGGCCAGGGCATTGGCGCCATCCAGTCGGTGCAAAGCACGGCCGAGCTGGTGGCCCAGTTCAAGGCCCAATACCAAGCGGCTCGCGCCCGTTTGTCGATGTGACCCGTCAAGCGGGTGCATGGACCCTCCCAGCCAGCCCCGCGGCCCGGCGTGCCGGGTTGCTGGACGCCTTCAAGGGGCTGGGTTGCTTGCTCATCGTGGTGCACCATCTGGCCTTTTATGGGCCGATGGCCGATGTGGTGGCGAAAGCCTGGCCTGCTCTGATCGATGGACTTGCTGACCACGGGCGTCTCGCGGTTCAGGTGTTCTTGGTGTGTGGGGGTTACCTCACGGCCAACAGCCTGGCCAGGTTGGGGCCGTTGGCGGCCCCACGTTGTCTTGATTTGACGATCAGGCGTTACTGGCGTTTGGCGATTCCCTTGTTGGCCGCGCTGAGCCTGACGGTGCTGGTCACCGAGTGGCTGCGCCCCTGGTTCCACCACGACTCCTTGTCCCCCCCGCCCGAGATCGGTCAATCGCTGGCGCATGTCTTTTTCTTGCAGCACCTCTGGGGCATGGAGGGCTTGTCTGCCGGCGTCTGGTACGCGGCCGTTGATTTGCAGTTGTATGTGTCGGCCTTGCTGTTGGCCTGGCTTGCGCCACATGCACAGACAAAGTGGCCCCGCTTTTCGGCGCAGACTTGGCAGTGCATGGCCTGGTTCGCGCTGGTGGCCGCGTCAGTTGGGTGGTGGAATCGCCAGACCGAACTGGAAGATCTGAACCTGTATTTTTTCGGTGCTTATGGGCTGGGATGGCTGGCCTATGCGCTGCGCAAGGCGCATCGGCCCTGGCGCGGGTCGTTGGCCCTGGTGCTGATGTGCGGCGTGGCGTGGTGGCTGGCCCCAAGGTGGCAAGTGGCCACGGCTTGCAGCGTTGCCGTCTGCCTGATCCATGCCCCCGGAGCCTGGCTGGACACCCAGGTGGAGGCCGTGGGGCCGCTGCGCCGGGCGATGGGCTGGCTTTCATGCGTGTCCTACAGTGTCTTCGTGGTGCACTTTTCTGTCAGTCTGGTGGTCAATGCCACGGTCACCCGCTGGTGGCCTGCAGACGGCCTTGCCAACGCTTGGGGCATGCTGGCGGCGCTTGCCCTGTCTGTCATGGCCGGCGCCGTGCTGTACGCACAGGTCGAAAAGCCCGCGCCCACTGGAAAACGCTGGCTCGTCTGGGCTTGGGTTTTCATGGCCAGCAGCATGCTGGCCATGGCCCTCAATGGGCTGCTTTGACCTGGGCCGTGATGTAGGCGAGGGCTTCCTCGACCTGGTCAATCAGGATCAGGCAAAGATCGCCAGGTGACAGGCGCGACATGGCCGTGTCGATGGCATTGAATTCCCCTTGGATGTCCTGGACGTAAGTGGTTCGCGCTGCACCTTTGAGGCCCTCGCGCAGCAAGGCGATGACTTCACCGTCCTCCCGTCCACGCTGGCAGGCATCCTGATACAGCAGCACCTCATCGAAGGCCTGGCCCAGTATGTGGGTCTGATCGCGGATGTCCTGGTCGCGTCGGTCCCCGGCACCACTGATGACCACCAGACGTTTTTTGGCAGGCATGTTGTCAACCGCCTGAACCAGGGCCTGGATGGCGTCCGGGTTGTGGCCGTAGTCCGCGATCAGGGTGGCGCCCCGGTAATCGAAGACGTTGAAACGCCCGGGCACGCCCTGGATGTCGCTGACAAAGCTGGAAAGTCCCTCTGCGATGATGTCCCAGGGGACGTCAATCGCCCAGGCAGCCCCCACTGCGGCCAACACGTTTTCAGTCTGAAAACCAATCTGGCCCTGCCGGGTCAAGGGCACTTGACTCAAGGGAATGCGGAAAATGTGCGGGCCTTTTTGGGCGACGAGATCGCCTTTGTCGACATAGACCACGCGTTTACCTTGTGCACGGTGGGTGGCCAGCACGGGTTGGCTGGCGTCCAGTGCAAAGAAAGTCACATCGCCGGGGCAATGCCGTCCCATCGCAGCGACCGCTGGATCGTTGGCGTTGAGCACGGCCATACCGCCCGGCTCGACATTGAGCACGATCACGCGCTTGACCACGGTCAGGTCTTCCAGGGTGGTGACGTAATTCAAGCCCAGGTGGTCCCCTGTGCCCAGGTTGGTCACCACGGCCACTTGGCAGCGGTCAAAGGCCAGTCCCTCGCGGAGCAGGCCACCGCGTGCGGTTTCAAAGACCGCAGCGTCCACTTCGGGGTGCATGAGCACGTTGCGTGCGCTGCGAGGTCCGCTGCAGTCACCGGAATCGGTTTGCCTGCCGTTGACATACACACCGTCGGTGTTGGTCATGCCCACACGCAGCCCCTGGGTGCGCATCAGGTGAGCGATCAGTCGGACGGTGGTGGTCTTGCCGTTGGTGCCTGTCACGGCAATCACCGGCACGCGGCCATGGTCACCTGGGGCGTACATGTGCTCGATCACCGCTTTGCCGACGTCCCGGCCTTTGCCATAAGACGGACTGATGTGCATGCGCAGACCGGGTGCCGCATTGACCTCGACGATGCCGCCGTTTTGCTCTTCGAGCGGCCGCATGATCGATTCGCACACCACGTCCACGCCGCAGATGTCGAGCCCGACCATTTGCGCCGCTTCGATGGCCCGGCTGGCCACTTCGGGGTGGACGTCATCGGTCACATCGGTGGCGGTGCCACCGGTGGACAGGTTGGCGTTGTTGCGCAGCAAGACCCGACGCCCCTTGACCGGGATGGATTCGGGTTGAAGGTCTTGTTCGTGCAAACGGGCGATGGCAATGTCATCGAATCGGATCTTGGTCAGGGAGGTGGCATGGCCATCGCCTCGGCGCGGGTCGGCGTTGACCAGATCCACCAGTTGCCGGACCGTGTGCCTGCCATCACCGACCACCAGGGGCGGTTCACGCCGGGATGCGGCCACCAGTTTGTGGCCCACGACCAGAAGGCGGTAGTCGTGGCCTGGCAGGAATTTCTCAACCATCACCACGCCGTAGCGCAGGGCCGTGGCATAGGCTTTGTCAAAGGCATGCCGATCCGAAATGTTGACCGAGACCCCCTTGCCCTGGTTGCCGTCTTGGGGTTTGACCACCACGGGCAGGCCGATCTCATGGGCAATTTGCCAGGCATGCTCCAGGCTGCTGGAAGGTTTGCCCAAGGGCACTGGCACACCCGCGGCATGGAGCAGGCTTTTGGTCAAGGCCTTGTCCTGGGCGATGGACTCGGCAATGGCGCTGGTGGTGTCGACCTCGGCCGCCTGAATGCGCCGCTGTTTGGCCCCCCAGCCAAATTGCACCATGCTGCCGTCGGTCAGTCGCCTGACGGGGATGCCCCGCGCCAGGGCGGCGTCGACAATGGCGGCTGTGGAGGGGCCCAAACGCACATCCTCGTCCAATTCGTGCAAGTGCGCGATGGAGGCTTCAAGGTCAAAGCCCATGCCTGAGATGGCGGCATAGCACAGTTGTTCGGCCAACTCCAGCGCTTTGCGGCCCACCGTCTCTTCCGTGTACTCGACCACCACCTGGTACACCCCAGGCTCCTCGGTCGGCGTGGTCCGGCTGAAGGACACAGGACAGCCGGCCTGGATTTGCAGGCCCAAGGTGACCTTTTCCAAAGCGTGTGCCAAAGTCACCGCTTGTCCGGGGCGCACGGCATCAAATGGACCGACCTGGGGAAAAATGCGGCGCAAATGCTGCTCGGTCGGGTGCTGTGGGTGGAGCCCTTGCTCCTGTGCAGTGCAGGTGACGACGGCTTCAATGGCCGTGTGGCGGCTCCACAGGTTGGGGCCGCGCAATGTGCGAATTCGGGACACTTCCATGAAGAGGGGTTCCTGTTGTTTTTGTAGAGCCGATTCAGGCTGTCGGGGTTTGGCCGTAACTTTTGACACCGGCACGAATCAGGTCTGCATTCATGCCCATGGCCCAGGCAGCACAGGCTGCAATGAGCATGTCCTGAGGGGTGAGCAAGTTGTTCTTGAGCAGGCGCGACACACCCGGGCGCTGGGTGGACAGCACGGACTGCTCCAGTTGGCCCTCAGCAAGGATCAATTGACCATCGCGCCAGTAAGCGCCTCGGCCACCCGCGTGCAAATGGGCCGTCATCCGGGCTTCGTTGCCATCCTCAGCGAAAAGGATCACACCGCCATCGCAGTACTCGGCGAGATCGGCCACCGCCTCATCTGCTGCATTCAGCACGGCAAAGCCTGTGGGCAGCACCAGGTCCACCTGGGTGCGGATGTAGCTGGGCATCTTGTCATCCGGCCCGGGGTACAGGTCCTCCAGGGGGGCCGCCTTGGGCATGCGTGTGACGATGCCGACCTGGCAACGGTCATAGGCGAGACCCTGGGTGAGCAGATGGCGGGCATCGCTTTCAAAAACGGCTGCTTCGACGGCCTTGTTGATGAGCAAACGCTCGGCCTGATCAAAGTCCATGGCATTGCCTTTGAACAGGCAGCGTTGGTTTGCAAAGAGACCCTCTGCGCAAGCCAGCCCAGTGAAGAAGCCTTGCAAGTGCAGCAGCCAGGCGATCAGTTTGGCGCTGCGGGTGGTGTCGCCATCGCCCATCAAGCCCACCACCGGAATGCGGCCGGTTTCTGTCGGGGGGATGAGGTGTTCGGCAATCGATTGGCCCACCAGTCGGGGCTGACCTTCCGCGGGGTTCAGGTGCATCAGCAGGCTGGGGCCTGCATTGACCTCGACCACCACGCCTTGATCGCCCAAGGGTTGACAAATGTCGGGGGTCACCACATCGATGCCGGCAATGTCCAGGCCCACCACGCGCGCAGCCAGCACCGCCTGTGCGACCACTTCCGGGTGCACCACATCGGTGATGTCGGTGGTCATGTTGCCCGTGCGCTTGACCAGCACGGATTGCCCTGCAGCGGGCACGCTGTCGGGGCTCAGACCTTGGCGATCAAGTTCCAGCACCTCGGGGCTGTTGTCTTCCAGCGTCACCAATTCGAGTGGCAAACTGCCCACGCTGCCACGCCGCGGGTCGGAGTTGATTTGCAGTTCAAGCAGCTCGCGCACCGTGTGTTGGCCGTCGCCCGTCACGCTGGCCTTTTCTCCACGGCAGGCCGCGATCATGCGGTCACCCACCACCAGCAGGCGATGTTCGGAGCCGCGCACATAGCGCTCGACAATGACCTCACGTCCTTGTGCCAAAGCGATGCCATAAGCGGCTTCCACTTCGTGTTGTGTGCTCAGGTCGAGCGACACCCCACGGGCGCGATTGCCATCAATGGGTTTGACGCAAACGGGCAAACCGATTTCCTGCGCTGCAGTCCAGGCAGCGGCAGGACTCTGGACAATGCGGCCTTCGGGCACAGGCACACCACACATGGCCAGAAGTTTTTTGGTCAGGTCCTTGTCCCGGGAAATGCCTTCGGCGATGGCACTGGTGCGGTCGGTTTCGGCAGTCCAGATGCGTCGTTGTTTCGCGCCATGACCCAGTTGCACCAGATTGCCCACGTTCAGGCGGATGAAGGGCACACGCCGCTCGTACGCGGCTTCCACAATGCTGAAAGTGCTGGGCCCCACATGCAGGGTGTCCACCTTTGCGGCCAGACGGGCGACGGCACCCGGCACATCGTAGGGGGTGTCGTGGATGGCCGCCAAAATCAGCTCACGTGCCAATTCGAGGGAGGTGCGGCCGACGGTTTCATCGTCGGTGCGGATGATCACCTTGTAGACGCCACGTGGACCCGCTTCACGGGCTTTGCCAAAGGCCATGGGCATGCCGGCCAGGGTTTGAAGTTCGAGACTCACATGTTCCAAAATGTGACCAGCCCAGGTGCCGGTGTCCAGACGTTGAAAGAAACCGCCCCGAACACCGGGCGTGCAGCGGTGCTCGATCATCTGTGGCAACCAGGCCTTGAGGCGTTCATTGAAGCCCGGCAGCAGGTTGGATGGAAAGTCTTCCAGTTCGCCGATGTCGATCAAGGCTTCCATCACCGAGCGGTAGGTCCAGATATTGGGTCCGCGCAAATAGGTCATGCGCAGAAATTCGATGTTTTTGGAGCTCATGGGATCAGGGGGTACGGCGATACAATGGCCCGCCAGCTGTGGCGTTGGCCTGCAGGTGCAATAAAAGATCAGGATTCGAGATAAACATGGGCAGTTTTGTTGCAGCAGTGGGTCAAATCATGGGTTTTCTTTCCCGTATCGCGCCATTGGCGTCGCGGACACATCGCAGTTCATTCTCATGACTCCAACACCTGCTTCTGTTTTGTCGCTCCCGGGAATTCAGGAGGATTGGCAAACAGCGGTTCAATCCGTTCTTCTGCCTCAGGAAAACGTCTCAGCCTGGTTGGAGGTTGACCTTGACGGGAAATTGTTCTTTGCCAAAAGCCTCGTCATTTTGACCGATCAAAGGGTCTTGACCTGCTCGGGATGGGAAAAAAACTGGCAGAGCTGGCCTTTGCAGCCGGATTTGAGTCTCAAGCTGAGCGATCACGCGGGGGTCGGCACCCTGTCGCTGGATTCGCCGACCGCTCAATTGGCAGTTTGGCGTTTCACTTTGGGCCTGCAATCGGCAGCGGTCCGCTGGGCGGGCCAGTTTGAAAACCAGAAGCGGCAACTTTCGGGTCATGGCACCCCTTTGCAACACAAATTGTCGGTGTCCGTCTGCCCGGTGTGTCAAGCGGTCATGCGTGAGGATGAGGACGACTGCGCCCAGTGTGGTCGCGAAGACCTGGCCCCGCCCTCGACCTGGACGCTGCTCAAACTCTGGCGGTTTGCCAAACCCTACAAAAAGTCCCTGTTTGCTGGCTTTTTGCTGACACTGGCCTCGACTGCGGCCACCCTGGTGCCGCCCTACCTGACCATGCCCTTGATGGACAACGTGCTCATTCCGTACCAAAACGGGGTGGCCATCGATGCGGGCCTGGTGGCGCTTTATTTGATGGGTTTGCTGGGTGCGGCCCTTCTCGCATGGGGCTTGGGGTGGGCCAAAACCTACATTCTGGCGCTGGTCTCCGAGCGGATTGGCGCAGATCTGCGCACCACCACCTACGACCATTTGCTGAATTTGTCGCTCGAGTATTTCGGCGACCGCCGCACGGGGGACCTGATCGCCCGCATTGGCAATGAAACCGACCGCATCAACGTGTTTTTGTCCTTGCACTTGCTGGATTTCGCGACCGATGTGCTGATGATCACGATGACGGCCATCATCTTGTTCACGATCAACCCGACTTTGGCGGTGGTGACCTTGCTGCCTTTGCCCTTCATCGGGTGGCTGATCCATCTGGTGCGTGAACGCCTGCGCACCGGCTTTGAAAAAATCGACCGCGTGTGGGCCGAAGTGACCAATGTGCTGGCCGACACGATTCCCGGCATCCGGGTGGTCAAGGCCTTTGCACAGGAAGACCGTGAAGCCACCCGCTTCAGGGACGCGAACCGACACAACCTGCTGGTCAATGACCGTTTGAACCGGGTTTGGGCCCTGTTTTCTCCGACCGTGACGCTCATGACCGAGGTGGGCCTGCTGGTGGTGTGGGGGTTCGGCATCTGGCTGGTCGCGAAGGACCAGATCACCGTGGGTGTTCTCACCGCATTTCTGGCCTACATCGGCCGCTTTTATGGCCGTCTGGACACGATGAGCCGGATCGTGTCGCACACGCAAAAGGCAGCCTCGGGCGCCAAACGCATCTTTGACATCCTGGACCATGTCTCCAGCGTGCCTGAGCCGGCGCACCCGGTGGCATTGCCGCCGCGAGTGCAAGGCCGCATCACGGTTCGGGACGCCGGTTTCCGCTACGGCAACCGGGCCGTGATTCGACAGTTGAACCTGGACATCCTGCCTGGACAGATGGTGGGTCTGGTGGGGCACAGTGGCTCGGGCAAGAGCACCTTGGTCAACCTGATTTGTCGCTTCTACGACCTGACGGATGGGTCCATCGAACTCGATGGCACGGACATCCGGCAGTTGAAGATCGCCGACTACCGCAGCCAGATTGGCTTGGTTCTGCAGGAGCCGTTTCTCTTTTTTGGAACCATTGCCGACAACATCGCCTACGGCAAGCCCGGTGCCACGCGCGAGGACATCGTTGCGGCCGCACGTGCAGCCCATGCCCACGAGTTCATCATGCGCATGCCTCAAGCCTATGACTCCTTGGTCGGTGAGCGGGGGCAAGGCCTCTCCGGTGGCGAGCGTCAGCGGATCTCGATCGCGCGGGCCTTGCTGATCAACCCCCGCATCCTGATCCTGGACGAAGCCACCTCGGCCGTCGACACCGAGACCGAAAAGGAAATCCAGCGTGCGCTGGACAACCTGGTCCGTGGCCGCACCACGATCGCGATTGCGCACCGTTTGTCCACCCTGCGCAAGGCCGACCGTCTGGTGGTGATGGACAAAGGCGAGGTGGTGGAAGAGGGCTCGCATGACGCGCTGATTGCGGCCGAAGGGGCCTATTGGCGTTTGTATGAAGCCCAGCAACGCCAAGCCGAAGCCGACACGGTGTTGGGCGGCGGCTCTGCACAGGGGGTGACCGCATGAGCGCGTTTGATTTGCAACGGGATGATTTTGGCCATTGGGTGCTGGTGATGTCCGATGGTGTCCGTCATTCGCCCGTCACCGCCCTGAGGGCCTACCCCGTGACCTCGCCGGACGGGGGCGTGGCCCTGATGGACGCCGAAGGCCATGAATTGGCCTGGATCGATGCCTTGACCGATTTGTCCCCGCCTTTGCGCGCCCGCGTCTTGCAGGCCTTGTCCGAGCGGGAATTCCTCCCGGTGATTGAGCGGCTTGAAAGTGTCAGCAGCTTTGCCACCCCCAGCACTTGGACGGTCCTGACCGACCGAGGCACGGCACAATTTTTACTCAAGGGTGAGGAAGACATTCGCCGCCTGACCGGAACCGTGTTGCTGATCAACGATGCCGATGGCGTGCAGTACATGATCCGAGACCTGGCGGGCATGGACAAGCATTCCCGCAAACTCCTCGACCGCTTTCTCTGACCCTGTCAAAGCGGCCAGACCGAGCCTTGCTCGGGCACCAGCGCCGGCCATTTGATCTCGTGCTCGATGCGCTGGCGCAGCATGTCCGACGCCTCCCTTTCGCCGTGCACCACAAACACCTGTCCGGGCGCACTGGGCATTTTGTGCAGCCAGCTCAGCAGTTGGTTGGCGTCGGCATGGGCCGAGGCCGATTCAATCTGGGCCACCTCTGCCCGCACCGGGATGTCCTGGGCGTGGATACGAATGCTGCTTTGGCCACTGGCCAGCGCTGCGCCGCGTGTGCCCGGGGCTTGGTAGCCGGTGAGGATGACCATGTTGCGGTGGTCGGGTGCATATTGCATCAGGTGGTGCAGCACGCGCCCGCCTGTGGCCATGCCGCTGGCGGCCAGAATCACCATCGGGCCGTGCCGACGCACCAAGGACTTGGACTGCTCGGGCGTCTCCAGCATGGTGGCCACATGGTCCATGTTGCGCACTTCCTGTGCATTCAGACGGTGTTCCCCTGGGTGACGTTCGAACAAGGCCGTGGTGTGGATGGCCATCGGGCTGTCCAGAAATATGGGCAAGCCTTTTGGAATTTCTCCGGCCGCCTTGAGTTGTGCGATGGTGTGCAGCACGGCTTGCGCGCGACCCACGGCAAACACGGGCACAACGGCCACGCCTCCGCGTGCGGCCAATTTGTGCAACAGCCGCCCCAGTTCTTCGAACAGTTTTTCTTTGGGGTGCAGACGGTCGCCGTAGGTGGACTCGATCAAAACGGTATCGGCCTGCGGTGGCAGGTCGGGCGCTTGCATCAGCGGATCGTCCGGTCGCCCCAGGTCGCCTGAGAACAACACGCGTCGACCACCGACATCCAGCAGCAAACTCGCGGCCCCGAGGATGTGACCGGCTGGCTGGAAGCGGGCCTTCCAGCCACGGATGGGCTCGAACCACTGGCCTTGCTTTTCGGCGTGCAACTGCCGCAGGCAATGGACGGCTTCCGCCTTGGTGTACAGCGGCAAGGCGGGGGCATGTTTGGAAAAGCCATGGCGATTGGCAAAGTAAGCATCCTCTTCCTGAATGTGACCGCTGTCAGGCAGCAAGATGCTGGCCAGATCACACGTGGCCAGGGTGGCATACACGCGGCCGCGAAAGCCGTTTTTGACCAGCAGCGGGAGATAGCCGCTGTGGTCCAGGTGCGCATGGGTCAGCACCACCGCATCGATGTGCGCCGGGTTGGCGGGCAAGGGGCTCCAGTTGCGCAAACGCAGTTGCTTGTAACCCTGGAACAGACCGCAATCGACCAGCAGCCGTTTCTGGTTGTGCTCGATCAGGTATTTGGAGCCGGTGACGGTGTCGGCTCCGCCCAGGAAGGTGATGGTGGCGCTCATGCGGCCATGCTCACAGCAAAAGCGTGTGCGGGCTTTGACTTGGGTCAGCGAATAGATCGGCCCGCACATTCAGCCCCAAGTGCGTGAGGCGATGCGGGGGGCGATTTTTGCGCGTCCGCCGTGAGGAGCCCGCCGCAGCGCCTGACGCACGGCATGGCGGGGTGGCGCAGCCTCAAGCCCCGAAGAAGCCCTTGAGCTTGTCGGTCCAGCTCTCGCCACTGGGTTGGTGCTTGCCACCGCCCTTGTTCAGGGAATCTTCAAATTCCTTGAGCAGTTTTTTCTGGTGCTCGGTCAGCTTGACGGGCGTCTCTACCGTGATGTGGCAGTACAGGTCGCCCGGGTAGCTGCCGCGCACACCCTTGATGCCTTTGCCGCGCAGGCGGAATTGCTTGCCGGTCTGGGTGCCTTCAGGAATGTCGATGGCGGCCTTGCCGCCCAGGGTGGGCACTTCGATTTCGCCGCCCAAAGCCGCCTTGGAAAAGCTGATCGGTACGGCACAATGCAGGTCGTCGCCATCGCGCTCGAAGATGTCGTGTTTCTTCAGACGGATCTCGATGAACAGATCGCCCGGTGGCCCGCCATTGGTGCCGGGCTCGCCATTGCCAGCGCTGCGGATGCGCATGCCGTCGTCGATGCCCGCCGGGATTTTGACTTCGAGGGTTTTTTGTTTCTTGACTTTGCCCTGACCGTGGCAAGTGCCACAAGGGTCAGGAATGATCTTGCCCGTACCGCGGCAATGCGGACAGGTCTGCTGCACACTGAAAAAACCCTGCCGCATCTGCACCTGGCCCTGGCCATGGCAGGTTGAACAGGTCTTGGCGCTGGTGCCCGGCTTGGCGCCGGTGCCGTGGCAGGTGTCGCACTCGTCCCAACTGGGGATGCGCAGTTGCGAGTCTTTGCCGTTGGCCGCTTCTTCGAGGGTGATCTCCATGGCATAGCTCAGATCGGCGCCGCGGAAGACCTGGCGGCCGCCGCCACGACCGCCACGCCCCTGGCCGCCAAAGATGTCGCCAAAGATGTCGCCAAAGGCATCGCCAAAGCCGCCGAAGCCCTCGGCACCACCGCGCATATTGGGGTCGACACCGGCATGGCCGTGCTGGTCGTAGGCCGCACGTTTTTGCCCGTCGGACAACATCTCGTAGGCCTCTTTGACCTCCTTGAATTTGGCTTCAGCGTCTTTGGCCTTGGCATCGTCTCCCTGGTTGCGGTCAGGGTGGTACTTCATCGCCAGCTTGCGATAAGCCTTTTTGATGTCATCGTCCGAGGCGTTCTTGGCAACGCCCAGCACTTCGTAATAATCTCGTTTAGTTGCCATGACTTGGGACCCTGGCCTTCAGGCCGTTACATGCAAAAAGCGTCCCGCGCGATGCACGGGACGCTGCAGATGTCTGGTGGGTAGAGAGGGGGTCAACCCTTTTTGACTTCCTTGACTTCCGCGTCCACCACATTGTCGTCCTGGGGCTTGGCTTCTGCACCGGCCGCACCAGCACCCGCTGCCGCTTGCTGTGCCTGCATCTCGGCATACACCTTCTCGCCCAGTTTCTGGCTCGCCGTCATCAGGGCTTCGGTCTTGGCTTCGATGGCGTTCTTGTCATCGCCCTTCAAGGCTTCTTCCAAGCCCTTGGTGGCCGCTTCGATGGCCTCTTTTTCGGCCGCTTCGATCTTGTCGCCGTGTTCGGTCAGGCTCTTCTTGACACTGTGCACGGCGGCTTCACCCGCATTGCGGGCCTGCACCAACTCGAGCTTTTTCTTGTCCTCTTCGGCGTTCAGTTCGGCGTCTTTCACCATCTGCTGGATTTCGGCTTCGGACAGGCCGGAGTTGGCCTTGATCGTGATTTTGTTTTCCTTGCCGGTGCCCTTGTCCTTGGCGCCGACGTGCAGGATGCCGTTGGCGTCGATGTCAAAGGACACTTCGATCTGGGGTGTGCCACGCGATGCGGGTGGGATGCCTTCGAGGTTGAACTCGCCCAGCAGCTTGTTGCCGCTGGCGATGTCGCGCTCACCCTGGAACACCTTGATGGTCACGGCCGGCTGGTTGTCCTCGGCGGTCGAGAAAGTCTGTGCAAACTTGGTCGGGATGGTGGTGTTCTTGGTGATCATCTTGGTCATCACGCCACCCATGGTTTCGATGCCCAAGGACAGTGGGGTCACGTCCAGCAGCAGCACGTCGGTGCGGTCGCCGGACAGGACCTGGCCCTGGATCGCTGCGCCCACGGCCACGGCCTCGTCGGGGTTCACGTCTTTGCGGGGTTCCTTGCCGAAGAATTCCTTGACCTTCTCCTGCACCTTGGGCATGCGGGACATGCCACCGACCAGGATGATGTCGTCGATGTCGGACACCGACACGCCAGCGTCCTTGATGGCCATGCGGCAAGGCGCGATGGTGCGCTCGATCAGCTCTTCGACCAACTGCTCCAGCTTGGCGCGTGTCAGCTTGATGTTCAGGTGTTTGGGGCCAGTGGCGTCGGCCGTGATGTAGGGCAGGTTGATGTCGGTGGCGGCCGAGCTGGACAGCTCGATCTTGGCCTTCTCGGCGGCTTCTTTCAGGCGCTGCAGGGCCAACACATCCTTGCCCAGGTCGACGCCGGATTCCTTCTTGAACTCGGCAATGATGAAATCGATGATGCGTTGGTCGAAATCTTCGCCGCCCAGGAAGGTGTCACCGTTGGTGGACAGCACCTCGAACTGCTTTTCGCCATCCACGTCGGCGATCTCGATGATGGACACGTCGAAAGTGCCGCCACCCAAGTCGTACACGGCGATCTTGCGGTCGCCCTTTTCCTGTTTGTCCAGGCCAAAGGCCAGGGCCGCAGCGGTGGGTTCGTTGATGATGCGCTTGACGTCCAGGCCCGCGATGCGGCCGGCGTCCTTGGTGGCCTGGCGCTGGGCGTCGTTGAAGTAGGCGGGCACGGTGATCACGGCCTCGGTGACCTCTTCGCCGAGGTAGTCTTCGGCGGTTTTCTTCATTTTGCGCAGAATTTCGGCGCTGATCTGTGGGGGTGCCAGTTTGTTGCCGCGCACTTCCACCCAAGCATCGCCATTGTCGGCCTTGGCGATGGTGTAGGGCATCAGGTCGATGTCTTTTTGGACTTCTTTTTCGGCGAACTTGCGACCGATCAGGCGTTTGACGGCATACAGCGTGTTCTTGGGGTTGGTGACCGCCTGGCGCTTGGCCGATGCGCCGACCAGGATTTCACCGTCTTCCTGGTACGCAATGATCGACGGGGTGGTGCGCGCGCCTTCGGCGTTCTCGATCACTTTGGTGGTGTTGCCTTCCATGATGGCCACACACGAGTTGGTGGTGCCCAGGTCAATGCCGATGATTTTTCCCATGTTCATGCTCCGAAATTGATTGAATGTGCAGATGGCCTGCAGTTAAGGTGTGGACGGGACTTTTCAAGTCCCCTTGCGCCAAAAAGGTTTTTGCTCACTTGGGGGCTGTGACCGTCACCAGGGCGGGGCGCAGCACCCGGTCGGCGATTTGGTAGCCCTTTTGCAGCACCGTGACCACGGTGTTGGCTTCCTGCGGGGCAGGCACCACGCTGATGGCCTGGTGGTGGTGCGGATCGAATTTGGTGCCGGCTGCCGGCGCGATTTCGATCACTTTGTTGCGCTCCAGTGCACTTTTGAGCTGGCGCAGGGTGGCTTGCGAGCCCTCGCGGAGTTGTTCGGCCGTGACGTTGGGGATGGCCAGACCGGCTTCCAGGCTGTCGAGCACGGGCAGCAGGCTGTCGGCGAATCCTTCGACCGCAAATTTCCGGGCTTTGGCAATTTCGTCGTCGGCACGGCGGCGGGCGTTCTGCACATCGGCCTGGGCACGCAGGTACTGGTCGGCCAGATCGGCGTTTTGGGCCTTCAGATGGGCCAGTTCGGCCAGGGCATCGGCCAGCGGGTCGGAACTGGGGGCAGCGGCAGCGGCTGCGGCCAATTCCTCGTCACTTGGGGGATTGTGGTTGGGGTTGTGTGTGGCTTCTGACATGGGCATGTCCGCAAAAAATGAATTCCGCCTGTAAATAGGGGCGCTCTGGCAGGCTTCAAGAGGGCAAGAAAAACCCGCCAGGTGGCGGGTGGGGTTGCCGGGACGAGGGGCGCTCAGTCCAGGGCCAGCAATTCGACGTCGAATTTCAGCGTGGCATTGGGCGGGATCACGCCGCCGGCGCCGCGGGCACCGTAGCCCAACTCGGGGGGGATGATCAGGGTGCGTTGGCCGCCCACCTTCATGCCGGCGACGCCTTCGTCCCAGCCCCGGATGACCATGCCAGCGCCAAGACCGAACACAAACGGGTCGCGGCGGTCGCGGCTGGAGTCAAACTTGGCACCTTGCTGGCCGTCCTTGAAGAGCCAGCCGGTGTAGTGCACGGTCACGTCTTGACCAGCCGTGGCGACTTCGCCTTCGCCCACGACGGTGTCTTCGTATTGCAGGCCGGAGGGGGTGGTGTTCATGGGGCGCTTTCTGTCAAAGGAGGTTTGAAGCGGCACGGGCACGCCCCAAAGGGTCGAAAAACCAAAATTATGCCAGCAGACCTCGGCGGCCCAGATCGCGCATGAGCGCGCCCACGCCATAGGACCAGGCGGGGGCCAGGTCCGAGGTGGTGACCTGGTTGACCAGTGCGCCAAGCTGCGGGGTGGACACCGTCACCCGGTCGCCCACGACATGGGTGAAGCCTTGCCCTGGGCCATGGCGGTCCTGGGTGGGGGCAAACATGGTGCCCAAAAACAGCACCATCCCGTCCGGGTACTGGTGGCAGGGGCCCATGGCCTGCTGCACCAGGTCCAGCGGGTCACGGCTGATTTGCGACAGCGAACTGCTGCCATGCATGACAAAGCCCTCCGGGCCCTGGACATTCAGGCTCAGATCGCACTGGCGCACATCGTCGATGCCAAAGTGGTCGTCAAACAGCCGGATGAAGGGGCCGATGGCGCAACTGGCGTTGTTGTCCTTGGCCTTGCCCAGCAAAAGGGCGCTGCGGCCTTCAAAGTCGCGCAGGTTCACATCGTTGCCCAAGGTGGCACCGACCACCTCGCCGCGCGCGTTGACGGCCAGCACGATTTCGGGCTCCGGGTTGTTCCACTGGCTGCCCGGGTGAAGGCCCACCAGCGCCCCCGTGCCCACGGCACTCATGGGCTGCGCTTTGGTGAAAATCTCCGCATCGGGGCCGATGCCCACTTCCAGATACTGGGACCACATGCCCTGGGCCAGCAGCACCTCCTTGAGCCTGGCCGACTCGGGCGAGCCGGGCTTGACGCTGCGCAGGTTGTCGCCAATCACCGCCACCACCGCCTGACGCACCGCCTCTGCGCGGCTGGCGTCTCCGCGGGCTTGCTCCTCGATCACGCGCTCGAGCATGCTGGCCACGAAGGTGACGCCCGCGGCTTTCACGGCTTGCAGGTCACAAGGGGCCATGAACCAAGGCAGGTCGGCTTGACGCCGGGTCTCGTCGCTGTTGGCCAAGGCGTCTGAAATCCGCGCCAGGGGCTGTGCCTGGCCCGACGCCATCCACTCACGCACCCGCTGGTGGACCTGCGGCAAATCCAGCAATGCGCTGCAGGTCGGGGCCAGGCCCGACAGGTCCAGCACTTGATCGCCGCGCAGGGCCACCAGCACAGGGCCAGTTTCCGGCACCCACAAACGGCCGATCAGCAAGGCCTGTGCATGATCATCGGGCAAGGTTGACTGCAGCATGTTCCATTCCTTCGGGCAAATTCGATCCCCAATTCTGACAGTCTGCGACTGGGGCGGCTGTCACCTGAGATCGGTGCTGGGGCGGCTGGTGCCCATGTCGGACGCCATCCACGACACAGGGCAACCAAACCGGGTTGGCGGTGGGTGTGCGCTGCGCCACTGACGTTCACGCGGCTTGGGGATAAATTGGCCGCAACCCATCGTTTTGATCAGGAATGCACCATGGTTGTTTGTCCCCCTTTGTCCATGCGCCCAGGTCTTGCCGCGTGCGCGGTGGTGGTGGCCTTGGCGGGCTGTGCCACCGCCACCCCCGAGCAAAAGGGGGCGGGCACCGGTGCCTTGCTCGGTGCGGTGGCCGGGCAAATGCTCGGGCACGACAGCCGATCCACCGCGATCGGTGCCGGGCTGGGCGCGCTGGGGGGCTATGTTTGGTCCAAAAACATGGAAGACAAAAAGCGCGCCATGGAAGTGGCCACGGCCGGCACGGGCACCTTGGTCACGCAAACGAGTGACAACCAGCTGAAGTTGAGCATTCCGAACGACATTTCCTTTGACACCGGGCGTCATGACATCCGGCCCAATTTGCGTCCGATTCTGGACCAATTTGCCCAAGGCCTCGGTCAGCAAGTCCAGACGGAAATCCGCATCGTGGGCCACACCGACAACACCGGCAGCGATGCCATCAATGACCCCTTGTCGGTCAACCGAGCCCAAAGTGCGCGTGATTACCTGGTCTTGCGTGGTGTGAGCAGCAGCCGCATCCGCATCGACGGCCGCGGCTCGCGCGAGCCCATTGCCGACAACGCCACCGAGGCCGGGCGAGCACGCAACCGCCGCATCGACATCTTTTTGGCCGAGCGGGGTCAGAGGTAGATCTTTTGCAGCAAGGCCAGCAGGGTTTTGCGTTGCGCAGGGGTCAGCTTGGCGGTTTTTTCGATCTCGAGTTCGGTGGCCGTTTGCTCGGCCTGCACCATCAGCGCGTGGCCTTTGGCGGTGGCGTGCAGGCCCACGGCGCGCCCATCGTGCGGGTGCGGTTTGCGCTCGATCAGCCCCCGCGATTCCAGCGACTGGATCAGGCCCACCAGATTGGGGGGCAGCAAATTGAGGGCGTTGCACAACTGGCGTGAGGTCACGCCAGGGTTGTGGCAAATGGTGGACATGACCGAAAAATCCACCGGCTTGAGACCGTATGGCGCCAGCCGCTCCAGAAAAACTTCGATGATGCTCAGTGCCGCCCTGCGGGCGTTGTAGCCCATCAAGGTCCGCAGATAGCCTGTATCCACCTCATGCACGGCGCAGGGG
>Ga0255134_1000014_pt1 | contig 50315 bp, 55 predicted proteins | sample Law_Law_RepC_8d_FD_188550 | JGI IMG/M metagenome (GOLD analysis project Ga0255134, IMG submission 188550) | Freshwater microbial communities from St. Lawrence River, New York, United States - Law_Law_RepC_8d | ecosystem: Environmental > Aquatic > Freshwater > River | place: USA: New York... | reverse complement strand
CAGAAAGGAGATGTCAAAACCACAGATCAGATAGACTTATCCACAACCAACTGAACATAAATTCCCTAAAACCAGTGGCTCAATATTCAACGTGCGCACTGGCTCAGTTTGGCTGATGAATCAACACCGCGAGCATCTGGCCAGTCTGGTTGGCATCGTCGTCAATGGCCTGCTTGCCCAGGATCACCAGGCCGGGCTGTTCCTTGTACACCAGCGCCTTGAGCAGCTTGGCCACGGCCAGGGGCTGCAGCTCGACATCGGTCTCGACCAGGATGGCACGGTCGGCGCCGATGGCCATGGCCGTGCGCAGGGTTTCCTGGCACTGGGCCACGCCGCAGGAGACGGCGATCACCTCGGTCGCAGCGCCCTTCTCCTTCAGGCGAACCGCCTCTTCGACGGCAATCTCGTCGAACGGGTTCATGCTCATCTTGACGTTGGCAATGTCCACGCCCGTGCCGTCGCTCTTGACGCGCACCTTGACGTTGTAGTCGACCACACGTTTGACGGGGACGATGACTTTCATTTCATTACTCCTGTTAAATCTGCTGGTGGATACTGGATGTCAAACCCCATCGCACAGCCAGGTCTTGACGTATCAGCCGACGCCGACTCGACCAGTTCATCGTTGTTGGCGTGTATTGCGGCCACCGCACCGCGAATGCCAGTTGCCCTCGCATGCGCGCGTCATGCAAGCGGGCACTCGCTTGTGAGCCTCAAGAGATAGTGGGACAGGCAGTCTGCGGACGTATGCCATCAGCCAGGAAGCGGATGAATACCTCTGCCACCTGATCGCCAGTGAGTGTGCCGTCAGCGTGGTACCACTGGGAAATAGAACTGATCGCCCCCATGAACCAAAACACCGCGAGCCTTGCGTCACAAGGCGCAATGGAACCGTCCCGAACGCCCTCTTCTATGATGTTGCGAAGCTGGAGGTCAAACTTTCTCCGGCGTGCGGTAATCTTTTTACGATCCGCTGGCGTCATAGCGGAAAAGTCGTGCAGGATCGCGGGAGCTCCCATCTGATCTGTCAGGTGCGAGATGTAATTCCGCATGAACGCGGTGATCCGTCCGTACCCAGTGGACTCTGATGCGATCGCGTCTTTCAACACCTGATCACCAATTTTCATCGCCAGCTCATGGCACTCGTAAATGAGTTCCTGCTTGCTCTTGAAATAGTAGTAGAGGGCAGGCTTGGTAACGTTGAGTGCGTTTGCAATCTCGTCGAGCGAGACGTTTTGTGACCCCTGGCGCCCAAAGGCTTTAGACGCTTCAGCAATCACTGCCTGCCGCTTGAGCTCGTACTGCTCATCCGCACCACTGACGGCGTTGTTCCACCTCGCCCCTTTGGTGGCGCGCTTGGTCGCTGAACGCACCCGTGGCTTGGGCTCCGCTTCGATGGATTGGCTCATAAGGTTAGAGGTCGCGCTTTGCTAAGGGGAGACAGTTGTTAGTCGAACATGATATCCAATGACCTCGGGCAGCCGCCTTCGGCGGCTTGCCCAGACACTCACTCAGCCAAAATCTGGCGCGCAATAATCAGCTTCTGAATGTGGCTGGTACCTTCGTAAATCTTGGTAACGCGAACATCTCGGTAATAGCGCTCCACCGGGAAGTCCGAAACGTAGCCGTAGCCACCATGGACTTGAATCGCTGCAGAGCAGACCTTCTCAGCCATCTCACTGGCAAACAGCTTGGCGATCGAAGCCTCTTTGTCTGAGGGAAGCCCCGCATCTCGCCGGCGCGCGGCGTAGATCATGTACTGGCGAGCCACCTCAACCTGCATCGCCATGTCGGCCAGATCAAAGCTGACGGCTTGGAGTGCCGAGATCGGCTTACCGTAGGCTTCCCGATCTTTGGCGTAACGAATGGCAGCCTCGAGCGCAGCGCGCGCGACACCGATCGCCAGGGCGGCAATCGCGATGCGCCCGTCTGACAAGAGCGACAGGGCCTTTGCATATCCTCGCCCTTCTTCTCCCACCAGATTGCCGACTGGAACGCGCAGATTGTCCAGCTGAATCTGGGCAGTATGCGCGGTGTGCTGTCCGAGCTTGTTCTCGATACGGAGCACCTGATAGCCCGGATCCTTGGGATCAACAATGAACAGGCTGAATCGATTCCGAGACCCAGGCTCCCCCGTGGCCGCCACGACAAAGGCGAAACCCGCTTCGCTTCCATTCGAAATCCATTGCTTGCTACCGTTGATCACGTAGTATTCACCATCGCGCTTGGCGGAGGTTCGGATGGAGGCAGTGTCAGAACCAGCATGAGGTTCCGACAGAAGAAATGCACCGATGTTCTTAGCCGAAGCCAACCCGGGCAGGTGCTGAGCCTTCTGCTCCTCTGTGCCGAAATTGCATAAGACATGCGCTGATGAGTTGTGCACGTGCATCATGGTGGCAAAGCCGCCATCGGCGACAGCGAACTCCTCAATGGCCAAGCAATACTCCACGAAAGAAAGTCCCGCACCTCCATGTGTTTGAGGGGCCAGCATGCCCATGAACCCCAATTCGGCCACGGACTGAATTTCCGCATGAGGCCACTTGCCGCTTTGGTCGCGTTGCGCCGCTGTGACGGCGACGACCTCCTCCGCTACGCGGCGGGCCGACTCCCGAATCATGACCTCTTGTTCGCTGAGGAAAGCGTTGGAAACACTGCTCATCTGATGTCCTTGGGGTTAACTTTTTTGTGTCAAAAAACGCAGCTCAACCGAGCCAGCGCTTGCGGCGCCGGTAGTGCTTCATGTCCCGGAAGCTCTTGCGCTCTCCTTCCACTGTCAAGCCGAGGTAGAACTCGCGAACGTCCTCATTGCTCTTGAGTTGGCTAGAAGGCCCCTCCAGCACGATGCGACCGCTCTCCATCACATAGCCGTAATCTGCGAGTTCAAGCGCGACGCGGGTGTTCTGCTCGACGATCAGCAAAGTCAGTCCGCTGGCTTTCAAGTCGGAAAGAAGGCCGTACACCTCCTCCACCATAAGGGGAGCCAATCCGAGCGATGGCTCATCGATCATCACCAACTTGGGTTGGGACATCAATGCGCGACCAATCACCAGCATCTGCTGTTCGCCTCCCGACAAATAACCTGCGGTTCGGTCGCGCAGGGCGGCCAAGCGCTTGATGCGGGAATAGACCTCGTCGAGCCTTTCCTTGGCCTCTCGCCCGCTTCCCAAGTGCCCACCGACCACCAGGTTCTGTTCGACCGTCATGTGACGCAGGACCTTGCGCCCCTCCATCACGTGCACGAGACCCTGTCTCACCACATCCACCGGGTTCGCCCCGGTGATGTTGGTCCCGTCGAGCGTGATCGATCCTGCGGTGACCCGACCATCTTCGGTACGAATGAGGTTTGAAATGGCTTTGAGCGTCGTGCTCTTACCCGCGCCGTTGGCACCGAGCAGGGTAACGCACTGGCCCTTTGGTACACACGCTGTTATGCCCTTTACAGCCAAAATCACTTCGCTGTAAAGAACCTCAACGTTATTTAGTTCAAGCACAGGCAACTCCAATATTCGTCACTCCAGGCCCGTCGCGGCGGGCCTGGATATGCAGTCAATTACCACTTGTTCACGTTCGGAACGGGAGCGCTTTGTTCGACCAGCTTGTACATCCCTTTTTCAATCGTTCCGATGTTCACCGCCAAACCAGAAGTCGGGAACGGAGCATCGTTGCTGAACTTGATGTTGGGCAGAACACCAAATGTCAGCTCGCTTGGGAAAGCGTTGGTCTGCAAAGCAGTGCGAACATCCGCGCCCGTCACGCCGGCAGGACCCTTAATCTTGACCACCTGTTCCACCGCGCGGACCGTGAGTAGGGAAGTGGCCAACCCCATCATGCAGGGCGATGTGAAGTTGGCTTGCGTCTTGTACTGGGTGCGCAGCTTCTCGAAAAAGGCTCGCGCAGCTGTAGGATCGTCCGTCGGGATGGCCATGCCATAAACCTCGTAACTTCCCTCCATCCGGTTGAGGTCGCCCAAGGCCTTGCCCGACGAGAGCAACCCGTTGTGTGCACTGACCACAATAGGTAGGTTGCCCTTACCAAGGCTTTGCAAGGCACGACGGGTAGCCACCACCGATGCCGTATTGTTGAAGACTTGAATCACCGTCGCCCCTTTGCGAAGCAGTCGATGCACTTGCTGCGTAAGGTCCGTCGGCTGTGCCTCGGTGTAGATCGTCTCCACCACTTCCAGGATCTGGGGGTTGTCCTTGGCAAATCGCTCCACACCCTTGTGAATGTCCACATACGCGGGAGAAACTTCCGAAGAAATCACCCCGACCTTCAGCGGTCCACCCCCCATCTTCTTCTGATACCAAGCGTAAAAGCCGGCCGCTTCATGCGGGTAAGTCGCCCGTGCATTGAACACCCAGCTGCCATCCTTCCAAGCAAAGCCATAGCCAGCCGTGCCGAGCAGCAGGGGTACCTTGTCGTTGGGCAATCTCTGCTGCAGCGCATTGCTGTCTGGCCCGCCGAGGCCCCAGACGGCAATCGGGTTGAGCTCCGCCTTGATGCCTGGCCAGAGGGAAGCGACTTGGGCCACGTCGTAGCGTGCGTCATGCTCCTTGACTTTTAGGGTAACGCCGAGCGATTTGCCTACCTCTTCATTCCACCAGTCAAGCACCCCGCGGCGGCAGCCCGTGATGTCCTTCATCACGTCAGCGAAGGGCCCGGTGAAGTCAGCGATCCCAGCAATGTTGTATGTCGTCTGAGCGTAGACGGTGCTTCCACTGCCCAGTACGGCCAAGAGAGCAGCCGAGCCCAAAGCATGGCGGACTCTGACCGAAGCCCATATCTTCTGTTTAATCATTTGCTTGTCTCCTTTGTGATTACGCTGTTTAACCAAAATCAACCACCCACCAGCGTGAAAATGGGGATCGGGATAATGTTTATGTTCAATAGGGATAGGGCCACATTCGATAGGACTGCTTCGCAATATTCCAACGATGCATCAGGCCGCGAGGCTCAAAAATCAGAAAGCCAGCGATGATGCCACCGAGAAAAATATTCATAGCAGCAAACACCAAGTCTCCGCCTAGAAATGGAATGCGCTCGACCAGTGCAGGCCCCATGCTCGTGATGGACTCCTGAGCCATACGAATAACGAAAACACCAATCAGTGCGCCAGTAATCGAGCCCATGCCACCCACGATGATCATGGCAATAAACCAGATTGAATGAATCAGCGTGAACTGGTCAATCGCCACAAAGCGAATGTAGTATGCCCACAGCCCTCCACCAATACCGGCATAAAAAGCACCAACCAAAAATGCCAGGGCTTTCGTCCTCACCACGTCGATGCCCATCATCCCTGAAGCCACATCATCATCACGAACGGCGGCGAAGATTCGTCCGTGTCGGCTACGCGCAATGCCGTATCCTCCAGCGATCATGATCATTGCGACCACGAGACACAGGTAATACATGCTTATATCCGTCTCAAACCTGAATCCAAACAGCTCAGCAGGCTCCAGGGTGATGCCGTTTGAGCCACCCAGCCACTTTTGTGGAAGATTGAGCACAAAGAAGTGAAACAGGATCTGCGCAGCAATCGTGGTAAGCGCGAGGTAGAACCCCTTTATCCGGACGGCAGCAAGACCGAAAATGAGGCCAAAAAGCGCTGCGAACACCCCACCCGCGGGCAGGGCCAGCCAGAATGGAAGGTGCAGTTTGCTGGCAAGCACAGCCGTCGAATAAGCACCGACCCCCATGAAGGCGGCCTGGCCTATATTGACCTGGCCAGCCAAACCAGTATTGATTTGCAGACCAAGAACCACCACTGCAGTGATCAGCATCGACGTCATCACTGCCACCGATCGAACCTCGGCGACCATCGGCAGGGCAAACAGAGCCACAACAAATATCAACAGCGCAAATGCTTGATTTCGCGTGCGGATAAGCGATTGATCCTGACGATAGGAGGTTGCGAAAATACCTGCGGGATCCATGATCAAACCCTTTCAATGGTTTTCCAACCGAACATACCGGTTGGACGAATCAAGAGCATCAGCAACATGATGATGAATGGAAATACAGAGCCAATTGCACCGCCAACCAGAGGATCAAGATAGGCCGATGCTAAACCTTGAATCACGCCCACCAGCACACCGGCGAGCAACAATCCTGCGAGCGATTCCAAGCCAGCGAGCAATGCCACAGGAAGCGCTGCCAATCCGATGTCGGAGCTCAGCATGTTGATAGAGCGGCCACTCAGGTGAACCATGGCACCCAGGGTGGAAAGCACAGAGCCGAGAATCCAGGCAAAGGCAATGGATCGCTGCACGGAGATACCCATTGACATCGCCACCTGATGGTCTTCGGCCACGGCGGTCATCGTCAAACCCGTACGCGTTTTGTTGAAAAACCACGAAAGCCCAAAACCAATGGCAATCGTGAGCAACCCACCATAGAACATCGAGCGAGAGATCAGGATGTCACCAAAGATCAGCGGATCAATTGGAAAAACCATCGGAAAGGCGCGGACTTGTGGACCAAACAGGACCAAGACCACACCCCGAATTAGGATCAGAAGCCCGATGGTCACCATCACCATGGAAAAAACGGATTCACCGACAAGTCGCGCAAAGAAAATCCGCTCGATCATCAAGCCGAAGATGGCTGCGCTCACGAATGCCACTGGCAGGCCGATCCACAACGGCATTCCCATTTGAATCACTGTCCACCAGACCATGTACCCGCCGAAGACGACCAACTCCCCCTGCGCGAAGTTGAACACCTTTGATGCCCGATAGATCACCACAAAACCCATGGCAATCAGTGCATACAAGAGGCCCGTCAACGCGCCATTGATGAGGTAATTCAGGAAATCAATCATTGCCTTCTCCCATTTGAAATACCGGCCTTGGTCGTCTGGTCGGCAGCCGCTACGTCGCGAATGAGTACCTGCGCGGTGAACTGGCTGCGACGTCCATCCTGATAGGTCACCGGTATGTCCACAGTCACTTCAGACGCCCCGTTGTAAAGACCTTGAATCAGCGCCGCATACCTATCTTCCAGAAACTCTCGACGCAGCTTTCTCGATCGGGTCAACTCGCCCTCATCCGGGTCAAGCTCCTTCGGAAAGTTGGCGAAACGCCGGACTCGCGCGTGGGCGGGCAGGAACTGGTTTACCCGGGAGATTTCCCGGCTAAGGAGGTCGGCCACCTCTGGGCGCTGCGAGAGATCCGTGAAGGTCGAGAAGCCAATGCGCTTTTCTTCTGCCCAGCGAGACAGCACACCCATGTCGATGTTGATTAGTGCTGCAACAAAGTCGCGCCTTTCATCTCCGACGGTCATGATGTCTTTGATGAACGGGCTGAAGCGAAGGCGGGTTTCAACAAACTGCGGCGGGAACGTCTGGCCATCGGCAAGACGCTTCAGATCGGACACACGCTCCAAAAACACAAGTTCGCCTCGGTCCGTCTTGGTAACCGCATCTCCGGTTTGGTACCACCCGTCTTTGACCTTGGCCTCGAAAGAGCCTTCGCGTCGGTAGTAGCCCAGAAACGAACTCCCTCCCCTGACGCACAACTCCCCATCTGCTGTCAGCATCCACTCCAGAGGAGTTCCTGCCTCGGGGTGCGTCTGCATCCAGTGACCAACGGTTTCTAGGTCAAAACGGTCTCCCTGGTGGCTCGTCAACAGCCCGACCTCTGTCGAGCCATAGATGTTTCTCAAGGGAACGCCCATTGCATGGAACATGCGGAACACATCTGGTGCCATGGTGGCTCCTCCGCAGATGGCCACCTGCAATCGTGTCAGGCCAAGTTGGTCTCTCAACGGCCTAAGGACCAGCGCATTGGCGAGGGGCAGCAAGGCCCGACTCCACCACGACACGTGCTTGCCGTCCATACGCGCGACGTGCACAGCATGTCCAACCTTCAAACCCCACTCGTAAATTGCTCGCCGCACAGCGCCCGCGTCGAGCATGTGTGCCTGCACGGAAGACGCCATGCTTTCCCATTGGCGCGGGGCAAACGTCATGGCCTCGACCGCCAGCTCTCGAATGTTTTCAAGAACCTGCTCAGGGCCCTCAGGAAAGTTGACCACCATGGGCAGGCCGATTCCCAGGGCCAGACCCATGAATTGCTCCGTTGCCCATGCTGGGGCGATGTAGCTCAGGTACTGGGTGCCTGGCCTGGCCTTCGTGGCATTGATCAGACGTTGGGCGTTGTCAACCAAGCTACGATGTGAAAGGATCACCCCCTTGGGTTTGCCCGTGGTGCCTGATGTGTACGAAAGCACCGCGATGTCGTCAGGACGGCCCTGATCAACGAGACGGTCGTACATCAGCTCATCCTTTTCGCCAAGGGACCGCCCCTCGCTCTGCAACTGATGAAACTTGCGCAAGATGGGGTCTCGGTACGACCACATGCCCGTGTCGTCCCAGTACACGATGTGCCGCAGGTTGGGAGTGGCCGTCTTCACCGCCAACCCTTTGTCCACCTGTTCCTGATCCTGAGCAAAGAGACAGACGGCCTCACTGTCATCCAGCAGGTACTGCACTTCGTCTGCCGTGAGGTCCGGATACAGTGAGATTACCTTGCACCCGACTGCTTGTGCCGCGTATTCGGCCCAGTAATGCTGAGGCTCGTTCTCACCAATGATTGCGACCGTCTCTCCGCGTTGAATACCCAGTTGGTGAAGACCCAAGGCCAAGTCCATGACATTGCGCTGGACCTGTGAGAAGTCGTACTCGCGCCAGATACCACGCGTCTTGTGCCGCTGCGAAAGTCGCTGCGGTGAGCGTCTGGCGTGGTCACGCAGCAGTTGCGGCAGTGTTGCCATGCGAATGTTCATGCCACCCCCTCACCCAGATATGCCTTCAATACGGCAGGATCGGCCTGGATTTCCTTGGGTGTTCCCTCGGCAATCTTTCGGCCAAAGTCCAGCACAGCCACGCGATCCGCAAGGTCCATGACAACCCCCATATCGTGCTCGACCAGCACGATCGGGATGCGTTTGGCTTCTCTCACATCCAGAATGAACCTAGCCAGATCTTCCTTCTCCTCGGTATTCATTCCGGCCATTGGCTCGTCCATGAGAAGGATCTTGGGATCTTGAGCGAGAGCGCGCCCGAGGTCGACGCGCTTGCGAAGTCCATAACCCAGGCTGCCCACTGGGGAGTGCCGGATCGACTCGATTTCCAGGAACTCGATGATTTCCTCCACCGCTTCCCTGTGAGCCACCTCTTCGCGTACAGCGGGTCCGAAATGGCAAAAGGACTGGATCAGGTTGGTGCGCATATGCAAGTGGCGCCCCACCATCAGGTTCTCAATGACCGTCATGCCCGAGAAGATGTGGGTACCTTGAAACGTGCGGGCCAATCCGCGGGCCGCCACTTCGTGTGTGCCCATGCCTCTGATCGAGTGCTCGCCAAGACGGATTTCGCCTGCCTTGGGACGATAGAAGCCACTTAGGCAATTCATCAGCGACGACTTCCCTGCTCCGTTAGGACCGATCACGGCCAACAACTCGTCGTCGCGTACATCAATGGAGACATCGTTCAGGGCCACGATTCCCCCAAACTTCAAAAGCAGATGGCTTGCGGAAAGCACGATCTGAGCGTGCTTACCCTTTGGCAGATCACTCATTCTTTCCTCCGCGATCCATCAGTCGTCTTACTTGCATGGAAACCTCTTTTCATTCAGTCCCAGAATAGGTTCAGCTCTTTTTTGTGAGATGCTGACCGTCAGCGGGTCCCCGCGTCCAGGCTGATGGTGGTGGCGTTGAAGTAGGCGTTTTCGACGATGTGTTGAACCAGTGAGGCAAACTCCTGCGGTCGCCCCATCCGGTGGGGGAAGAGGATCGAGTTATCGATCAGCCCCTGAGAGACCTTGGGCGGCATGCCGGCGGACATGCCCGTCTCGAACAGGCCGGGCGCAATAGCGACGACACGAATCCCGTGCTGTGCCAAGTCACGGGATACTGGGAGCGTCATTCCCATCACCCCAGCCTTCGTTGCGCTGTAGGCTGCCTGACCCATCTGTCCCTGCCAAGCGGCTCCAGAAGAGGTGTTCACGATCACACCTCGCTCGCCGTCCTCGCTGGCGGTATTTCGCGACATCGCAAGGCTCGCGTGGCGGATGACGTTAAACGTGCCCGTGAGGTTGACGGCAATCACCTGGTTCCAGAGAGAAAGGGGAAACAGTTCGCCTTTGCTCAAGGTTTTGCACGGCCCAAGAATGCCAGCACAGTTCACGGCCACCTGCAAAGAGCCAAAGGCCTGCACCGCAAAGTCGACGGCAGCTTTCACCTCAGCATCGTTGGACACGTCGACCCGTTGAATGCGAACGCTTGACCCTAGGGGCAGTACGTTGTTGACCAAGCGCTCTTCATCAACGTCCACTGCCATCACCTTGGCGCCCGCCGCTACCAGCGCCTGGCAGGTGGCCAGGCCCAGGCCCGATCCTGCTCCAGTGACGAGTGCCACTACGTTTTGAATGTCCATGTTGTCTCCTTGTTCGTACTTGGTTCTGTGATTCAGCGGCCAAGAATCGTTATGCATGCCACGGCTTCTTCAATCCCTTCCAGGCCCCCGCCGTTCTCGGCGAGCGCAAGCCGGGCACTTTCCACCTGGCGCTTCCCTGCCTCCCCTCGTAGTTGAGTGACCAGCTCATGGATCTGTGCAAGCCCGGTCGCACCTACAGGGTGGCCCTTGGACTCCAGACCACCTGATGGGTTGATAGGGATCCGCCCTCCGATGCTTGTCTCACCGCGCTCCGCGATGACACCGCCCATGCCGAACTCGCAGAAGCCAAGGTTCTCGGACTGGATGATTTCGCCCATGGCGGTAGCGTCATGGACTTCGGCCACCGATATGTCTGCGGCTCCCACACCGGCCAATTCGTAGGCCTTGGTGGCCGCCAACGCTGTGCAGTGGGAGCGGTAGTCGGACTCATCGCGATCTGATCCGCTTTGCACCACCGAAGCGAGTACACGGATCGCTCGGCTTGCGTCCAAGTTGAGGCGTTTAATGGCCTTGCCGGTGCACAAAATTGCGGCCGCGGCACCATCTGAGATTGGTGAACACATTGGCAAAGTCAGCGGATAGGTGATGGGTGGCGCCGCTAGGATCTCGTCGATGGTGTATGCCACACGGTACTGGGAGAGCGGGTTATGAACCGAATGGGTGTGGTTCTTGGCCGCCACAGCCGCGAGCTGCCGCTGGGTCGTACCGAATGTCCGCATGTGCGAACGCGCGAATGCGGCATATACGTCCATGAAGACGCTGTACGGCTTGGGCGAGGTCGATCCTTCGGGTACGGACACCTCCCTGCCCAGCTTCATCAGGGAATCTCGAATCTCTTGTGCACGGGAGATATCCCAAGCACTGTCAAACACGGAGAACATCCGCGCCTTGTCGGTAGAGAACATCTTCTCGGTTCCAACCGCGAGAGCGACGTCGCCCGCTCCGGACTTCAAGTGACTGCACGCCAGCGCAAACGCAGATGATCCACTCGCGCAGGCGTTCTCAATGTTCACCACCGGAACCCGGCCAATGCCCATGGCGCGCAAGGCAATCTGCCCGCGAATCATGTGCTGCCCTTCCATGTGTCCTTGAGAAGTGTTGCCAAAGAAGGCCGCTTCCAACTGCTCCTTCTGCATGGCGGCATCTGCAAGGGCTGCCTCCACTGCCTGCCTAGTAAGGGCTTTCATGTCAAGGTCGAGGTGTCGGCCAAACGGCGTCATGCCAACCCCAATCACGTAGATGTCATTCATGCTCAGTTTCCTTATGGCTCTTGAATACTGGCGGAATAGCTTAACTTTACCCGCCGTGCAATGGTTTTACTTTAAAGTAAAAAACAAAAAAAGAGAGAGGGGTAAACCCTCATTGGGGCGATCTCAAAAGGTCCGGATCGACCAGAGGCAGGAAGCGCAAGCCCCGCGCCGTCTCTACATCACCCTCGTCGGTCACGCGATACAGACCTCGACTGGCGTTATGGGGATGCTTCGCTGCCTCTCCCAAGGTGAGGACTGGTGCGAAGCAGGCATCAGTGCCTTCCAGCTCTCCAGTCCAATAGCTGCTTGACCTCGACGCAAATGCCTCAGCCATTCGGGCTTTCAGTGCGGGCCAAGCGGCCCTGTTCATCTGCTGAGAGGGATCCACGTCCGACAGCCCCATCTTTTCCAGAAGAAGCGCATAGAACTGCGGCTCAATAGCGCCAACCGTGATGTACCGACCGTCTGCACACCGATAGCGGTCATAGAACGGTGAGTCGTGAAAGACGCTGGCCACGGTCCCCTCTAGAGCACCACCCTTGCGGAGAAGCTGAACCAAGGGCGCCAGGAGGGCCAGCACATCCACGATCGCTCCATCGACTACACAACCCTTTCCTTCGCCACTTCTCGCGGCGAACATCCCGGCGACGATTCCCATCGTCAGACCCAAGGCCCCCGCCGCGTCTCCCAAGACCGTGGGTGGCAGAATTGGAGGATGACCCGGCGTTTCGGTCAGTGACATCAGTCCGGTTAGGGCCACGTAGTTCATGTCGTGGCCTGCGGCGTGGGCCAGCGGACCATCCTGCCCCCATCCCGTCATGCGGCCGTAGACGAGGCGGGGGTTCACCTTGGCGCAGTCTTGAGGCCCCAGACCCAGCCGCTCCATCACCCCTGGACGATTCCCTTCAATCAAGGCATCGCTTTGGGCAATCAAGTCGATTGCAGCCACTTTGTCGTGTGGCGTCTTCAAGTTCAGAGTGACACGATGTTTGCCGCGGTTAATCAAGCTATCGGTAGGCGGGGTCATTTCTGCTGGCAGAGCCCCTCGACCTGGGCGTGCGACCAGGGTCACGCTCGCGCCGAGCTGTACCAGATGAAAGCCCGCCAATGGGCCGGGTCCGATTCCTTCGAACTCCACTACCTTGACTCCTGCCAACGGTAGCTGACTGCTTTGACTAGATGACTTCATGGGGACTCCTCTTTTTTTACTCTAAAGTAAAGCCGCTTTATTATGGGTAAGGGAAATCACCAAGTTACTTACTCGATAGTCAAATGAAAGAATGTGAGGTCCCTAAGCACGCCGAGAATGGAGAAGACATGTCAGAGTCAGTGGTGGTTACCGAAGTCCGGAATCGATCTCTTTGGATCCGCCTGAATCGCCCAGATGCAATGAACTCGCTCACCCCAGAAGTGCTCCAAGCCATCGACAGGGGGCTGGACCAGGCACTGGAGAGCAACGACGTCATGACCGTTGTTCTTACTGGTACCGGCCGCGCCTTCTGCGCTGGGGCGGACCTTAAGTACGTGCGAGGTCAACTGGGCGAGAACGGCACGAGCGCCTTCCTCGCGGGTGTCTTGCGCACGATGAACCGCCTGGACCGATTCCCCAAGCCGGTCATTGCCTCGCTAAACGGCATTACCCTCGCGGGAGGGCTGGAGTTGGTGCTGTGCTGCGATCTGGTTATCGCTGCCAAGAGCGCAAAGATCGGCGATGCACACGCCAACTACGGCCTGCTTCCTGGAGGTGGCGGCTCGGTGCGTCTCCCCCGTGTGATTGGCCCGACCCGCGCCAAGTACCTTCTCTACACCGGTGAGTTCGTTTCAGCCGAGGAGATGCGAGAAGCCGGGTTGGTGAATCAGGTCGTGGACGACTCGCAGCTCGACGCAGCGACCCAGAAGGTGGCCGACACCATTGCCACCAAGAGCCCTTTGGGCCTTCAGCGCATGAAGGCTCTGGTTGACGACGGGCTCGATCAATCAGAGGACACGGCACTTCGCTTGGAACTGCTGGCGTCAGAAGTTCATGCTTTCAGCGCCGACCTTCAAGAGGGGCTGGATGCCTTCCAGGGAAAACGCGCGCCGCGTTTCACCGGCAAGTGAACCAAGGTTCCGAACCATGACCACGCCCCCATGCTCCAACCGATTCGCAGCACTTCAGCGCATTCAGACCCAGGCTTACCGGAAGGCCCCAGCAATACGAGACATCTATGAGCGGGCGAATATGGCGCCGGCCGACTTATGCGGCGCCAGTGATCTTGCCCGCCTGCCCGTCACGACCAAAGACCAACTACTCGCCCTCCAACGAGCACATCCCCCTTTTGGCGGGTTCCTGGCCGCGGACACTCACGACATTCGACGCATCTTTGTGTCTCCAGGGCCGATCTATGAACCAGAGCTTTCAAGCGATGTCACCGGGCGTGGATTCGCGCAAGTTTTTAACCAAGCAGGCATCGGCCCCGGCGATCGCGTGCTGAATACCTGGTCTTACCACCTTGTGCCCGCAGGTCTTTTGCTTGACCAAGGAATCGCATCTACCGGGGCCACGATCATCCCGTGTGGTCCGGGCGGCGCTGAACAGCAAGCCCAACTGATTCTGGAGTTGGACATCACGTGTATTTGCGCGTCCACCAGCTTCTTCATTACCTTGATCGAGACCTTGGAACGCATGGGGTACCAGTTGCCTCGTGACTGGCGCGTCAAAAATGCCATGCTCGGTGGAGAGATGGGCAACTGGATGCATAAGCGACGCGATCTTGAGCAGCGCTATGCCATCAACACGTTCTCCGCCTATGCGACCGGAGACTTTGGACTCATCGGTTACGAACAAGATGGACTTGAGGGCTACCGCATTCACCCTGAACGCCTGGTCCAGGTGTGCGACCCGGTATCGGGCGAGCCCTTGCCAGTCGGCAGCACAGGTGAGATCGTGGTCACGACACTGGAAAGCGGGTGGCCATTGGTTCGATTCGGCACAGGCGACGTCGCTCAGGCGTTGAGCCAGACAGAAGACGGCCTCGTTGATCGCATTGGTCTTCTGCAAGGCCGCGTCGGCCAGGGTGTAAAAGTGCGCGAGGTTTTTGTCTATCCGCGCAACATCGAAGAATTGCTGAGTCGAGTGCCGGAGATCAATCGTGCGCAGCTTGTCGTAGAGACCCTGGGCCACAGAGAGACCATGACATTGCGTGCAGAACTCAAGCCAAAAGGCACACCAGCCAACGTGGAAGCTCACCTAGCTGATGCATTCAAACAAGTAACTCGGCTCAAGCTAGACAACATCGAATGGCTCGAGGTGGGCCAACTCGCTGAAGGAGATCCAACGCTTGTCGATCGGAAGCACGCACAAGCTTGAAGCACCACAGGACCCGGATGTACAAGTTGGAGTTGGAGTTGACCCACTTCCGTGGACGGGTACTGGTTTTGCGGGGGAACGTCAGTCAGTCAGTCACTGAAGCCCGAAGGGCTCTTCTCGGTTAGGATCCGTCTTGTTCCCGGCTTGTTTTAAGTGCTGTACTAGGCAATTGCCGCCCAGCCACTGCTTCTGACAATGCCGGGAATTTTTCGGGTCAATGTGGCCCAGCAAGGCTCTCGAGTACTCCATCGCTGGGTCGGAGTGCTCGTATACCGCGTATGTCGATCGCGTGGGGTCACGCTCTTGCCACCGGCACATCCTCCAGCCGCGTCGTGTACTGCGGCGTGCGCCTCTCCTGCTTCATGCCCCATGCTCGCTGAGGTGCCGTCTGCCCGGTAGAGCCGACATGCAAGGTGCCCTTGCCGTAACGCTGGTTGATGACATCCATCGCCACCATCAGTCTTGACCGGTCCCGTGCTGTCTCGGGCTCCTGTTCGGGCTCAAGGTCCAGTTCCTGCTGCTGGACCCTGGCCGGCTGAAGATCCACCAAGATGACCCCCGCCTTGATGAAACGGTAGCCCGGCAGGTACATGCTGCGCATGGCATCGGCTGCGGCGCCTGCGAGCAGCCTGCTGTCATCCGTTGGCCTGCGCAGCGGTACGACAACACTTCGGGAGAGTTGAGGCCCTTGCCGATGCGGTGAGGTGTGGATGAACACCAGCAGCTCCCTGGCCACGCTGTTCTGCTTCCTCAGCTTCTCCCCTGCCCGGCTGGCGAATTCGCTGACGGCTTCGATCAGCGGTTCCAGCTCGGTGACAGGTTGTCCGAAGGACCGGGTGCATGCAATCTGCTGTTTGGACTCTGGAGCATCGTCCAGATCCACACAGGGCTGACCCTGCAGTTCCCGCACCGTCTTCTCCAGCGTCACGTTCCAGCCACGGCGGACGGTGACCGGGTCCATGCGCACCAAGTCCAGCACAGTCTGGATGCCGTGTTCCTTGAGCTGTTTGCTGATTCGCCTGCCCACCCCCCAGACCTCGCCCACATCCGTGGCCTGTAGGACATCATCCAGGTCCTGTGGAGGCAACGCGGCCAGGTTGCACACCTGAGCCAGTTCCGCCGGATAGCTGCCCGGCTTGCGCTCTGCGGTCTTGGCGACGTGATTCGCCAGCTTGGCCAGGGTCTTCGTCTGTGCGATGCCGATGCAGGTGGGTATACCGATCCACTGAAGGATCCGGTCCCTAACCTTGTGTGCACGTGCGACCAGATCTCCACGCACACCATGCAGGCCGATGAAGCTCTCGTCGATGCTGTAGATTTCCTGGGTGGGGCCCAGTCCTGCAGCCAGGCTCATCATCCGGTCGCTCATGTCCCCGTACAGGGTGAAGTTGGCCGACAGGGCCACCAGACCGGCTTGCTGCTCCAGATGGCGAATCTGGAACCACGGTGCTCCCATGCGAATACCCAGGTCTTTGGCCTCGTTCGAGCGGGCGATGGCGCAGCCGTCGTTATTGGACAGCACGATCACCGGCCGACCGTTCAGGCTAGGACGGAAGACCCGTTCGCAGGAGACATAGAAATTGTTGCCATCGACCAGCGCATACATGGCCGCACCCTCATTCCGCTGTTGGCTGGCCTTCAGGTGATGAAGCGCTTGATGCAGGAGGTGACCACGCCCCAGACCTCGATGGTCTGACCATCTTTGGGGATGATGTCCGGGAAGGTCGGATTGGCGGCCTTGAGGCGAACCCGCCCGGCCCTATGGTGCAGGTACTTGACGGTGTATTCGCCATCGACGACGGCCACCACCACATGGCCATGGCGTGGCTTGATCGCCCTGTCGATCACCAGCATGTCACCGTCACCAATGCCAGCGTCCTGCATCGACGTGCCTGAGACCCGCATCAGGAAGGTGGCCTGGGGGTGAGACACAAGGGTAATCCCCCCGAAAAACCACGGGGCTGAGAAGTAGAAATTTCTCGAAGAGAATTTCTACATGAAGAAGTCCAAGTTTTCCGACAGCCAGATCATGGATGCGCTGAGGCGCGTTGAAGCTGGCCTACCCGTTCCAGACCTTTGCCGTGAAGTCGGCATCAGTACCGCGACCTTTTACAAGTGGCGCGCCAAGTACGGCGGCATGGACACCTCGATGATGGCCCGCATGAAGGAGCTCGAAGAGGAGAACCGGCGCCTCAAAAAGATGTACATCGAGGAAAAGCTCAAGGCCGAGATTGCCGCCGAGTACCTCGCAAAAAAGTAAGTCGGCCGTCTCGCCGCCGCGAGATGGCCAAAGTAGTGGTGGCCCAGCGCAGGATCAGCATTCGTCTGGCCTGCCAAGTGTTCACGGTCAGCGAGAGCTGCTACCGGTACGAGGCCAAGCTCAATGCCGACAATGCCCGGATTGCCGATTGGCTGCTGCGCCTGACGGACAACAACCGCAGCTGGGGCTTCGGGCTGTGTTACCTGTACCTGCGCAACGTCAAAGGCTTCCAATGGAACCACAAGCGTATCTACAGGATCTACCGGGAGCTGGAGCTGAACCTGCGCATCAAACCCCGCAAGCGGCTGGTGCGTGACAAGCCCGAGCCACTGAGCGTGCCGCAGGCCATCAACGAAGTCTGGTCCATGGACTTCATGCACGATCAGCTTGAAGACGGCAGAAGTTTCAGGTTGTTCAATGTCATTGATGACTTCAACCGTGAAGCGTTGGGCATCGAGATTGACTTCTCGCTGCCTGCAGAGCGTGTGATCCGAGCCCTGCGCCAGATCATTGCCTGGCGTGGCAAGCCACAGGTCATCAGGTGTGACAACGGCCCCGAGTACATCAGTGCAACGATCCAGCGCTGGGCGCATGACTGGGGCGTCAAGCTCGAATACATCCAGCCGGGCAAGCCCCAGCAAAACGCCTATGTGGAACGGTTTAACCGGACTGTGCGCTATGAATGGCTGTCACAGCACTACTGGACCGATCTGCAGGAGGTTCAGATGTTCGCAACCCAGTGGATGTGGAAATACAATCACGACCGCCCGAATATGGCCTTGGGCGGCATCACCCCCAAGCAGCGACTGGCCATGGCTGCATAACCGTTCTACTTCTCGCTTCAGTGCAAAACGGGGGGATTACCATCAAGGAACGTAGATCGCAAGTTGAGATCGAAAGAGATCGACTTGAAAAGTCGGTTGGACTCTGGTTTCAACGCATGGGTGGTTGTGGATCAATTCATTGCCGAGATTGCCAGCACAGCGAGAAGGTAACTTCGTTTATTCACGGAATCGACAGTAGTCATTCTGGATTTCAGTGCCAATCTTGCGGAAAAATCACCTCACTTACCGGGGGAGGTCGGGGCAAAGCGAATCAATATAAAGAGAGCTTGATATGCGACTGCGGCGGTAAATTTGAGCGAGAGAAAATGATTTTCTGCCCACAATGCAAATCAAAGAATTTGTCATATCACATGGAATTCATTACCTAGATCCATGTATCAATTCATGCCTAGAAACGCAAAAAAGCCCAACCTGTCCTAAGACAAGTCGGGCTTCATTTTCAGGGTTCTATCGCTGATTGCTCTCGGTACCACCGCTGCACCTCCATCAGCATTAGGGTGGTCTGCGCAGCATCCTTGCTCAGCTGTTCGCAGCTCACCACCCCTGCATCTCCTTGGGGAGCAAGTAGAGGGTCGGAGCGGGTTGGAGCAGCTCGTTCGGAAGCTTCGGAAACGGCGGGCATATCCCTGCCACCGGCTGTGGTGATGTTGCACACCCCGCCAGCACTACTGTCAAGCTGACGATCAGCCAGCAGCTTTGACCTTTTTGCGTATTCATTCGAGATATCTTGGGTGATTTGAGATTGAGTCAGCTGAACATCGGCTACACGTTGCTCCTGTCTGGCTTGGGTCAGTGCAATCTTTAGCTTTTCGGCATCCCATGCCTTCTGGACACGAGATGCGCCAATTTGCATGCCGAACACCAGCGCAATGAGCAGAATTAGTGCCCCCAAAATGTGCGACCAGTTGGCCAACATGAAGCGGCTAAGCCAACTCATGGAGCTTCTCCGTCCAAGGCCAGCAGATTGTGCTGTTTGATCAGACCAATGACCTTGTCCGAATAAGCGGGATCGGTCGCATAACCCGCCTGCGATAGCGCCTTGGCAAAAGCCTGCGCAGTGGTGCAAGCAAAGCAATCTTTGTAGCGGGGGTTGCGCCTCAGAAACGCGGCGTGGTCATCAATGCTGGCTTGCCAGCTTTCGTATTTGCGCCACTTGGCAGGTACAACCACCCATTGCCCTTTGATGAATTCCTTGGTTGGGAGAGTCAAAGTCTCCCCCCTCCAACGGCTGTCAGCCTTGATCCCAAAAAGGTTGTTGCCATTCCTGGCCAGACCAGACTCCCCCCAAGCGGATTCAAGAGCAGCTTGTGCGATCGTGATGCTGGCAGGAACACCAGAGGTTTTGGCTGACGATACGGCGGCCTTGGTGAGCCGCATGATGAATTCACTGGGATTCACAGTAGCTCCTTCACGTCTTTGGCCACTTGGTCGATTGAGTCGTCACGGCGGTTATCGATGAAGGCAAACGTCCAGCGAACCAAGGCCCAACCCGGTAGACCACATGCAAAGATCAACCCACCCAGGGCGCACAGACCCATGGTTGAGAAGGCCCAATGGTGAAGTCCAAAGTGCTCGACGGTCATGGCGCCACCGCCGATGCTGGACACAACGGTACTGATCAGTCCAACGGCCCACTCCCGTTTGTTGCGAGGTGGCGTCATCAACATGACCACCACTGCAGCAAGGGTAGCTCCGCTGGCAGCCGCTGCGGCGGCTCCACCAAATGCTTTGTAGGCCACCGCTGCCCCGGCGACCCCACTGCTTGTAGGTTCTGGCATTCGTTACTCCAAAAGAAAAGCCGCCAGGGCGAACCATGGCGGCGGTTTACAAAACGGTACGGTCAGTTCAGGCTGCGACGACCGGGATCGGAAAAACCCTAGGCGGTCTTTCCCGATATGGTTTCACCTGCTCAGAAAATCCGAAAACGTCCTTTCGGAGTTCAGGTAGGTCGCCTTCTATGTAGACCGGCACCAGCCCACTCAGAAATTCGATCCCCGCAGCAAAGATCGGCAACGCATCTGAGTACGCGTTATTGCAGGACGCCTCCCAAAGCGACCCTTCCAAGAACATGCATGCCCCTTTGCAGATGTGAAGCACAGGGCACTTTGGACAGTCTTCGCGCTTGGACCAATGCGTTGAGGTGCGCAGCGCCACCGACGCAAGATCGCTGACATGTCCAATTCGGTGACTCTCGCCATTTGGAGCGATTGACTGAGCGCTAACGTTTTGGCAGGTCAGCACATTGCCGCGAAGATCAACCGCTATCGAATCGGTGTGATCCATGCCACACTTTTGCGCCACACTGGATGCAGGACGTTGTAGGCGGATGGAGTTAACGAAGGAGGCAACCCGATCCCTTGCACCGGAAACCCTGTCCGCCTTGCCCTGACGGATCTCCTGGAAGGCCGTCCGACGAAATGCTTGCGCTTCATCAGAAGGCAGAGACAGCGCCAAGCCACCCGGGTCGTAAGCATCAACAAATGCGCCCTCGGCGATCATGACGTCCAGGTCTCCGGTCAGATCGGTGAAGAACTGCTGAATCGCGGCCCTGGAGATGTTTGCGCGGTTGAGCATTGCATTGAAGCTCACACGCCTCTTCGGTGCGAGTCGCCGATAAAGATCCAATATCGCTGCGCGCTTTTCAGGGTCATCAAGTGGATCAGGCCCTCGCACATGCTGCCCCGGACCATCGTGAGAGATGCCAACACTAAAGCCCATGTCATCCAGCCATTGATTGATGTCGGCGTTCAGCAGTGATCCGTTGGTGATCACTGAAAAGCCAGCGTCTGGATACTTACGACGAAGGGCGTTAGCGAGCGGACGCAGGGTCTTGGTGTAAACCAGGGGCTCCCCGCCCCAGAACTCAATACGCTCTGGCGGCACGGTCACCCATCCATCTAGCCCCGCAACGAAGGCGTGAACTTCAGCAGGATTCGTCTCAGCCGCGCGTGGCACAAAGCGCTGAGAACAGTACTCACACTCGTAATTGCATGACAGGCCAAGAGAGATCTTCAAGACCCGAGGCGAATCTTTTCGAGCCGGGGTGTCTTTGCTGGTGGCGAAAGGTTGACTTGCGGGCTGGACGGCCGCAAAGGACCTCACAACCGGCTGCCCGGTTTGCAGGTTGGTGAGTTCCGAGGTCTGGTTGTCGTATCGGAGGGTTGGACCAGCTGGTCCGCCCGGAATGACGGTATGAATGACAAAAGTACTCATGGTTTCCTATTGGTAGAAATTGACTGCGCGCATCACGCAATCTCCATTTCGAAGTGAACCTCGACGCTTGGTGTCGGCGCACGGTAGACGTGGCCAAAGTGCACCAGATGGCTTGGAAAAACCAGTAGGCGATCAGGCATCGGATCGATGAACCGAACCCTCTCCTCAGTTGGCAGTACCTTGGTGCCAAAGGGGCCCACTGGGCTTTGAAGGACCAGCGATCCGTTGTGATCCCCACACGCATGCTTGGGTTCAGCTGCGGCATCTATCCAGTAGATGGCAGACAGCATAGATGGCTCAACATGCGGAGGGACAAAATCGCCATCAAACTGAACCAGTTCGCGACCGGTGATGGATACGACACGGACCCCAAATGCAACTTCTGCCGCCCTAGCGACCATGGCAAAGAGAGCCTCAAAAACCGGCTCTTGGACTGCCAGAGACTCCCGGTTAGCTCTAGACCAGGGTTTCCCGTTCGTGTTGTTGGCCCGGTATGCGGCCAGGGCACACTCGCAGAGAACGCTGCGTTCGCGTTCAGATATGCCCAGTTCTGTTACGAGGACTGGGACCGCAAACAGCGCTTGGAGCATCAGACAACCTCAATCGTGATGTCGTCCACGCCGGGAAAGTACTTCCAGCCTGCTTTGATGCGAACCTGCTCACCTGGGCTCAAACCAGTGGCAAATACAGGGACGGCGGCAGTGCCCTGAATGGTGGTGACCCTGGCCCGAGGTAATACACCTGAGACCGCTTCCAGATAGACGGTTGCCTGCCTTTCAATCGGGTGTTCAGCAGCGTCCTCAAGCTGAATAGTGATCGTTGCCTGGCCATCGGCTGCGATGGTTGACGGAGCCGACAAGCGCAGGTGCGGCAGCAATAAGGTTCTGTGTGTTCCGCTTGAAGCCGCCTGGCTCCACTCAAGAGCCAAATCACCGTCAACTGAGATATCAGCGTCGCGGCATCGCTGGTTCATGTTGACGGTCAGAAACAGCTCGTCGTCCGTGGCGTCGGCAAACTGCACATTGATTCCCAGAATCAAACTCTGCTGCGACATCGTTGCAAACTCAGTTGCAGCAAGACGGGCAGGAAGCGTAGCCACAAAGAGGGAGAAAAGCGGCCCCAAACGCCCATCCTTGAGCGACACGAAATAGCACTGGTGGTCGCACCAGTCGGGGCGGTTTCTGAGCGCTGCCAGATTGACCCGCACCTCCTGTTCTTCTGCATCAAAGACAGGATCCTCTTCAGCATGATTTGTTCTGGCCAACCGGTATCGAACGATCAACGACCTGCTTTGCAACTCGCGCGAGATGGAGACTTGATGGAATGCATAGGGATGAAGAAGCGGGTTGCGTACTGCAATGACTTTCATGGTCGCCCCCATCAGCAGCAGCAGTCGCAAGCACAGTTGCAATTGCAGTTGAAGTTGTACTGTGTTCTTCGGACAGAAATCTGGCTGCCGTTGTCCACCAGCTCATCGCGCACAAAAGATGCGCTGCCGCAGTTAGAAACTACGGATGTTGCGTTGTTGCCCACCGGGCTGCAGTTGCCTGTATTACCCGGGCAGTTGCCAACAAAACAGTTGGCGATGGTGCTGAAAAAGTAGTCATGCAACCACCCGTAGTTCGCGGTCCACATAGATCCACTGTTGTTCATGTACATGTCCCAGTTGCCATCGGACTTTAAAAAGCCCATCAGGTTGCTGTTGACATGCAGATAGCGGGTCACGTTGTCCGTGTCCTGCATATTGATAGTTGGGGCGGTGTTCTGAATCGTCAGATTCCCCGTCATCGTGTCGCCGGTCTTTGCGACCCGGCTCGACAGGTCAATGTTGACCGTCGCATTGCCAGCGGCATCAGGCCCGGCACCGTTGACCGACCTCACAAACGCGGTGGAGTCATAGCCATCGAGCTTGTCAGCATCGGCGGCCTTGGCGCTGATGCCGAGATAGGCGGCGTTGTGGTTGTGTGTGCTCGCAGCAAAAGCGCTCGCATGCTGACCATCGAGCAGGTCGGCATCCAGTCCAGTACCTGCACCATCCACTGTCAGCAACTTCGCCAGAACATCGGCTGCCGTGTAGCTCGAGGCATTGAGCTTGGCTGCGAACTGCGTATCAATGCCGCTTGCCAAATCCATGATGAAGCGCCAGTTATCCGGGTTGGTCCCGATCAACTGGTAGAGCTTCAACTGGTCAGTGCGGTAGCACAGCATCCCGATCTGAAGGTTGGTCGTCGGGAAGGTGGTGCCGCTGTTGCATGAAATGGCCGTCTTATCGTTGTTAAGAATCTCGATCAGAGAATCGGACAGCGTTCTGGACGACGGTATATCGGTGAAGTTTTGCATCTAGTACCCCTGTGCAATCCAGGTGAAGGAGCCGGTCACGCGGGAGCCGGAACTGTTTTCGAGGACGGCGGTGAAGCCAGTCGTGGTAACTGCGCCTAGCAGCCGAGGGATGGCCACGGCGGAGCCCCCCTTGTGGGTCATGGTCACCTCAGGCGCGACCCTAAAGCTGCGCGAGAAGTAGATCGAGGCTCCGGCCGCTGGATCGGTGATCTGGGCAGTACCTCGGTCGAAGATGTCAGGGACGTCAACCGTCACCCGCAATGCGTCAATGAAGGCTCGGTCAGAGTTGCGCGAATTCAGAATGGCTCGGAAAAGCGCGCGACGGTAGGTGTAGTCGCCTTGGATGAAATCCCGGAAGTCGGTGTACCCGGGCGGGTGACCGGCCTCGACGATGGCAGCAAAGTCCAGCTCGGTGATCTCGGTGCTGCCAACGATCATGTCGCTGATCACGCCGTTGGCATGCCTGCGGTACTGCTCGGCAAGCACCAAGGCCTCCTGCGCGGTCAGTCTGATTGCTTTACGCAGCGCATCCGATACCGCAAAGCCCTCGGTCAGATTTCGGCGATAGGCCACCGTGCGTCCCAGTGCCTCGCCTATAGCGACCGCCTCAGCGACGCGCTTGATCGTCTGCCTTGCAGCCTTGTCGGTCGTACCAAAGGCCTCGGAGAAGGGTTTTCGGAGTTGCTTGGCCCCCAAGTCGCTCACGCCCAGGCCTTCGCTGATTCGCAAGATGAATGCGATCAGATCGGTATAGGTCTCGGCAAACGCGACGGCCTCTGATATGCGCTTGGTCATATGCCGATCCAAGTCGTCACCTAGCTCGAAGGCTTCGAATGCGTTCTTGGTCACCCCCCGTTGAGGCGTCTCCGACATCGGCAGGCTTTCGGCCAGGCGCTTAACACTTCCCTGGCGAATCACGTCGCTCAAGGCTAGGCTCTCCGTAGCGGTCTTTGTCAGCACTCGGGTTAGGTAGTCGGATGCCTGGAAGGACTCCTGCACCTCCTTGCGACTGGCTTTCCCGAGAGCCTCGCCAAAGGACATCGTTTCCACCCAACGAAGTACATAGGCGATCAGGTCTGAGTAGGTTTCCCCAAACCCGATTGCTTCTGATTCGCGCAGGATCAATTGCTTGGCGAGCTTTTCTGCAATGGCCAGCGTTTCATTCGAGCGCTTGGTCCACTGTCTGCCGGTGGCCTCAACGAAGGCCAGCGTCACCGCAACAGCGACGTTGTAGACCGCCGGATAGGCTGTGGTCCAGTTCTTTCCGGCGCTGGCGCTCGACCATGTAAAGCCAGCCGACGCCCAGGTGTACCTTGCACCCTGGGTCTCGCTGACCGTCACCGTGTCGGGCATCTCGATCAGCTCATCGTGAAGGTGAAGACCGCGGTCAGGCTGTCATCTGCGCCCTTGTTGACCACTGGAAACACCACCCGATCGAGCATGATGCCCCCGGTCGCTGCGTTGAATACCCCGGCTTCGGTCAGAGCGCCGGTGCTGTCGCCCGCCAAGAAGTCCGCGCTGAAGGTGAAGGTCTTGGTGCCTGCCGTGTGCGCGTAGGTCGCAGCATTTCGGTCAATTTCGGTCACCAGCGCCGACTGGGTTGCAGCCGCCGCTGTCGTGCCGGTGCCCAGCGCAATAAAGCCCATCACGGCGGGTCGGCTGGCGGCTTTGCCAATGGCGTCAGCAATGAAGTCAAAGCCGACGTTGACGATGATGTTGTCTTTGTGGACCGTCTCGACCTCACCGCTTGCGCGGCGAAGGATCAGGGTCATTGCACCGTGAAGCTGCATGGATTCGTCGATCATGAAAAGTCCTCGTGAAATGGAAAAAGAAATGGCGCTGTCTCTTTCGAGAGCAGCGCCACGGTTGGAGATGGGTTGAAAAGCTGAGAGCTAGTACAGACGCAAGCTGGTAACGGCTCCGATTGGCGCAAGTGCCGAACTGGCTGAGTCCACATCACCGCCCATCCGACCGACAAATAGCCGTCGCTCGGTGGCGGTCTGGCACACGCCGATGCAAACGCGATCAGTTACCGAAATGCCAAAAGGCACGCTCACTCGTCTGGACAGTTGGTCTTCGAGAAAGAACGCACCCGTCGTGGCGTCATAGCCCACCAGGAGCGATCCTGCGGTGCCAAGAGCCACCCAGATCACGCAGGTTGTGACCTCTGACGGGATGAACCAAAAGGAGGTGTGAAACACCGATGGGATGCTCACCGTCCAAGCCACGCGGGTGGTGTCTTTGACCATGAGACCGTCGCCATATCGGCCGGCGGCATAGGCGACGCCTGCCGCCTGGCTCGAGACTGGATTTCCTAGCCCCGCGGTAGAACCGTTCAGACGCCATCCGTAGACTTCGCCGGCTTGCAGTGCGTCTTCCCTTGCGATTTGAAACCGCGCATCCACGTTGGCAATCGCGCCGTCATAGGCCCACTGGCGCCTCGCAGCATCGCTGCTCCAAGGGAAATTCGCCTCCAGCCATGTGGTCCGGTCATCAACCGAGGCCCCAAGGCTATTGAGCAGCGTGTTCTGGGCGCGGATGGGTGAAACAAGATCCACCTCAAAGAGGTACTCAGCCGTCTGTGCACCGGTGCTCATACGCAGGGCGTTTCGACCGTTGACCGAGACGACCGAAGCGAAGTGCTTAGTGCCAGGGAATCCCAGCGCCTGCTCATCACGTGCCAAGATCAAATTGGCGTTCTGCGGCTGAGCAACCACCGTCGACACAAAGGTCGGCGTGTCACTGTAGATGCCTGGGGACGCAATCGCCTTGATCCAAAACTTGCGCTCTCCATCAAACCCTGAGGGCAGCGTGTAGCTGGTGGACTTGACCTCAGCCACAAAGAGCGAGGCATCCCAGGCCGCGCCCTCACGAAGCTCATACCCGACAACTTCGGGTTCAGGATTGGGCTGCCACCGAAACTCTAGCCGGTTGGCCGACTGAACCACATCGAACTGACGCACGGTCGAGGGCGCTTGTAGGCTCAGCACAAAGGTTGTGACGTGGGCGCTGTAATTGCCCGAAGTGTCGTAGGCCCGAATGTGATACGGGTAAAGGCCAGCCGCGCTCTGGTCGTGGACCATCTGCGTGCCCGCGGTCTTTGCCACCAACTGGCCGTTATCCCAGCCAGTTCCTACACGGACCTCGTAGCCCGAAAGGTCTGCATCTTGGAGTTCATCCCAAGAAATCAGCAGATCGGAGACTCGGCGCTGGACCGAAAAGCCCGTGACATCCGACGGCGGCAGGGTCTTGCCCAGAACCGTTGTGCTCAGTGTCGCAGGAACACTCTCCTTGCGCGTGATCCCGATCGCACGCAGGCTGAATTCATACGCGCCTTCTTGCGCATCCCGGATTTCGACGTAGTTGGCACTGGTGAGCGGAAGGCTCACGAAGTTGCCGCCTGCCACCCGGTAGGAGAGCCGGTACGCAACAGCGGTCTGCACCTCGTTCCAGGACACCTGAACCAGCACCTGGGCCTGGTCTTTGACCCGGTACAAGCTCTCCTGCATGGAGAGCCCAGTCGGTGCTGGTGGCATATCCGACAGGACGGTGATCGATCGGGGCTGCAAAGCCAGCCCCTTTTCAATCGCATCGAACTTGCTCGGGTTGTGAGCGAGTGCGGTGACCTCGTGCACCCCAGGATCCCGCTCGGCGACCGCAACCACCCGAAAGAGTTGCGGTTCGATGATAGACGAGGAAAGCACCCAAATGGCGCCAGCCTGCGGCACCGCACTGAAGGGGATCGTCACCGTCAGGGCTCGACCCGAAATCGGACCTACCAGCCGCTCCTCAACCACCCCAGTGGGCAGAATCACCGATAGCCGCCATGGGAGATCCGCTGGCAGGTCCTGATCCAAGGTGACCGTGCTGGCAGATGCCGCAGCGATCCGGCCCCCAAGGCGCATGCCCCCTCGAACTGGATCAGCAACCTTGATGATATCCCCCGGACGCACCACGGCCCCCTCCAGGCCCGTGCGGAAGGTGACGATCTCAGATTCCGACTGCTCGGAATACAAGAGCCACTTACCCACCCGGTGCGCCTGACCCCGAGAGGTGCATCCCAGGGCCACCACTTCGCTCTGCACGATACCGTAGCGGGCGATGCCGGCGGCGTCCTCGACGTACTCCACCTTCTGGCGATAAAAGTCTTCGGGGTCGTTCCATGTGACCAAGGCCACCGTGTGCCGCGCCTTCGCCGAAGACCCCTGATACGCAAATTCTCCGTCCACGACGTTGCTAGGGGCGAATTGGTAGACCGGATCGGCGGGCGCATCCTGCGTGACCGTGATTGCGCCACCGGACCAGTACACCATGCCCCGAAAGATTGAGGCCATGTCCTGCACGACCTTGTAGGCCTGCTCCCGCGTCTGGAGGTACAGGTTGCAAGCAAAACGCGGCTCAAAACCGCCCAGCCCGTTGGGAACCAACTGGTCGCAGTATTGAGCCACCCGGTAGAGCGCCCACTTGTCGACTTGGGCTTCAGGGATGTAGCCACCCAAGCCATAGCGGGTGCTGGTCACCAGGTCGTAAAAGCACCAGGCAGGGTTATCGGTCCAGGCGATCTTGAAAGTGCCATTCCACACACCGCTGTAAGCGCGCGTGGCGGTGTCGTAGTTCACAGGAACGCGAACCCGCAGCAACTTCATGTCATAACTGCGCCGCGGGATGCTTGAGAACTGGGACGCATCGACCCGAAGCGCTACCAGGGCACTGTTGGGGTAGCGCAGCTTGCTCTCGATGACCTCGGTGTAGGACTCCACAAAGGTCTTGTTCTGGATCGCACTTGACGTGGAGTCCGCCGTGATCCGGCGCACTCGGATATCCCAGGGGCCACTACCCGTGAGAGGCACGTAGTAGCTGCGCTGGTACTTGGTCGTAGTCTTGCCAGAGATCGTGTCGTTGATCATCTCCACGAACCCACCGCCGTTCACTTGGCGATCGATCGCAAAGTTCACCGTGCTGCCATTGAGATCGCCATTGGTCGTGTCCTGGTTGGTCAACTGCGGCACGCTCACCTTGACCCGAACGGCGTCCACATCCGGGTCGGTGATGGAGCGCACCACCGGCTGGCTCGCCTTGGCCTCTACTCCGACGACCACCTCGTTCTCAACGGACGAGAACCCGGGCACATAGCTTTGCTGCTGGCTGCCGTTACGGGTCTCCAGAGTGACGCCTGAGAAGTTGGTCGAGCCATCAGGGTTCTGAATCGGCGTGTCGTCCAGGTAAACCGATTGCAGGCCGTCGACCAGCCCCTCGATCTCACCCTCGGAAATGAGGTCAACCACTCGCGCATAGGCTTTGGAACGCAGGCTGTCGGGAGCCTCCTGCGCCACACGAGCGCTACCTCCACCGCCTTTGCCGCCACCGCCCGCACCAATGATGAGTTCAGTCATGGCGTGTTTTTTCATGCGGCAATCTCATCCACGTCAATGCCGGCGCTGATCACCGCTGAGCCCACAATCAATCGGCCGTAACCCACCGGCACGGGATGCCCCTGGGCGGTGGTGTTGACAGCACCATTGAAGCTGTAGCTTGGCTTGTTTTCTGGGCGCTCTGAGGGCTCCGTGGCCTTCGGCGTAGGCGCAATCATCTGCGCCACGCCACCAAGAATCATGGCTGTGCCTACCGAGTAGAGCGTGGCCTGTGACAAAAACGCGCCCGACGCCGCCCAGCCCAACGGGTTCCACCAAGCGACTGCCAATAAGGCTGCACCCAGCAAGATCTGACCGAGGCCATTACCACCTGCACCAGAGACCACCGGGGCAATGGTGATGCGGCTCTGTCCTGTCGGCTCATGCAGACGATCCAGTGTCAACGCCTCACGACCAGCCAGCACGCGGTAGCCCACACCACGCTCTCCTGAGGCCACCAGTTCCCGCTCAAAAGCCGGGAAATTGGCCGCCAGCGCTCTTATGGCCTCGCCAGCCGATGAGATGGCCAGGCTATGCCTGCGGCCAAACCGGCGTCCAAGTTCACCAAGAAGAATGATTGTGACCATGTCTGAGGATGTGTGTTGTGACTTTTTGCCAATAGCCGCCGTAGACATCTCGACTGGAAAGACGCCCCTGCAAGTGATGAAGGATCAGCCCGTCTCCAAGATAGATCGCTGCGTGATTCGGTACAGGGGATGCCACCTGCATCAGGAAGCAGTCCCCAACCTTTAGTTCATCGGCATCCACCGGGAAGAAGCCAGCCTGGGCAAAGTTTTCCAGGTAGAGGTTCTCCCCGCGCTTCCACCAGTCGTCAAAGCGCGCGAAGTTGGGCAATTCCACCCCGCGCTCTGCTCGGAACCAGTCGCGCACCAGGGCGTAGCAGTCGAGCACGCCGTGAGACCATTCGCGGCCTACCAACGGGGCGACATAGCCCGACGGCTCGATACTTGCCCAGGCGACGCTTGGGACACTCACGATGTGCCAAGGCAAGCCACTGGCCTCACACGCCACCCGGTCAGCCTGACTCGGCTCGGGCGGCAGACCGGGGTGGCTGTGCACCACGGCAACGATCTGGCCCTGCTCATCGGCTTTGGCGTAGTCCTCGGGGTGAATCACGAACTGATCGGTTCCCACACCCAGGTTTCGGCACGGCCAGTAAACCTCCCGACCTTTTCGGATCACGAGCAGCCCGCACGACTCGCGCGGACCGTCTGGCCCTGAATACGCCTGCCGGGCGTGATCGAGCGCCAGGGCTTGGTTCTCAGGCAGCATCAACGAATCAGCCCAGCTGCCGGAAAGCCACCAAAGGGCAACTCAGCGCTCTGCCCAAACCGGGCCTTGCACGATGACAGACGTTTGCCGCAGACATCCAGGCTGCTTGAGCCAACCGCCTGGTCATTGGCATCTAGGTAGAACGTACCGGTGTAACCGCACTCTGCCCCACGGTAGCGCCAGGGGCACACGTTTTGAACGATCTGCCGACGAGGGAGTGTGACCCCCTCCAGATCAAACGATGCGGCCAACTCAAACTCGACCACATCCCGCGTTTCTCTGGACTTGCGGTCGACGTAGTACACGTCATCAGCGAATTCGGCCGAGGGGTCGGCTGTCGGATTGACACCACCCTCAAAGTTCACCGCATCGAGGTATTTCGCAAGCGTCCTCTTGCGTGTGATCTTGGCGCCCACGAGGTCCTGGTAGGTGAGCACCAGCGCCGTGATGGCGCCCGTGACATTGGCTACCCGCAGGCGCGGCCGAGGTACCTGGCCGTTGCCGTTGAATTCGAAGCCTTCAACCTCAATGGGAAATGCCTCATAGGCGTTGCCCTGCCAGACAACCCGCTGCTGCAAGGCATTGGTTCCGGCATGAAAGCGAACCGGCCCTTGGCCAAACAGTGCCAGATCCAGCACAAAAAGTTCGATCACGCTGCTGGGGGCAAGCTTCTGGATTTCGGAGGTAATCGCAGCTACTGTCATGACAGATCAAATACCTGTTTGAAGGTAACCCGCACCGTTTCGACATTGGGCTCATCCACTGATCGGCTCCACTCCTCGCACACGAACTTGCCAGCAGTTCCACCAGGAGGAGTCCAGTCAAAGGCCTGCACGGCACCCCGTGAGCGCAAAAACGCATCGATTGCGCTCGCCTCGGTGCTGGTTCGCCCCCGAAACTCCAACGACCAGACCTGGGGCTGAGTGTTGATGCCGAAGGCCAAACGCTGCTCATAGCCGTCGCCAAAGGCCACACGGCGAACGCTGGGCCGCATCGACAGGTTGGCTCCAACCGAAGGGGTCCAGGTAAAGGTCGCCACTTACACCGCCCTCCGGCCGTCAAGCAAACCACCGGCGCGCTTTTGGGCAAGCAACTCCTGACGTACAGCACTGGCTATCGCCCGGCCAAGATCACGTCCGCCTGGGTCATCCCCACGGCTGGACGCGCCAGCATCGGAGACGCTGACCGAAATGTTGAAGACGTCCCCTGCGGACGCGCCACCGCTCATCGTGACCGGAATGGATCGGCCGTCTGGCAGCGGCACATAGGCCTCGGGCTTACTGCCCTCGCCAAAGAGAGCCAGCTGTGGGGAGTTGGCAATGCCTCCGGAGGCGTAGGTGCGCAGCGCCATGGGACCGGCTGAAGTCATTACGCCTCCATCGGCAAACCCAAAGAAGCTGCTCATGGCCCGAGCCAGGGGCAGCGTGATAGCGCGCTGAATCTGGATACGAATGAGGTCTGAAATGATGGAGTTGGCGAGTGACCGAAAGTCGAGCTTGCCTGTCATCACAAAGTTCACCAGCGCATCCGTCATCCCGTTGAAGGCACGCACCGTGGCCGACTCCATCTGCTTGCCAATCTGCTCGGCCTCTTCAGCTACCAAGCGCAGCCCCTTGGCAAAACCAGCCTCTGGGTCCGCCAGTTCCTTGACGCGCTGATTGAGCAAGGTGGCTCCATCAGCAGCTTGGCGGGCGGATTCCTCGATCTTTTTCAGCGCATCGGCCAGCTTTTCATTACCCGGGGCGGCCTCTACCAACTCGCGGGCCTGAGCCGCCAGCGTGGCCAGTTGATTGGCGCTATCCCGGCGGGCTGCTGCAAGGCGACGCAGGGAGTCCAGTTCACTGATGGCGCCCGTCTCACGCAGAGTCTTGATCTGCTCTTCGATCACACGAAGTTCGCTTTGTCCCCGCGCGGCCTGCTCAGCTAGATCCTTCATGGTCTCGCCGGGGAGCCTGATCTGGCGCTCCAGATTGGACTGTTGGGCCTCACGCTCCAGCCTCTGGCGTTTGAGGAGAATCTCTGCAAGACGGTCTTGCAGCTTGAGCTTGTCCTGGGTGGTCTTGGCCACCGACTCAAGCCCACGACGCAGAATCGCTTCCTCCTCATCCGTCAGTGCCCGAAGCCTTTCGGTGAAGTCTTCCTGGGCAGCCAGGCGGGCCTCGGTCGCCTCCTTGAAGCTGATGTAGCCCTGGCTTTCATAGAGGTCGATGATGCGCTGCCGGTCTTTGAGGATGGCACTCTCCACATCCACCTGCCCCTGTAAGCGCTTAATTTCACTGTCTATGCCTGCCATGGCGTTCGCAGTGACGGCGCCAGTTGCCGTGCTGTAGTTCAGGCGCTTCCTGGGCGTGGACGCTTGCGTGACGGCGTTTGAGGCCTCAGTACCCTTGCGAATGTCCTCGAATCTTCGCGTGACCGCATCGGCCAGCAGCGGCATATCCCAAAGGTCAACGTAGTTCTGGTTGGCCTGAGCGACGATCGCATTGCGCTTCTCTAGGGCAGCTTGCAGACGTGCGCGGTTTTCCTCTGAGAACGGGTTCAAGCCCTTGCCACCCGCCAAGAAAGTGCCGGCAAGTTCGATGTCGGCCCAGACAGCAGAGAAGCTGCCGATCACCGACTTGATGGTGTGACCAATTCCCCGCAAGGCATCGATGACAACCGCGATGGCGTAGGCCGTCTTTTCAGCCCAGTTGGTGAGCGTGCCCTCAGAGCGCAGGCGCTGTACGCCATCAACTGCGTTGTCCGTTCCCAAGACCACGTTTTTGAGCTCTTGGTACAGCACCGACAGCGAGGGGATTGCGGCGGTAACGAGGGTCTGCGCCACAAAGTTCGATTCGGCACGCATACGGCCCATGGCCTTGGAGGCCTGGTCGGCTTCCTCGATCTGCTTGGACGTCAGTCGAATATTGAGGTCCTGGTTCTCCGCCAGATCCTTGAGGAAGGGGAGCATCGTTGCCCCGGACTTTCCAAATAGCTCCATGGCGATGGCTGTCTTGCCAGCGCCGTCCTCAAACTCGGCCAGTTTGAGTGCGACATCGTTCATGACCTCCGCGGGATCACGCAGGTTGCCGCTAGCATCCTTGGCACGCACTCCCAGGAACTGAAGGGCCTTGGTCGCACCGGCCGTTTCGTCATCAACCCCCGCCAGCCCCTTGGACAGCTTGGCCAGGCTTGCGCCAATGGCCTCCATTGCCGTGCCTGAGATGGTCGCAACCGGTGCAAATCCCGAGAGTGCCGCAGCGCTCGCGCCTGTCTGCTCTGACAGGCCCTGTAGGGCCGCAGCCGCCTCCAGTGTGTGGGTGACAAAGTCCCTCAAGGCTGCAACGGAGGTGGCCCCGATGACCACGGCAAAGGTCGTCTTGGCCACACTGGCCACTTGCTGCATCGACGCCTTCATGTCATTGGCGTGGCGATCCAGCAGGCGGGCTGTGCGTCCCAAGTCTTCACGAAACTCGGCAGTTTCAGCCGAAAGTTTGACGACCAGGGAGCCTAAATCAGCCATTTTTTTTCACCTTATGAGAGAACAGGGCCTTGAAGCGGGCGACATTCAGGCGCGCGTTGCCTTGGGGCGCTGATCGTTCTATGAAGGGCATGAAATCCTCAGGCGTGAATGCCCTGGCGTCCTTGGTGCGATGGGCGTTGGCAAAGGTCGCAGCAACCACGCCGCTTCTCAGATCGGCACGCACTTCGCCAAAGGGCTCCAGCTGGTAAAAGGCCATCCACTCGGTCAGCTCATCCGACCCCACACGGGCCAGCAACTCACGAACTGGCATGCCTAGAGCGAGTGCCAGCCGAAAGATCGAACGCCGAAATGGGTTGGCCTTTAGCCCTTTTTTGCAACGTCTACCTGATCGACACCGATGCCGTTGAGCCGCTGGGCCACGGAGAAGACGCGATCGAGCGCACGAGCACTCTTGCGCCCCAGCGCCGTGATCTCGCTGTCGTCAAACAGACGATCGCCCTCGGTATCGCAAAGAGTCAGTGCCACCAACCGGGCACGCACGTTCTCCATGCGACCATCTTTTGCAAGGAGGCTAGCCTCAAAGGCATCACGATCGGTGCCGCTCATGGTGCGCACCAGGACTTGGCCTCCCCACTCTGGAACACTGACTGTTTCGCGCGGAAGATCTTCGGCAGCCAAGATGGCGTCTTTGGAAAGAATGTTCATATGCTTCATGCCTCCGTGATGTCGCCATCGATTTCAATCGTGACGCTGGCCTCGACCACGGCGTCAACGCCACCCTGCACGCTGAACTGCGTGACATAGCCATAGAAGGACCACGTTGCAAATGGAGTGGTATCGGTAAAAGTGATCTTGAACTGACGTCGTACCCGGTTGGCACGATCGGTTCTCAGGCCTTGGTGCACCAGATCGTCGGGGTTGTAGTGCAGGGTCAGAGACAACTGCCCCTCGTCACGCAGACCCACGCGCTTTTCCTTGGCGGTAGAGGCCAGATTGGTGACGTCAATCACAGCGGCCTGCCCGCCAGGCCCCTGAAACGAGACCACGTTGGGGATGGTTTCAAAGGTTGTTGTGCCAAATCTGGCGATCGTGATGCCTTGTGCGGTAATCGCAGTGCTGCTCATGCGTTAGCTCCTGTTTGTGATGCGGACTCTCTACCGGTGGTAGGTGTAGTCAACGCTTACCCGGTACAGCCGGGCCTGTTCTTCAAAATCTGAGAGCCCCATGCGCACATCGGCGACGGTGCTCTTGTCTGCCAAGAGTGCATCCAAGACTTGGTCTTGAAGCAACAAGGCCTCTTGATACGTTCTGGCATAGGTGTCGACCTGCACGCGCACGCGCTGCAAGCCGTGAGGACCATCAATGCCGAAGATATGTTCTTGCATGATGGGCGTATAGACGATGGCTGGGTAATGTGCGTCTTGAGCGACAACAAGCGCATAGACCTCGCCAGCCGCCAAATCCTTGATGGCGTTGTAGAAGTCCTGCATGATTACTTTCTGTTGAGCGCTTTGGCCTCAAGTTCGATGCGGTCTGACAGGCGGTCTTTCATTGCTTGGACAGATTCGTGTCGCTTAGCCTCAAGGGCTGGTCGAAGGAAAGGCTGTGCTCTCATCTTTCGCGTGCCGAATTCCAGAAATCTCCAGTACCAGGCATCCTGCGAAAGGGTGCCTTTCTTGCCTTGCTCGCGGTACTTTTTTCCATGACGCACGGTCACAAAGAATGTCTGTCGGGTCAGGGTTGAAAGCTCAGGGATGTGTTTCATGATCACTGAGCGCTTGAGCGTTCCTGGTGGAGGCTGATTGGGTCCCAGCGACTGAGCCGCCCTGGGAGCACGCAGTCTTGCCTCGTCTCGAATGACTTTTGCTCCCGCGTAGACGGACACTCGCAACCCGTTCTTGGCAACTCGATCAGGTAGCTCACGGAGTGCCTTGGCCAACTCGGCTAGCCCTTCGACTTTGACCGTTTCATGCTTAGCCATCGTCAAGCCCTTCCGACGCCAGCAGGATGATCTGCGTGCGCTTTTCATCCTCATTGAGTGCCGAATGAATGTTGAAGATCCGTGCCTTGTAAAGCACTCGCATCTGTGCCACCTGTTGAGGGTTGTCAAACAGGCTCTGGTACCGGACGATGATCTGATGCGATAACTCCGCTGAGATCCGGTTGGCAATTACGGCTTCTTTTCCAGACAGCGGTTGGATGTCCGCCCACACAGTCGCAACATCAAGCCAGGATCTGCATGGTGCCCCGACACTATCTTTGATGGTGCTGGGGCGCTGGATTTTGATGCGCCGTGTGAGCATGCCTGCGCTGATTGGATTCATATGAAGGAAACCTTGAAAGGGTCAAGCAACCCATCTACAAAAGGCAACGGCTCAATACGTCCACGGGAGAGTGCTGCCACTTCCTCGCGATGCGCATACAGGCTGCCAACTCTGAGCTTGATCCAGCTCTTAATCCCCTCGGGAACCGATGCCGCCGCCCCATATCCAGCGTCGAAGGTGACGGATACCGCGCCAATTTGAGGAAGAGCAATCGGCCAGATCTGACCGAACACAGGTGTGATCCTCGCTGGCTCACAAGCTGCGTCGACCGTGTAATTACTCGCAGGCATAGACTGGAGTACGCCTGCCATGTCGAGGTAGTTAATGGACACCACGTTCAAGACGGGTGACTTATGGATGAGGATGGCATGCCCAGGCAATGAGAAAGGCTGTCCAGCGGGCACACCCATGAGGCTTGGTCCAGGAAAGCTATCCATAACCAGCTTCCATCGTGCAGACATCAACTGCCTGTTGGTGATGGTCTCTGCTGCTTGTCGTGCTGCAGCGATCAATGCTTGGATCAACCCATCGTCATCATCGAAATCCACCCGCAGATGAGCCTTGGCCTCTTGAAGAGAGACGGGCTCACCTGCGGGAGGGGTGATCAATTGCATGGGCATGCGATTGGTCTCCCCTCAGGATCAGACGATTTGCGCGACTGCAGCCTGATTGCTTGCATCGCCCGGTGCGAACCGGGGATTGAATCCGAGCAGCTGTGCAGAAGTCAGACTGGCGGCAACGCCCACAGTCACCGAGAGGCGAACGTAGGCATAGCCGTTTGTGACATCTAGATCCTCAGGACGCAGATTGATGATGGCCTGCTTTGCAGAGCCACTACCAGCCTGAGTCAATTGCGTGATGGTTTTTCCAGTCACATCCTTCGCTCCGGTGCCAGAAGCATCCGTTGCCTGCTGAATCTTCGCGTCCAGCGTGGCACCAGTGCCAAGGACACCGCTTTGAATCAGCGCTAGCAGGTTGTGATGGTTGCCTGCAGAGACCCAACCTGTCGTTGCAGTGCCCGCAGCTTGACTGACGGGGTCGAGGGTGGCCAGAACCGAAAACAGTTCGCTGCCTTTTGCATTGGGAAACATCAAAGTTCTCCTTATGGTTCAGGCGACGATCAACGTGCGCCAAGTTGGACAAAGGGCGACATGGTCGTGCTGCCCTTAGCGGGGGAGATCGGCGCAGCGATCTTGGATTGGCCATCCATGCGGAATGTCGTGCGAAATGCAGTGAGATCCGCATCGAAATACAGGTGCATGGAAGTTGCTGTTTGCATGCCACCTGCCTTGGTGATCGTCTGGTAGTAAGACAGATCAGCCAGCAACACATCGCCCGCAGCGGAGAAAGTGTTGGCGTGCTGAGAGACAAATACAGGACGACCGAGCAAGGTGCCGTAAGGCGAGACCTGAATGCCTCCCGGATTCATGCCAGTAGGCAGGTAGATCGGGTAGTTGCCCAAGGTGAGGGTGAACAGTGCAGGCAGCACATCGTTGTTCACGATCCAGACGGCCTTGCCAAATGAACCGGGTGGCAGGCGCGAGATCATCTTGGCCAGGTTTTGTGCCAAAAGCGTCTGCGTTGCTTGCCCCGACTCTTTGGCCACAGTCACGGTCGTTGCGTTGGTCATACAGCCAACAGGCAAGCCAGTGCCGGAGCCAAACAGGATCGACTCATTGGTCTTCCAGCGGATAGAAGTCGCAATCTTGTCGGGCAGATAGGTGGACAACGCATTGGTGTCGTCCAACAACTCATCAGTCACAGGCACGAGCGCCATCAACTTTTTAAGGCGCAGGGTCGACAGGCCCAGCACTGGTTTGGTGCCAATCGCCGAAGCTGCCTCACCTTGCCAATAGGCCCGGATGCCGTTGGTACCCCAAGGCGTGGTCTCATCCTTGGGAAACGCCATCGTGTTGCCTGTGATTTCCACGTTGTCGGTCATAGGCAAGAGGGAGTCCTCGCCCAGCGACAGCTGGAAAATCTCTTGTGCGAACTGAGGAGGAACCAAGAAGCCGCCATCTTGGGCAGAACCTTCGTTGCCGAAGGAGCTTGGAGCCACGGCACCTCGGTTCATGCCGATGAGCAGACGCTCATCAATCGAGGCACCAGGATTTTGTGCATGGCGAACAGTTTTAAGGAATTCGCCAACGCTCTTGAAGCCATGCTTGAGGTCTGCGGCTGCGTTATCCACAACTGTGATCACAGAAGCATGGGGCAGTTGAGCCGTGTAGTTCATCTGCGCTTCTTCTGAGATCAAGGCTGCCTCTCGATCGATAGCAGCAGAAGTTGCCTCGATCTTTGATTTCAGGGCTTCAAAAGCACTGATTTCTTCCTCATTCATGTCACGCTGCTCAGCGGCAGCGATGTCGGTCAGGGAGCGAGCGTCCTTGACCAGGGTTGCTTTGCGAGACTGAAGCTCTCGGAGTTGCTTACTCATGGATTGGTTCTCCAGAAATGAAAAAACCGCCTGGTCGAAATGACTCAAGGCGGCGACAGGGTTTGCAACCAACGGGTCGCAGGTGGGCACACCCCTCAACGGAGGGATGCAATGAAAATGAAATGAATCAGATCAAGGCGAGTGCGTCTCGCGCTTGCTTCAACCGCAATTGACCGCGTGGCACAGAGGTCTTGATGCTGGACTGCATCTTGGCTAGGACTTCATCGAAGGTTGAAATTCCATCGACCATATTCATTGCTAAAGCTGCATCAGCGCCAAGCACGCGACCTTCGCCCATTCCATCTCTGACATCGCTGATCGAGACTCCTCTTCCAACGGCAACTGCTTCAACGAATGCGTTGTAGTAGTCGTCCACACGGGATTGCATGAAGGCCTGTGCCTGCTCGTCGAGCGGAACATACGGGTTGCCTTCGACCTTGAATTTGCCCGCTGAAATCAGGGTGGGCTTGACCCCTTCTTCTTCCAGAGCCTTCGAATAATCGAAGTGGGCTTGCCACACACCGATTGAGCCCACCTCGCCACCCGGGGTGACATAGAACTCGCTGGCCGAACAGCCAATCCAATAAGCAGCAGACGCCGCCAGGCTGTTGGCCACGGCAATGACCGGCTTTTGGGTACGGGCCTTGACGATTTCGCTGGCCAGCTCACTGACTCCATAGACACTGCCACCAGGGCTGTCGATGTCGATCAGGATCTGGCCCACAGTATCATCGGTCAACATCTGGCGCAGGACCGAAGTGAACTGCTGGGTGCTGGTGCTGCCCGGCCCGGAAATGTCATCGACCATGTTGCCGCGCTGCGTCACCACCCCGTACAGGGGTAGCACCGCGATGCCCGTGCCCGTGCTGGCGGCCGCCATTTGTTTTCGGGTGTCACGGATAAGGCGATCGGTATTGACCTGAAACAGGGTTTCGTCGCTGGGCGGCTCGCCCACAGACCAGCGCGTCAGGATGCCGGACATGGCCTGCAAACGCTCGGGCATCAGCGCCCAGGGCGTGGTCAGGAATTCGGAGAGCAGAAGTTGTTTGTTCATGTGTTCATTCCAAGTTGAATCAGGGAAGCAGCCAGTGCGTTTTCCTCAAAGGGCTGTATTTGCTGTTGAGCCCAGGTACGCACATGGCTCTCATTGAGCCCAAAGGCCTGGGAGATCAGATGGATCTCATTGGTATCAAGGACGCCTTTGCGTGCAATTCGCCTGCCCAATCGGCTTGCGTTTGACTGCACCAGCTTGCGAAAGCGCATGCTCATCTCCTGATCACCAGAGGGTGCATCGTTCTCGTTGGGCTCTGAGTCGTTGGGTTCGTTTTCCTGCTCGGCCTCTTCGGCGTCCTCTTCTTCCACCATGTTCAGCGGGCGAAGGGGTTGGTCTAAGCCTTGCAGCGGGTTGAGGTTTTCTGCAATCCGTGCTTCGTTGCGGGTGAGCCAGCCGTTTTGGATGCCGCTTTGGTAGTAGGCTGAGCGGCTTGCCGCATCCCCGCGCATCAGGTTGGCAAAGTCGAACTCGACTTCCAGTTGGTCACCATCGAGCATGAGGTCCGACTCGATCGAGGCCTCCCAGCGCTCGGCCCAAGGCGTCATGGTGTGCATGACGAATTCCAGGCTCTGCTGCTCGATGTTCGAGAATGTCGCTCGATCCAAGTCCGCGATCATGTGTGGAGGCACCCGGAACAGCCGGGCGATATCCGTGATCTGGAACTTGCGCAGCTCCAGGAACTGGGCGTCCTTGTTCGTGACCCCCACCTCATGGAACTTCATGCCGTTTTCCAGCACCAAAACTTTGCCCCGGTTGGAGCCGGACTGCGCCGCCTGGTAGGAATCCCTGAACACCCGCTTGGCCTCAGGGTCCTTGAAAGTGCCCGGAAACTCAATCCAGCCACCCGTGGGTTTGGCGTCGTTCGTGAAGAACCGTGCCCCGTAGTCCTGAGCGGCCAGCGCCATGCCCAGACTCTCACGGGCCAACTCGATGGGGCTCATGCCCATCAGACCGTCCGAGGACAGGCCGCGCAGGTGCCAGATCTGCCCACGTGGGAATACGGTTTCATCCCCGTTTTGCATGCGAACCCGGTATCGGAAGTCCCCGCTGTCCATAACCTCCATGCGCACCCGATCTGGGTGAAGCGGCATGAGCTCGGTGATTTCTCCCTTGGGGTTGGAGATGATCTGGCAGAAAGCATTGCCTCGCAAAGCCAGGTGCCCCTGCAGCATCTCGCGCCACTCGAATGGGTTCTGGAACCGGTTGGGCTTGCGGGCCAGAAGGCCGTAGAGCCAGTGATCGATCACCCGATCCTTGCCTCCGTCCTTGCGCTGGCGGTAAACCACCACCGGAAGAGATGCCATGGTCTCCGACAGGATGCGCACACAGGCATACACCGCCGCGAGCCGCAACGCCCCGTCAGGCGAGACGCGCATGCCTGAGGCGCTGCGCACCGACACCGGTTCAAAGAAGAAGTCTCCCCAAGGGGATCGGTCACTGCTCGAGGCTCTGAATCGATCGATGAATGTGAAAAGTCCCATTGCCTCAGAGCACCATCAACTCATAGTCGGATCCGAGCACAACCGAGTCCCCCGGTTTGATCGCCCTTGAGAGGGCCATGATCAGTGCAACGATGCCGTCTATCTTGTTTTCTGCTCGCTCCTTGCGTGGATAGATGTTGTCTTTGACGTCCAGATGCGCCACCACGTTGCTGGCCATCCAGGCCAGTACCGGGTCGCCGTCATGGACGAGCTTCTTTTGCAGGACTAGCGCTTCCAGGGTCTTCATCGGTTCGCTGAAGTTCAGCACCGTGGGGCGCACCTCGATCATGGGCAGACCCTCGGCCAGCATCCGAGTCGAAAGCTGAGTGGCCTGGAACGGGTCGAAGGCCACCGCTTGAATCTCGTAACGGGTTGCCATGTCCAGCAAATCCGACTCGATCCAGCCAAAGTCGATTACGTTGCCCGGGGTGACGATGAGCCGCCCCGAATGCATCCAGCCGCCGTACTGGCTGTTGCCTGCGCCGTTGACCGTGTCCTCGGGCAGGTAGTACTTGCCAAAGGTCACGTAGGCATCCGAAATCTCAGGATGCCGGAACACCGCCACCAAGGCAGCAATATCAGTCTTACTGGCCAGGTCCAGGCCAATCCAGCAGGGCTGGCCTTCGAATTGCTCAATGAACATCCCGTGCTCGGTACAGGCATCCCAGGAGCGCATGTCCATCCAGGCCGTATCAGCGTTGACCCATTCGTTGAGGTGCTTCGTCTTGAAGTTATTGACCGCACTGGGCAGTTGCATAGCCTTGGCCTGCAAAGGTCCCAAGATCTCGGGCCGGACCGATATGCCCCAGTTGGGGTTGGCTTTGACCAGGGCGTTCTCCGTGGTCCAGTCGTCCCCGTCATCAAGCCCATACACGATCCCGAACTGGGTATCGTCTTCAAACACACCGTTGAGCAGCTTCGTCACGAAGGTTCGAGCCTCATAACAAATGCCAGCCCGGTTACTTCCGGCTGTAGTGATCACCCACAGCAACGAGTTGTCCCGCTTACCGGTTCCGGTCTCGACCACGTCGTAGACGGTGCGCGTTTTGTGCGCGTGGAGTTCATCGACACAACCAAAGTGGATGTTCAGGCCATCCAGCGTCGAGCCTTCAGCCGACAGGGCTTCAAATTTTGAACCCGACGCCAACACATGCATGTTGTGCGCTCCCACGTTCACGGCGAAGCGGCTTCGAAATCCGGCGCTGCGCCTAGCCATCGTCTGGGCGTCACCGAAGACGATGCGCGCCTGATCTCGGGTCGTAGCCAAGGAGTACACCTCGGCACCTCCCTCGCCGTCGGCAGCCAGCATGTACAGCGCCACGGCCGAGGACAGCGTTGATTTGGCGTTGCCGCGCGGCACCTCGATGTACGAGCGCCGATATCGCCGCTTGCCGTCGCTCTTCACCCAGCCAAAAACCGTCGACAGAATGAATATCTGCCACGGCTCCAAAGTGATCGACTCGCCAGCCAGAGGCCCCTTCACGTGCGGCAGCCGCTCAATGAAGGCGCAGAGGTTGTCGGCCGGGTAGAAGCTGCGCCCATCGCGGTCCACCAGCTTTGGGTTAAAGCGGTACGGACTGCCTTTGCCCTTGAAACGGGCTAAATCGTTGAGCTGCCTCTGGCATGCCAATTGCACCCAGCGGCAGCTCAGGATTTCACCAGCCACCACCTGCTCGGCGTAGCGTTTGGCGTCCGCGGCATAGTTTTTTGCGACCATCAGCCTGCAATGTCCGCCCAGGGATCAAAGGCATCGTCGGCTGTCTCCATGGGCAGTGACACCCGGGAGCGAGACGCAGGGGTAAAGCCCATCTCGGTTGCAGCCTTCGTCATGATCTGCGCCTGCTTGTTGGCGATGGCCAGATACGGCGACTGCATCGGCACGCCAGTGTTGGGGGCCTTCACGAGCAGGCCCGTCTTAGCGATTCCAGCCTGGGCCTTTCGGTACAGGTCAGCTGCGCAGGCCCAGATCTCCAGCACCGACATATCGAGCTTCTTGAGAAGATTGGGTGGAGCGCAATCCAACGCGTATCTCCAGGCAGCTTTTGCCCCCTCGGGCATGTAGTCCGGCGGCTCGACCAAGTCCCCCTCTGGCTTGGGTTCGCGCAGGTTTGTCCGGCATCGCTGCAGCGTCCCCTTGATTTGCTTGACTTTGGTAGGCAGCGGTTTACGACCGGCCATAGGTATCCCATCCAGGGGGAGCCCCCCCTAGTTCAATTTGCACGCACAAAAATTTGGGCAGGCGCACGCATCGTGGCTCGCCATCCCTAGAGATTTACCCCCCCATGGGGGACTACTGACCGCCCTGCCGACTCGCGGGCGGTCTTGCGGTTGTGACAGGACACGCACAGCGACTGCAGGTTGCTCACATCAAACCGCGCGCCGCCGTCCTTGATCGGCCGCACGTGGTCCACGACACGGGCCGCCACCAGCAAACCTTTGGGACCACAGGCGCAGCACAGCGGGTGCCCGCGCAAGAACATGGCCCTCACCGAGCGCCACTGCTTTGACTGATAGAAGCCCGCCTCCGCATCGAACCCACGCCGCGCACGCCCGTAATCGCGATGAATCAAGGACCTGTGAGCCTCGCAGAACCCGGGCACCGTTACCACCGCGGCGCATCCCGGATATCGGCAGGGAGTGGGTGCACTTAGGGGCATCTGCAGCGGCCTTCGAACTGATTCAAGAAAGAAGCAACTGCTTCGGAGATTCCGCTTGGCTTCCTCTGGAAACAGAGCGTTCATACGAACACCATCAACAAACCAAGGAAATTGCCAATGACCTATCGAAGCACCGAATTCACCGTCGACGAGCTGGGCTTCATCCAGATCGCGCTGAACAAAGTCCTCGCTGCCGCGGCACGCGGAGAGTTGGACCTCAACCAACTGGCCCGGGAGGAAATGGCCTCAAGAGGCTTGGATCTCAAAGGCGACTGGGTCGGCTTTGATCGCGCCCGCCAGATCCATCAAGTGGCGGTGACCAAGTGAAGGCAGACAAGAAGCTCGAACAGCTGCTCGACCAGATCGCCAAGCAACACCTGTTCATCGAGACCCTGGAGACCCAGCACAGCGACCGGCTCGACTTTCACGACGTGAGCGTCTGGGGCATCAAGGCGGCGCTCGAAGCTGCCTACGAAGCTGGTCGCAAGTCCGCCAGCGTCAAACCAAAAACCAATCACGCCCAACCTTAATCAGGAGATCACCATGACCATTCAACTCACCCCTTCCCAGCGCGCCATCCTGACTCACGCCCATCAGCACACAGAGGGCAAGATCATCTGGTTTCCAGAGAACATCAAGGGCGGTGCTCGCCAAAAAGTGATCGACGGCTTATCCAAGCGCACCCTGATCACCGAGGGCGGCAAAGACTGGCTCATGACTGCAGAAGGCTACGAGGCCCTAGGTGTCCCTCGCAAAGTGCCAGTGAGCGCCCAAGTACTCGCAGAGATCATTGAAGTGGCGGAGCGATCCAAGCCACGCACCCGAGACAACAGCAAGCAGGCCCAGGTGATCGCCATGCTCAAACGCCCCGAGGGCGCCACGATCCCGCAGATTTGCGAAACCACCGGCTGGCAGCAGCACACGGTACGGGGCACTTTTGCAGGCGCCTTCAAGAAAAAGCTCAGGATGGAGATCACCTCGACCAAGGAGGCTGATGGACAGAGGATTTACCGCGCCGCCTGACCAGGAGCCAAGCCATGAAAACAATGACCATCACAATTGAAAGAAAGCCACTGACCTTGACCTTCGATGGCAAGGACGTGCAGGTTGAAGAACTGGGTATCCGACTGCCCTTTGGCCGCAAGCCTACGGACCTGTCCGACATCGCAGCCAGCGGGGACTACGCGGTCTACGTCACCGAGACCCGCGAGATGACCGACGAGGAGTTCGATGCCTTTTCCATGCACCTCTACAAGTCTCGCGATTGGCTAATGGGAAAAGGCGGCTATTGGGGCAACGGGCGCTTGTGCGTAGAAGTCCACGCACCTGGAAGGCCCTACCTCTATGTCGATCCATCCGGCGCCGACTATGGCCGTTACGTGGCCAGGCTCGGCTGATCGAGACTCGCTTGAGCGTCGCCTTGCGCGACTGGGTCCCCCACCCGGACAGCCTTTCGACCAGTGAAGTCTTCCCAACGCTTGACGATCACATCGACGTACTTGGGATCGAGTTCAATGAGGCGGGCGCGCCGGCCTGACTTTTCGCAGGCGATGAGGGTGGATCCTGAACCGCCAAACGGGTCGAGGACCAGATCGCGGGTCTTGCTGCTGTTTCGCACCGCCCGCTCAACCAGCTCGACGGGCTTCATGGTCGGGTGCAAGTCATTTTTCTGTGGCTTCTTGACGTTCCAGACATCGCCCTGATCGCGAGCGCCACACCAAAAGTGATCCGCCCCCTCGCGCCAGCCGTAAAGAATGGGCTCGTACTGGCGCTGGTAGTCAGCGCGGCCGAGCGTGAAGGTGTTTTTCGCCCAGATGATGAACGTGGACCAACGACCGCCAGCGGCACGGAAGGCCGACTGGAGGGTGTCCAGTTCCGAGGAACTCATGGCGATGTAGACGGCACCCTTGGTGTGGGTCAGGATGTTCGTGCAGGCATCGATCAGGAAGCTGCTGAATCCTTCGCCCAAGTTGTCGTTCAGGATGGGGCGGTTCTTGCCGCGCATCTTGTCCTTGGCCGTATTGGCGTAGTTCACGTTGTAAGGCGGGTCGGTGAATGTCATATCCACCAGCTCCTCACCTAGCAAAGCCTTGAAATCGTCGGGTTTGGTCGCATCGCCACACAACACCTTGTGCTCGCCCAGGATCCAGATGTCGCCCACTTTCGAGATGGGCATCTCACCCACCGCGGGCACGGCATCTTCGTCAGTCAGGCCATCCTTCGGGCCGTCATCGCCCGCGATAAGAGCTTCCCACTCATCTGGGGAAAACCCGGTCAAGCCCAGGTCGAAGCCAGCCTCCTTCAAGCCTGCCAATTCGATGCCCAGGAGTTCATCCTCCCAGGATGCGTTCTCGCCAATCTTGTTGTCGGCCAGAATCAAGGCGCGCCTTTGGGTATCCGATAAGTGCTCAAGCGGCACGACGGGCACTTCTGGCAAACCGAGCTTGCGCGCGGCCAACAAGCGGCCGTGGCCTGCGATCACGTTGTTGTTCCCATCAATCAGGATCGGAGCGCCCCAACCGAACTCACGAATGCTGGCCGCGATCTGGGCCACCTGTGCCTCCGAATGCAGCTTGGCATTGCGGGCATAGGGGATCAGTGCTTCGACCTGGCGGTACTCGATGTGAATAGGATTCATGGGGACCAGAAATGAAAAAACCCGCCGGGTCTTGCCACATGGGCCACCGGGCGGGTTCGTGAAATCGTGTGATCGGAGACGCATCTCTCGCGACCGTAGACAGAATTTATCGCGAATCCGGGTAAAACGCGACACACCCAAATTCGCGTTTTTTCCGCATCTGTTCGGATCGCTTCGCATGGGTCAGTGGTGACACGAAACGCCTATCAACCTCCACGCGAAATATGGTCCGTGATCACCTGAATTGCGACTTCCCAGTGGCGCTGGGCCGTTCGCGGTGCCACCCCGAAACGCTTGCCGATGTCGTACCAGCGCCAGCGTTCGGCCCGCATCCACACCAGCTTTCGCTGCTCCACCTCCAGACACCGGACCCACTGCATGACCACGAGCATGCGTTCAACCTCTGCAGGCGTGGGCGGAAATCGGTAGACCGGCGCATCGTCACTGGCCATACGCTCGTACTCCGTGCGAACGATGGTGGGCCAGACGTTGAAGTGGCCCTGCACCCTCACCGGTGGCAGGCGATGTGCCGTGCGTGCGGCCTCGATGAGCCAGTTGGCGACGTCGTCCGTCGTCCATGCGAGTGTTGCTGCAACCATGTCATCCCTCCTGTGTGTCCAAAGCCCAGTGCAAGAGCGCCAAGGCATCCGCTTCGTTGTCGTCGGTCACCGGGTGCCCCAGTGCCCGCATGGCCTGCATGACCTCGTCCTTGCTGGCGTTGCCTTTGCCGGTGGCGTGGCGTTTGATCGTTCCGACTGGTACGCCCTGGTACGGCAGGTTGTGGTGCTCGCACCAGGCGGTCAGCGTGGCCAACAGGCCGCCATAGACATGGGCTGCATCCACCCCGGCATGCCGGCGCACCTCTTCGAAGTACACGCTGTGGATGTCGCTGGCCAGGTGGCGCATGTCGCTGAGCCAGCGCTTGAATCGCAGGTAGCGCATGCCACCGCCCTCATAGCGGCTGGGCCGGAAGCTGGTGAATCCATGGGCGAGTTGACCGTCCATCGTTCGCATGGCCCATCCGGTGGTGGTGCCCAGATCGATCGCAAGGACCACGGTGCGTGATGCCGGCACCGGATCGACCGAGTGGGCAAGATCCCTACGTAACGGAGAGAGGGCATCAGCCCCCTCTCCTACGTAGTAGGAGGGGGAGATTTCGCCAACTTCAGAAGTGGCAGAAAGTGAATAAAAACAAGGACTTGGCTCAGTTGGCAACTTTTGCCAACTGCCAACTGCCAACTGAACCGGAAAATGGCTAAGTCGTTGATTCGTAATGGAATTAAGTTGGCAACGGTCTGCCAACTGAATCCAGTTGGCAAAACTTTGCCAACTTCCGCCCCTGTTTTTGCCAACTTGCTCCTGCGTGCTCTTGTGTGTGCCATCGCACAGATGCTGGCCAAAGCGGGCATTTTCCAAAGCGCGGCACATGATGGCGCGTGCGTGCGATTGCGCACCAATGCGTGCGCTCGCCAACGCGCCAACCGTGATGTCTCTATCTTGGCAAATCGTGTTCATTCGGACTCCTGTGGGTCATTGCTGGTTTCGGGGTAGACCCACACTTCCGGGTTCTCGACGGGCATAGCCGCCCCGGAAAGCGGGCACTTGTAGTGGGTGGGAAGGACGCGATGCGGCACCGTGGGCACCTCGCCGGTGTCCGGATCTGGGTCGCCCTGGGGCAGGTTGACCACCATGTCCTCGACGCACAGGTAGCCAAACTTGGAACGCCCAATCGAGGGCAGCCCGTAGTCCTGTGCGTTGCGGAAATACTTGATGTAGCCCTGTGTGGCCAGGGCAGACAGACGCTCGCGGATGGTGCGCTCGCCGCCCAGGCCGGCCTTGCCTTCGAAGGCTTCGGCGAACTGGTTGGCGGTGTAGCAGTTGCCCTTTAGGCTTTCGTCGAGCAGGATCTGCAGGATCACATCGAGCTTGCGCAGTCGCTCGGCATCAAGCCGATGACCATATTCCTTGAGGACCAGCCGCTCGCTGCCGTTCACGATCATCCACTGGTTATCGACCTTGTCGACGCAGCGGGTTGGCAGTCCAGGACCGTTGCGCAACTCGAAAATCAGTTGACGCACCGTACTAGCCTCATCAGGCCGGTGCAGCATCAGGCTGGCGGAGTAGTAGCTGCGCAGGCTGCTCGCGCCGGCAAAGGCCTGGAACGGATCTTCTTCGAACTGGCGTTTGGTGATTTTCTTGGTGTGATGGACCAGGATCACGCCCGCGTCCGGATTGACCGCAAGGTGCAGCTTGGCCACGCGACGCGTGAGGAAAAACATCATCGCGTCGTTGTCGTTCTCACCGCCAACACCGCCGCCGTCAAACACGTTTCGAATCGGATCGATGGCAATGATGTCTGGAGGCTCGCCAGCAAAGTGGGCGCTGATGGACTGGATCAGTTGCTCCAACCCCTCGTCGTTGAGGACCAGTTGCAGCTGGGGCGTGACCATCAGATTGCGACGGGCAAGCGCCAATGCTTCCTTGGGCAGGACGATGTTGTGCATGCGCTCCTTGAGGTACGGGTAGCGAACCTCGGCCTGGATGTAGACAACCTTGAGCGGTCGCGCAGGCACCATGTCCAAAAACGCCACGCCAGCGGCCATGTGGGCAAGCCACGCCAGCAGGAAATCGCTTTTCCCGACCTTGGGCGCACCGCCGAACACGGTGACGCAACCGTGCATGACGATCCGGTTGGAGACGAGATCAGTTGGCACAGGGGTGTCGTCATCCAGGATCTCGCCCATGGTGTAGATGGGCAGAGCCGAGGTGCTGGTCTTGACCGTGATGCGGTCGCCAGCTGAGATGAAGGCCTTGCAGTCAAAGCCTTCGGCGACCGCATCAGCTGCATCCCACTTCTCTGGTTTTGATTCGGGCGGCACAACGATGGCGACCGAGCGACTGCCCGCCGCGACGCAGGCCTTGGCTGCACTTTCTGCGTAATCCCAGCCGGGGAGATCCCGGTCAGGCCAGATCACCACATCCTTGCCCCGCAGGGGCGACCAATCGGTCTTGTCGATGGGCGCGCGCGCGCCGTTCATGGCTGTCGTTGCAACGATGCCTTTATCGATCAAGGCTTGGGCACACTTCTCCCCCTCGACCAGCACCACCTGCCTGGCCGAAGCCATGGCGGGTTGGTTGTAGAGCGGACGTGGATCGGGCGCACGCCACATGCGGGCGCGTACATCCCAGGGCCTGAACTCCTTGCCTGATGGTGGGTCGTAGCGATACACCCGGGCGATCAACGTGCCGTCGGCGCTCTGATAGTCCCAAATAGCGGTATACGGTCCGAGTTCATCGACCGGCTGCTGGCGAACATCACGCTTGATGGATCTGCCGACGGGCGGGGCAACGCCACACCACTGACGGATCTCTTCAAGAATGCGGGGGAAATCATTCTTGACCGAAAGGTTTCGGGACAGCCCCCAGGCATCGAACACATCACCACCCATGTCAGCGGCGAAGTCGAACCAGAGGCCACGTCGTGCACCCTCCATCTCAACGACAAGGCTTTTGCCGGGTGAGCCATCAATGTCACCCACGTAGAACTTCCCGCCACGGATACGACCCTGGGGGAACAGAAACAGCAGGACAGATTCGAGCCGATCGATCAGCGCATGGCGCAATCCTTCGACATTTTCTGTCGTCCCGGTTACGCGATCCGCTGCATCGTTGAAGTCGAAGTAGCTGGACTCATGCATCAAGACCCACCCCAACAGCGTTCCTGCCATGAACAGAAGCGGCACTCCTGGTGGGTTGGCGTGGTCGAGAATCGGGGCAGCACCTCACCGGCATCGGTGGCCGTGATGACACGCACGGCGCGATCAGACATTCGCTGGGCCAG